>PJEL010000994.1_pt1 | contig 30708 bp, 22 predicted proteins | sample 1853271 | NCBI WGS metagenome assembly PJEL01 (sample SAMN08108733, study PRJNA415343) | Invertebrate metagenome, whole genome shotgun sequencing project. | host: Globobulimina | place: Sweden: Gullmar Fjord | collected 2015-08 | reverse complement strand
TATTACTGTAGTATTTGTATCAGTCGTATACTAGGATCCTACACGTACGTGGTCACACAAGTTCATGTTCAAATTCAAATGAAAGAACCATGACTACGACTGCTACTTGTATGGATGCTTGTAGTACGCTATACCTTTTGATCATCATAGTACAAATTTTATATACATGAGATGCATGCAGTGGCATGTGAGTGACATTTTGTTTCTGCAATTGCAGAAACTTTCAAGTTTCAACTTGCACCATCACTGATGGGGCTTTTGTGTATCACACTGACTTGTCTCTGAGGGTCTATGCTAACGCATTATTAAATAAAAAAATACATGTAAATGATATTGATATAGAGTTTCTTTGCAAAGTAACCAATCCATAGAATGGTATAGGAAAGAACATTTGCTTTGTCACAAAAACAAACAAGCAAACATGGCATCGTTGCAAAAGAAGTCGGATGCTCTCTTAGAGGAAGAAGCTATCATCAAAAAGAGATTTCTGACTCAGACGGCTGTTGCAACGTCGAGTGGAGGTGGTCCACCGTTTAGAAAATTGGTTGAATCGTACAAGGCATTTTGTGGGTCTGAACCTTCCTCTGATGACAGGACAAAGGGACTGGATACGTTACTTTCAGACTTATATAGTATTTACTCGTACATTAATAAACTAGAAATTATGATGGGGGTGTATCAGAAGGAGCAGTCACTGTACCATGGAAGGAATGAAGACTTGCTGGTGTCTATAGAAAAGGCTGGGCTTGAGATTCAGGCGCGTAAGTTGGAACTTGAACAGGCGAGAAGGGAGATGGAACAGGCTATAGAATGTGAAGGGGTGAAGGAGCAAATTGTAAAGATTCCTGCCAGGTCTGCGACTCTGCGGGAGATTGATGCTGTGAAGAAGGAAATTGAAGAGCTCCAGAGCCAGCGACAAGTGCTTGATCAGGTTACTTCCGCGAGGATATCTCAGTTTCGAATGATTCTTGATACTATTGAACAGGTGGAGGGTGACATTGGCGGAGACGCCAAGGGGGAAGAAGAGTGTGATGATGAAATGAACATGTAGTGTATTCATGGCTTACAGTTGTATGATAACAGAAAAGTAATATGTATAACAACGAAATACATAGTGATATATATGTATTATATCACGGGAAAATTCTCTGTAGACAACTGTACAGACAACATATTATCGTGCCCCCATGGCAACCCTACCCAAAAAGGTGCTTAGTAGAGGGCCTCCTCCTCGTGGGTGGAGATGGTGCAGTCGGAGGTTGGGTAGGCGACGCAGGTAAGAACGAATCCGTTGGCCATCTGGTCGTCATCCAAGAAAGACTGGTCGGACTGGTCAATGGTTCCGGCCTGGACCTTTCCGGCGCAAGAAGAGCAAGCTCCAGCACGGCAAGAGTATGGAAGGTCAATTCCTACACAGATAGATACATGTCAGTCATCTACGTTTCTCTCATTCTCCTACTACAAGTCATATCATCGTCGTCGTTTCTCTTTGGTCGCATTATCGCCCACCACAGCGGACAGGTTGTGTGAGCCACACACCCATACTACTACGGCGACATACGCCTCCGACAATCTTTCCATACAAAGCGACGGATTATATTCAATGAAAAAACATACCAGCTTCCTCAGCGGCATCGAGGATGTAGACATCGTCAGCGCACTCAATCACCTGCTCTCCGGATGGGGTCTTCAAGGTAACCTTGTAGGCCATCACCTTCAAGCTGCTGGCGGCACGGGCCTGCATTATGATATTCACGCATGTCAAATCACATCATGTGTAATTTTATTCCAGATGATGCGGGCACATTGGGAGATCGATGTGTGTGCACCTCTGTCTGCAACATCAATCAGAAGATCGGCGTACCTGCTTGGCCTTGGCGGACAAGACAGCGGTTGGTCTGCGGGCAGCGAGTCCCTTAGCGTTGCAAATCATGGCAGCCTGCATTTTTCTTGTGATTTGTTTGGTTCGTTATAGAATCGAATTCGTAAATGAAAGTGCATTGCCAGTTTCCCTGGGGCTGCCTTATCCTGTCCACGGTGGTCGACGATGGGGACAAACTAATTCGATACCAAATATCATTTTAAATATTTTGGTACATTCTGTTGGCTTCATATGCTCACCACGGCACGGATTTCAGGCATGAAGACTTCTCTTGTTTGTAATAGCATGCTTTCTGTAAAGAAAATGCATTCATCTTGTCAGACGACGAGGTGATGGCATCCTTGACGTTACAACACATGTGAACCAAACCACCCACAACAACAACTGTCTCTCAGGGTATGTGTTGATCCGGGCATGGAGAATTGGTAATGTACTTATATCTATAGTCAATGAAAAAATGATGCATTTGTCACTGCCCCTGAACCGATCGGGGAGCCTCGTGAAATCTAGCATGAGAGGAGTGCTGTTGGCACGAGTTCAGAGCGTGCCACGCCACGTGTCAGGCATCGTCCTGGCATCATCGATGACTACTACTAGAACATACGTGTGCAAACGCTGTAAACAGAGGTACAAGGAAAGTGAAAACTCGGAGACGGCCTGTAGATACCATCCACTGAATTGGTCTGGGGGAGAAAAGGCAAAAGCAATTGGGTTCCTGCGAGAGTCTGACTCTCCAGAACATAGTTTGGCACAGGTTCATGGGACTGGCATGCTTCAGTTCTGGGATTGCTGTGGACAGACGTCATATTCAAGTCCAGGATGTTGTGTCTCGTGGCATGTACCTTTTGGCACAGAAACAGATGATGACGTCTATGCATGAAGGATTAGGATACTTACTTTACAGAACACATTTAATGGTACACTCTCTCTTTGTATGTAGTATTTATATACCGGTATATATACAATATTGAAGTACAGTTTCTTGTACTCAATCCATCTGACGACGAGTGCCCCTCTGCAGAGCACGGCGGACAACAAGAAGCAAGGACATCATTTTTTTCGACCATCTCGACAAAACATGAGACGCCCGTGTCACCAACATACAAGGATACTGCATAATCACGCGCTTTAATGCTCCTACATCCAGCTTTCTGCACAACACAGTGTTGATGATTGAAATTCCAGTCATCACTTTAAGCATGTTTGAAACATGCGCTGCCCTGGTCAAGGTGCTGCCAACTGACAGCCCACCTGCCAGTGCACGAACAGAGCAGAGAGCAGAATTCACCGCAGTTTCAAGTCCAACCATGAGAGATAACGATATGATGTAGTGCTGGAACACTCGAAATGGGATTGACATGATTGGCAACAACCTTCCATGACCTATGGAGAGCATCATCTTGTGCAACCCAGAACAGTCTTGCAATACCCCATTCACTCTGAGTTCTCCCTTGCACACGTCACAGCGTGACATCTGACGACCTCTTCCTCCTCCATACTGTTTCCATCGCTGCAGTTGCCATCGACGTAAACAATCTAGATGAACATATTCCATAGACCCTGAACAAGCGCAGGGGGATACCAGCTCCTCCTCCGACGTGTCATCATCCAGAGAAACCCAACAAATACGACACACTCGACAATTATTTTTCTTTGTTTCAGCAAGAGATACGATAGTTTCGTTGCACCGAGTGCTATAAGACAATGAGACACTCGGGTCTTTGGACGTCGTTGGACGTCCATCCAATCGGTCTTGTTGAATTTGAACAGCACATGAATCACCCATCATGAGTATGAAATGCAGTACTCTACTGCATTATCTATGTATTTTTTAAAATATCTGGAGAATGTAGTAACCGACCTCGTGTACAAAGAGAATGGAATTTGCCAGAATGAAACCTGCTGCTTTGAATGCCACCCATTTCCCATCGACCCTATCAGTAAACCCTAGTGTATTAGGGTTTACTCCATCACTGATGAGCTTTTATGTAAACGTAATACTACGTTGTATATGTATAAGAAACAAGTAGTAAAGTATACTATTCCTACTCTTTCTTCTTCTGAGATGATGGTGGGGGATTACCACCACTCAACACATTGTAGACCAAAAACAAAGAGATACAAACAGACAATGCCCCAACAGATCCACTCAACAGAGGATATGCAGAGAGCTTCCATAATTCTATGGAAACATACGCCAATCCAGAGGAACATGAAGCTCCCAGAATACTCCATGGAGCATTCCGTTTCCCTTTTTTCCAACCTTTTAATGATACAGATGACAGGATAATCTCAACAATTCCAACCGCCACTGCCAAAAGACCAAATTTCCCAGCACCCATGAATATCATTCCTAGAATACCAAGAAAAACCATGGACATTCCATATGGAATGTTCATACAGAAATCATGCAGGATAGCGTGCGACATGGTGGTTGTATCTTCTGGTGGTGGTGCTGCTGCTGTTGTGCTGGTACACTGCTGACGTGTAGCACTCTTCTTGTTTCCTTGCCCCTGAACAAACATGTGTTCGTTTATGTATTCATCATACGAGGCGACATGTCATTGTGTACCATGTACACTAATCGTAGCAATAGTAGCATAACATCACCATCACCATCACCATGTATAGACAAGCAAGCAAGAAAGAAAGAAAGAAAGAGGAAACTACCAGGGAAGGTGGTCCACGTACCGTGTATCTCCTATGACAAGTAACGAGTCTACTAGGAAACCCAGTCGTATGAGTACAGTATGTAGTAAATCGTTCGCTATTATAACGAATACCGTGGATATATGAACTGACGTTGGTACTTTGTCCGATCAATGGTGTCGATACGATACAACAACTGGAACGCATCCCACAGATCATTCACTTGATTACTACTACTACTTTTAAATGCAATATGAATGTGTTGCATTAAATAAAAATACTATAAACAACTATTTTATTGTGTTGATCTCTCATCGCCAAGGGACCATTTGATATAATCCTGTTCCAGCTGAGCCAAGAATCTTGGAACAGCAGTATCCAGAACCTTTTGCATAATGTTCGATCCAGTCCTCTCAACTATGTGAACAGGAATAACAAACCACCCAGGCACTTGAGCTACAATCTCTAGTGTCGTATTACTACAAATACATTTCATTCCCTCTTTCTCTTCCTGCCATTCCACAATATTCTCCATGGTTGCAGAGAACTTTTCATTGACACGCTCAGCAGCTTTCGACCCTTCCAACCTCACTTCCAGCATACGAACAGTCGGTCCACGCTCTCCCACAATAACTGACAACGTCAGCACTGGCTCAACACAGACTCCTAAAAAGTTGATACCTCCCACATAACACACAAAGGTATCTTCATCAATCCTTTCAATCTTTTTGGCATCTAATACGCTATACTGACTCGCAGGCAGCGTCATATACGTACTAATTGGTTTATCTGTCTCTATAATAGGAACTGAGGACAGTTTCTGCGCCCTCAACAGGGCGGTTCTACCCTTGTGTGGTTCCAACTTGTTCTCCACAGAGGACACTGCGGTCTCTCCATCGGCAACCTGCATTCTCCCTGATTCCCTACCCAATGGTACCAGCACATTATGATTATTATTATTTCTATGTTTCCTTGTCCAGGATACTCCTGAGTTGAATGGCACCTTTGCCAACCTATCCACTGTTCCACCACTCCGAGAACAACGGTGGTGGTGGTGGTGGTGATTCATTGCTTGCTTATTTACTTGCGAATTTCCTGTTGCTGGGTATTACCCACATATAAAACTATCTATTAGTCAGATTTCTAGCATTTCGTACATTCTATGTATGCAACATCCTGTACATTACTGGTGATTATCTTTTTCATCAAGATTTGATGCAAATCTTCAAACCAATTGGTTGGCAACCAAATCCACATGTGATACAAATTTGGATGTACCAACATATACCCATTGTTGTTTTTATATACATACATGTATAGTATAGTATAGTATAGTATACCAAGGGATGAGGTCATTGACCCCTCCACATAGGTGGTAAAGAAAGAGATGGCTGAAATCAGCAGGGACAGAATTCTGCAGGACTTTTCATGAAAAGTTTTCTTCATTGATACACCACACACACGTACACTACTGGCATAACACTACTAGTAGTATATACTATCTAAATAATGTACATTAATAAATATACTACAAATACAACACGATGAGTCGCGTACTCCTGGGAGGAGGGGTTCAACACGACTGCTGCCATACTGCTCCTGGTGGCAGACGTCTTGCTCCATGCATACCTGGAGTATTGACACGAGAAACACTACTCCACGTATATAGGAAAAATGATCTAGTGTGTAGAGCCTCATCCACGGGAGGTGATGGGGAAGATATTGACAAGAAAAGTGCAAAGTCGAGTGAGTCTGCTCGTGACACCCTAGGGAAATGGTTTGGCGTATCCATGGGGCAGCAAAATGCATCTTCAAATACTCGTAGTGAAGAATCATCTGCGTCTCTGAAACGTGCGAAAGCACTGAAGGAGTGGTCGTCTGGACTAGAAGACGAATGGGACGAATGGAGTGGGACTCCGATCGTTGCGGATTTGGATGATGATGAAGAACTAGCAGAGTTGCGTGAAAAGGTTATTAGGAGGCGTAGGTCTAGAATGGGAGAGCGGTCAAATGTGAGGGATGAATACCTCCGACCCATTGTTGATGCCACAGGAATTTACAACAGGGTGGGTTTGGGTGAGAAGGAGGCGGAGGAGCGCGTGTTCGTCGAGGCGATTACGAATCAATACGAGTCCAGGGAAGCTTTACGGTACTCTGGTATACTGATTGGTATTCCGTTGGCGGTGGGATTTGTGGTGAGTAGAATTGTTGCACAGCCATTGTGGGATTTTGCCCAAGATATTGATAGCAATGCATTTGCTCTCTCCGATGAGCAAAAAGTTATGGGTGCCGAAGCAATGCATAGAGAAGAAGTAAAGCTTCGAATGGCAGCATCGTTGGGACAGGCACCCGATTTGACAGATGAAGATCTTCTTCGTCACCTGCACGAGGAGGCTCTTCAATTTTCAGTAGGAAAAAAAGAAGAGAACAAAAGGGCACTGCTCAACATTGTGTCTGATAGTACATCTGCTGCAATATTTTTCATTCTTTTAGTTCGGGATAATTCTCCTCGGGCCATCCTCTTCCGTACAATTGGAAGAATTTTCACTGGATTATCAGACACGGCAAAGGCATTCATCATCATCCTTGTGACTGATACATTGTTGGGATACCATTCTGAAGAAGGTTGGACTGCAGCACTGAGTCTATTGAGCCATCACTATGGGCTCCATGCTCAGACAGATGGGCTTCATCTGTTTGTGGCCACTGTTCCTGTCCTGCTGGATTCTCTCTTCAAGTACTGGATCTTTGTTGAATTGAACAAGATTGATCCAGCTGCAGCAGTCACGTTGCGACAGATGGATAGACACTAGGCCATAATAAATGAATCATCAACTTTGTTGGTATTAAAAATCAAACAAACAAAACAATACAATACAATGAATAGAACGTCACGTCACGTCATTCCTCCATGCCTGGGTAGCTTTGCAGACCTCTCATCAGCATCATCATCATGGGGTGAGAAGAGTTGTCTACCCTTGACAGCAGGGTGGAAAAGATCTTTTTGCCGAGCAACCTTGTTATACCGTTCTTTCCGCAATGTTTTCGCTGGTGTGGATGTCACTGCCTGATTCCCAAAGGTTTTACTCAACCAAACCTCGAACGCTTCATGCAACGCATTGACATGCTTGTAATCCGAATTTCTCGAGTACACCCGCAACCTCTTTTCTTCAAAACTATGCACCATCATGGATGATATCTGTTCCGGCCTCAGCTTTCGTTTCTCATTGGATTCTATATAATCATAAAAATGAACATGATCTAATGGATTATCATCCTTCATTGAATAATTTATCTTATTCTCCTGGATGATGACATCATCTGCACAGAGTTTGACATCATGGCCCTTGTAGCAGTTGACTACATCCTGTGCACTCGGTGCCTCCCATCGACCCCTTTCGAGGATGTCAAAGGGCACGGGAGCATCCGTTACATATTTATACAACTGACGGTTCCTCAGCCGTTGGATGATTTTCTGTGATGCGCGGATATGACTCATGACTGAGTCATCACTCACAGGAAACACCTTGCTGTAGAAATCAAAGTTTTCAATATAGTCTAGCAAATTATCATCCAACCTCACAAACTCTGACGCATCCCATATATTATCACTAAATTTAAGAGCTTTATCTGCCTCCAAGAGCGCATCAACGACCATGAACTCTATCGCCTTGGCCTTTTTATGGGTATAGACACTCCTATGCATGAGCGCCCTTGCATGAAACAGTTCATACAGATTCATATATTCCGTATACTTGTAGCAAATTTCATCTCCAATCACCTTTGAGAACTGCATCAATCTATTAAAATTACATGACAAGTTGACTCCGCAGTACATGGCATCTCTTGCGAGGTAGTCGAACTTGTCAACATCTATTGAATTTCTTCCATTGGCCACAATCTCACTCAACCACCGCTTTGAGGACCCACCACCTGCAGTAGGTTTACCAGCTTCTTGTGCACCAATCCCATGTCCAGATGTGATGAATTTTTTTACTTGATTCAGTTCATCGTTGGATATAGCATCAATGTAATTGTCATCAATCAGATATTCAAGCATCTTGGCACTCATATCTTCATGATCCCAGTCAGTAATACCCTTGCGCCTTAGAAATTCCCTTTCAAACACGTGAGAGAATGGACCATGACCAAGGTCATGACATAATCCAGCAAGCTCTACCACGTGAATATCAGATCGGTCCACGTCAAGTTCTGATCCTTGGAAGGACCACAACTGTGTGGCAAATTTCTGTGCAAGGTGTGCCACACCAAGGCTATGCTCAAATCTATTATGAGACGCACCAGGAAAAACATAGTACGTCATCCCAAGCTGTTTCAATCGTCGAAGTCTCTGAAACTGTCTCGTGTCAAAGATAAGCTTACAGCCAGCACCGAGTCGAAATGTCCCATGTATGGGATCGTTGATGATTTTGCCATGGACTCGAGGTCGTCCCGAATGTTCACCATTGAGCACTGACCCATCATGTTGAACAGGATTAGACTGATATGCTTCAAAAGCCATCTGACTCGCGTAGATTCCAGGATCCTCAAAATCACCCATGGTGACACAAATGTGTGTTAGACTAGTGTACTATATACGACCACGAGTAGTATGATAATGATGATAATGATTGTAATTCCATGTATTGATGATCTATTGTTATCATTAGAGTCATTCATGAATTGTCTACATGTCATTCGTCAGTAACCTACTGAGATGAAGCAACTTGTTTTTCAAAAACGTCGACTCTGCCATGCTTGTGTGCATTTTTTTAAAAAAGATTGTTTTAAACTCTTTTTCTTTCATTCATAGGCAAACAGACTGATTGGAGTATACGGTCATCATGCCATAAAGCAGGACTTGACTTTACAAGATACAGACATGTCACAACCTTTGGAACTTCCTGGGAATGCTGTACGTGACGTCCTTTGTTTCGTTAGTATACTAGTATGAGGTATTAAATACCAATCATTGATGTATAGTAATATAATAATAATATAGGTTGCTTTTAAGGAGTATCTGCGTGGGTTGGTAGGGCCGTTTGGAGAGTTCAAATCCTTTAAATTTTCACATGGACAGTCAAATCCAACGTATCTACTCAGGATTGATGGGCAGCCACGTATTGTACTCAGAAAGAAACCACCTCCCCCTATATTACCATCCGCTCATGCGATAGAGAGGGAATATCGTGTTCTCTTGGCACTGTGCCAGGTTGGTTTTCCTGTTCCCCGGCCTGTGGACTATTGCCAGGATGACAGTATTCTGGGAACACCGTTTTACCTGATGGAATTCGTCGATGGGGATATCTTTGAATGGTGTGATCTTTCCAATGTCGACAATACTTCTAGTAGAAGACATATTTATTTTCAAATGGCGAGAATGCTGGCCAAGCTACATTCTATAGATCCTCGCACTGTTGGACTCTCTGATTTTGGCAAGGCCTCTGGATATGCTGCCAGGCAGGTGGAAATATGGTATAGACAGTTTCGTAGATCGCAAGAAAAAAATCAAGGCAAGCTATGGAATAGAATGAATAGATTGTATCGCGCTCTGCGGAGCAGAGCTGCAGTAATACAGCAAAGCCAAGAGATTTGCATTGCTCATGGAGATTTCCGGTTGGACAATATCATATATGATAGACAATCACGCAATGTGCTGGGACTGCTTGACTGGGAGTTGTCGACCCTTGGGGATCCTATTGCTGACCTGGCATATAGCTGCCTTCCGTATTATATTCCCCGCAACGTCCTCCCACAGATGGCCTTGCCAAAGGACCCATTGCCCCCAGGGATTCCCACAATGGATGAATATGTCCAGGTGTACTGCGACGAGCGGAATATTGCCATACCAGCTCGAGAGGATTGGAATTTTTATGTTGCACTTGCTTTGTTTAGACTGTCAAGCATCCTTGCTGGAGTCTCGAGTCGTGCTCAACGTGGAAATGCATCGAGTCAGCATGCAGCAGAGGTATCATCAGAGGAGCATGTCTTGGCCCTGATTGAGACGGGTGTACAGCTTGTCGCCCCCGATGTCTTGAAATCGTTTTCAAATGATACTAGAATATTCCTAGGTGATAGAGGATCTCGTATACGTCATATCCTAGACAGATTAAAAGAGTTTCTGGAATGTGAGCTGATGCCTGTTGAACACATTCTCACACAGCATGCACAGTCAAAGGAGAGATGGACCATTCATCCTCTCCAAGAACAATTGAAACGGCAGGCACAGTCCGAAGGATTATGGAATCTATGGATATCCCCGGATCTTGTGAGGTCCATGAGATCTGCTGTTGAATCTTGCTGCGGCAAGGACAGTAGACTCCTTGGAGCTGGTCTCTCAAATACAGAATATGCCATGTGTGCTGAAATCATGGGGTATTCTCCCTGGGCATCTGAAATTTTCAACTGTTCAGCTCCAGACACTGGTAACATGGAGGTTTTAGCCAGATATGGAACTCGAGAGCAACAAGAGAAATGGCTCCTTCCTCTGCTCAAGGGGGACATACGATCGTGCTTTGCCATGACTGAGCAGCAGGTTGCATCCTCCGATGCCACAAACATCAGATCCTCCATTGTTTTGGATGACGCCAATGACTCGTACATTCTCAATGGTAAGAAATGGTGGATATCTGGTGCATGTGATCCTCGTTGCCGAGTGGCCATTTTCATGGGAAAAACGAGCACACACGGATCAGCTCATACACAGCAGTCCATGGTCCTGGTGGAGATGCCACACACGGGAATCAAAGATATCAAGCCTTTGACGGTTTTTGGGTACGATGATGCCCCGCATGGTCATGCTGAAATGACATTTAAAGACGTTCGAGTGCCAAAGAGCAATATCATTCTAGGTCAAGGGAGAGGGTTTGAAATTGCCCAAGGGAGACTTGGCCCTGGAAGATTACACCATTGTATGAGGCTGGTGGGTATGGGTCAACGAGCTCTTGATCTTTGTTTAGAGAGGGTTCAGGAGAGGAAAACGTTTGGAAAGAGATTTCTCGAGCACCAGAGTATCAGAGAAGACATTGCTAGATGCAGGATAGAGTTGGATGCTGCCAGGCTCGTGGTCCTCAACGCTGCTGCTGCATTGGATACCATTGGAGCCAAGGCAGCGCGATCACAGATTTCTGAGGCCAAAGTATATACTCCCGCATGTGTCTTGGGAATCATAGACAGGGTAATTCAAATATTTGGAGGTGCTGGTGTTTCAGATAAATTCCCCCTTGCCAGCATGTACAGTGCTGCACGAACCCTACGGCTCGCAGACGGACCGGATAATGTGCACTTGGAGACTATAGCCAAAGTTGAGATACGCAGAGCATCTTTATAATAATAAGAGATTTACATTCATACATATTTAAGACCAGAATCTTGTTTCATCATCAGCCACATCTAAAGCTCCTCCCAAGAATTGGAGGATGAAAAATCCAAACAGTGGTGTGAGATCAATAGTTCCCAACAATGGTGGGACAAGTCCAGAGAATAATTTGAGATATGGATCAGTTACCTGTCTCAATGCAAGCCATGGTTGTTGCTCCCACCAAGTAAACGTTGGAAACCAACTGAGAAGCACTCTGACAAACAACAAGAGCAAGTACAACTTTATGAACGAGGCAACAGCCTTTGTGATGATGAAAAACGTGTCGGTGCTGCCACTCACTGCAGCAAATGGCACGACCATTGCCAACATTCGCATAGATTTCACGCTCTGTTTGATTTGAGAGTTCAAGTCTTCGGCGTCTACATCCTGAATAGTTCGCTGTGCCATGGAAGCAAGAACGGATTTCACGTTCCAGACGCAACGCATCAGGCCTCGAGGAGCGACATTATTCTTCCAGAATATTGGATTGTTCGATGAACTCGCTACCACGCACTTCCTGGTCGTTGTCGCTTGTCTCTTTCTGATAGAAGGACGAGATTCCAACGTTAGTTTCGTAGAGCCTGTACACAACATCGTATCCGTCTACGTGTTACAAAAATACGTATAATAATTCTACTATAATTCTGTGCGATCAGATGAACCTGACGACTTTACACTACCCTCGACCATTGGCAAGAGGGACACATGGAACCTGGTTGAGTCATCATATAATTCCTTTTCTGAAACCATTCCATCCAAGTATCCTTCCACTCGTGTCGTCAATTCTTCCACTTCTTGATTAAGGTCTGGCCATTCTGCAATGATACGCCTTGCACTCTTCAGTTTGGGCTCTTTGGTCAGAGGATTATTGCACAAGTCTATTGTCTTTGCCTGAGGGCGTGTTGACTCCCCACACCATGTTTCACACCAAAGCCATTCCTGAGGAAGACTTGCAATAGGAACTTCGTGTTGTGCGAAGTTTGGCAAGTCCTGGTCCAAATTCGATAGGGAATTAGGATCCTTTGAGAGCCTATCATAGATGACACGAAGCTGATCTCCTGCTGCCATGGATCTAAATTTCTCTAAATCTATCACATAGAGGGCCGAAATATGATACGGTTTTCCCTTCAAATGATTTTGCCAGAATCCTTGTTTCCAGAATCTAAATCCATCCATGTCCTTGTTGTTATCACAGAATGGCGTATACCCATATGGGGCACCTTTCAAATCATAATCCCAAAGCTCTGCCAAGTCTGCACGGATTACCTGATCAGAATCACAGAAGATGACTTTTTTCAAACCCAGAGGGAACAAGACATCTAAAAACAGAATCTTGTATGCCCATATAATGCGCTGCTTTTCAGTCTGTTTGTGGAGCCATGATGGCCATTTGTATGTGACAAACTCATACTCAAATCCATAGAGGGATGCCATTATTGGAATAAACTCCTTCATCTGTGGACTCATGTAGTTATCAATGAACCAAAACTTCATTTTCCTACTTGATCTCTTCGTGGCAGAGAGAATCATAATTTTCTGCAGGCGCTCATACATGTGCCCTGATGCAACTGTAAAAACGTGAATTGTATCATCATCTGAACCTGAAGAAGGGACCACGCCGGTAGATGCAGGACTCAATACATCGTCATCCATATGACCAGGATTTGGAGAGAGTAAAAGTAACAAATGCTCGCCTGCAAAGGATGCCACGGGAGTGACAGCAGCATTGTCCTTGATGTAGGCAGCATTCTTCATGAGGGAGTGGTCTGATCTGCCTATCACTGATTTGATTCCATACACATCACTGGATCTTCCCTCAGCAAGCCTCAACTGCCATATTCCAGGACTAGATTTCAACTGGAAGTATCCCAGATTGCTCATGACCAAGGTGTCAAACTTTGTAGGTTCTTCTGGAGTTCCCAGATTCAGTTGCACTCCCCGTGGGTGAATCCTTGAGCCTTTACCGCTTTCCAGAGCACTGTAATCAACACACATGCCCGTGACAAGAACAGAATCTAACCTGAATGATGCTTCTAGATCGTTTTCACCCGGCTCGAGACTGGCGAGATGGATATTATCCAAGTCATACTGGGAATGTGTGGGACTTATCAGCCACATTTCCGGAACATCCATTCCCAGTGTTAAAATATCTTGCAGCGGCAAAGAGGGAACGATTGCTCTCGGGGACTGCAATTCTTCTATATTGCTGATGGAAGGGAGAACAAATCGGTAGTACGTTTTCAGTGGCATGTCAGAATAGTCCAACTTGGGATTCAACGCAACCTCTATATTGACATGCATCCATGACTTGAGATACACAAGTACTGCAGAAATCTGTTGAGATTCTTTGCTGAGTGGATCAAATACAGCTTTAATTTCTAGAGGGGCCACTGAAAAATCATACTTTGACGTTGATTTCAATTTGATCTCGTCACCAATCCTTTTGAAGAGCTCGTTCATCCCAGATGATGCCTCCTGCCCCTTTGCAGGTTTGTGTGACACCATGACACTCGAAACCAATGCTGCAAGATCATTTTGCACTTCCTCAGACACTGTATCTTTCAGAATGGAGAAAAGGTTCTCATTTGCATACTGCTCATTCGATGCCACCTGCTCTAGGAGCATAAAGTCCCTTTCTGAAATATCTCCAGCCCATCTAGACGTGAGGAATCTACCATTCGTGAGCACACCAGAATCGCCTATAGAAAGCCCAACATGATTTCTCGTGAAGACACAGTGTCTTTCAAACATAGGGCCTGTCTTGAAGGTCTGGAGCAAAACCATGAGTTCATCTTCTGATGCCACAACACCTTCAGGTAGTAGTTTCCAGAGATTTTCTACGGAGCTGGCATCGGGAGACATAGATGCAATACTGGCCAATATATCAAAATGGTCAGCCTGTGTTCCCTTTCCAATTATTCCTCCTGAAAGTGCTAGGAGGAAAGCCTCCAGATCAGATACATCCGACACGCTGCAATCTTGGACATCCGGATTTACGACAATGCCCATCCTAGACCTTGGGAAACCATGCATTAAAGCAGCATCAATCAGAGAAAGTCCATTTTTCGAAGAAGGACTCACTATGATCCAGTGAGTGACTGGAAATTCTCCTGTTCTCTCAACCATGGACAAATCACGAAAGTATTGTATATTCATGCTTTGCAGCAAAGCAAGGGTGTCAGAGACATTTTCAAAGTGTATATCACGATGAGCACCATCTAAAAGATCATACGATCCTAGAATGTTTGTTTTCCTAATGATCCTAGGATTGAAACCAGGCAAGGCATTGTGTACCATCAATATGTCAGATAACAAATCCTCCGAGGCATCTGATAACTGGCCTTCATAGATTAACTTTTGAATCGATGCTGTCTCACTCTGCCATGCTTTAACTATCACAGGATGCCACATGGAAGTCGATTCAATATTGTGCAGTACTCCATTCATGAGCAACACACCGCCAGACTCTGGGAACGATTCCACACCAAGATTATTCATCATTCCTGTAGTCTCTTTTTTTAAGTTTTCAACATCTGCCAACGTATTCTCCTCCAGATACTTGTCTAATTTCTTGAAAGCAATATCATCAAAATGACTAGAAATTTCACTCCACCTGGATTTCAATAGTTTCCATAAAGATGTCTTCATTGTCTTTGGAAAGGATGCTTCTTGCCAATCTTTATCAGCAACACGTGCTGCAGCTTGGGCAAAGAACTCAACCGCAAGTCTTCCATCACCATGCAAGCCTAAAATCACAAATACATCTGTCAATTTTCGTGCAACATCATCCTCTGCCGACCTTTTGACAACAGGCACAACCCCTATTCTCACAGGGAGGCCCTGGCTAGCCAAACCGAATGCAGTGCTCAATGCCATCACTCCACCACGAGAACCAACATCAACGACAAGAAAAGCAGTCAAGACATTCCTTCTGATAGCTGGAGCTTGACCAAAAAATGAGGGCTGCAGCATGTGCTGAAGTCCCCTTGGCAGACCTCTAAACTCCTCATCTTTCTCAAGATTATTCATCCAAAACACAGATTCTGTAGGTTGAAAGTCCAATCGAAATTCCCCCTGAACATTCCTATCGTCATTTGATCGTAATTTATATAGTTTTCCCACGCTGGAGGAAGGAACTCCAAGATTGTGGAGTTTGGTGACAAAATCAGACTCGTGTCGAAGTGTTTCAAGGAGCTCGTGCCATGACATATCCTGGAGATCAACCCCCATTCCATTAATCTGCATGATTTGTGCACCTGACATGACGTATGATGACAGCTTTTTCAATCCGACGTAGGTTTTATCCGAATACTCGACGGTAGATATCGTGTCAACCATGCTTGGGAAGTTTTGCGTCACCTCCTGAAGCATCTCCAACCAATCATCTGCACGCAAGACCTTTTCAACAGTCTGCACTCCAATCTTTGAAAAGTCGCTCACACTGATTTCAAGCTTTTCAATATTTGTTGTTTCAGATTCATTTGATTTGGAATCACGCGAGGTAGACGAAGAATCATCACGAGCATTGTATTCCATGTTCTTGATTGCCAGCTCAACCCCATATCCAGGGATGGTCAGACTGTCACCCGCACCAAGAGAGCTACACGATGACGTATCCAAGCACACTTCTTTTCGATAAGGGATTGGCCTCCAGATATACGTCACATTTTTACGTTTTTCAGCGCTTGCCACAATGGCATCATGCATGTCCTCTGAGCACTTTGAATCTATTGGACCATACAGAGCAACTACCACCGTATTCCCTCTGCTACCGGGATACACATGGTCGATATCAAGAATCTGTGATTTCGCATCTGACATGAAAGATTTTTCGATCACGTCTCCGACAGCATGCGGATCGGTCACGATTGTTTTATCATTTACCACTGCCCAGCAGCAAGCATCCTGCTTATCACCAGACAATTGTCTGAATGTCTCGAGTTTAGGAGAATATTGCCGCGAGGCTAGAGCCACCATACTCATCTGGTACATTTGATCCGATGCCATGGACCCCATGACATTCTGCAGGCGTGACCAGCATGTTTCACCTCTTGACTCCCTCCACAGTTGGGTAAACGTAAAGTATCCATTGGGGTCTTCCTGGCCGAAAAATTCTGCAGCTTCGTGCAGTAAAGAAGTTGCATTCCAAGAAGATTTTAAATCAACGACAACACGTCTCGATGAAGCATGTGCAAGGGTGTAAAGTACGAGAAACCAAGTGATCCAACACCAGGCAGCCAGAGACCTGGGCCTGGCACATATCCAATGCATCCTGTTTCTGGAGGTATAATCCCACACAAATATATATAATTTCTCTTGTAAGATGATGAATCAAGCAATGCCTTTGTTGATTCTTCTTTTTAATGCATGATTGCAATCAATCAATTCCTTCCAAAAAGGTGTCGATCTTTTCCTCTTTTCTTTCCTTGAATAAATAGCGATGGCAAGAGAAGTGTATCCATCATATTCAATTTCTTAGGAAATTCTGATTACACAAATATGACGGTATGTACTTTGGTGTGACTTGGCGATGGAACGTCCTCAACTGGGGGGACTCGTTTCATCCCAATTCGAAACGAATTTCTCTTCTACACGATATACATTTCATACGCTATGGTATGGTATATGCAGGACGTTGAACAAACTGCCGAAAAGGTGGCTACACTCGAAAGTACGTGTCCCTTCATTCTTGACCAGACTGGCTGCTATCGACAGAGTTATGCCTATATCGAGGGTAATGCGAGAACGTTGGGTTATTGTCATTTCTAAAGGTATTTAATTGTGCTTTCTGCAGTTGGAGAGGAGGAACAGCCTGCGGAGGAGGCGGAAGAGGTCGACGTTGGTGCGTCTCTCGAGTTTGGAAAGAAGAAGAAGAAGAAGAGCATTAAATTCGCTGCAGATGTAAAGGAAGGGGATGATGACGATCTTGGGTTAGATGATCTGAACCTGAGCCTTGGAAAGAAGAAGAAGAAGAAAAAGTCCAAGACGAGAACGGAGGATGATTTTGGTGTACAGGAGGACTCTGATGAACCAGGCAAGTCTTCTGGTGGCCTCCCATGGGACGGCACTGACAGGGATTACAAGTATGAAGAGCTTCTTGACAGAGTATTCGGTATTTTGAAGGAAAATAATCCTGAACTGACAGGGGAGAGACGTAGGACAACTCTGAAGCCACCACAGGTTGCAAGAGAAGGAACAAAGAAAACTGTTTTCTCCAACTTCATGGATCTTGCACGTAGCATGAATAGAAACCCAGAGCACTTGCAAGCGTATCTTTTGGCTGAATTGGGAACATCAGGATCGTTAGATGGGCAGCAGCGTCTGATTTTGAAGGGTAGATTTTTGCCAAAGGCATTTGAGGGATGCCTTAGACGTTATATGAACGAGTACGTCCTGTGCAATAGTTGTAAATCTCCTGATACCCTTTTGGACAGAGATTCCTCCACTAGAATCATGTTTTTAAGGTGTCAGCAATGTGGAGCCTCCAGGACTGTCAGTGCCATCAAGGCAGGGTTCCAGGCCAGAACAGTGTCGAGAAAGAGCCAGCAATCAGGTTGATTTGTATGTATACTTTCTACTTTCTATTAGAAATGTCCAAAACTCACGTTTCTTTCCGTTTCTATTTATGGTTTAGTACTGCATGCTATCGTATGCGCCTCAAAATATTGGGTATTGAGTCATTCCCTATCCCTCTTCCATGAAGGTGGTTGATTGGGTGAAATCCAACGACCGTCCCCTGAAGCATCGACGCGTTGTAATACAGATATGGGAAGTGACGGAATACATGCTTTCCAATTTCTTATTCTTAGATATCATGCGGAAAAGAATACTTCTTTTTTGCATTATATCGCTCTGCTTTGGTGGAGCCAGAGCCGATATCTTTGGCGACTTGCTAGACTTTGTGTTTGGAGGTGGGTGCTACGCTTGAATATCACAACCTGAATGACCAATAGCATGTGTATGATCATATTAAATCCATTAAATACATTTTATATATGTTACAGGGTTTGGAGGAGGGCCCGATCCACCACCACAGAGTCCACCACAACCACCTGCTGTTTTGGATCCCGGGACCGGTGGAGGACCCTTTGCCGTTCCAGTCGATTATGAATACAGTCCTGCAGGAAGTGACGAGTATCAAATACCGCCACCAGATGGAGATATTTTGCCGGGGCAAACACCTCTTCCCAAGCCGGAATTGTTGCCATCACCAACACCTTTACCACCAGTCCCATCACCAACACCTTTACCACCAGTCCCATCTCCTCCTCAAGTAGCAGAAAGTACCCCTGATATTGTGACTCCTCAGAATTATCCTCCACCGGGGACTAGGGTGCCTTCTCCTGAGAATGGAAAGGAGGAAAACTACCCTCCACCTATAGCTACAGTGCTTATTCCTGATAGGCAGCAAGGATCATCTTCGGCCCCAACCACAACAACTAACGATGGTATGAGTACAACAACAAAAATTATCATTGCAGTTTCGTGCAGTGTTGGAGGAATCATTCTTCTTGCCATCGTGGTGGTGCTATGCTGCCATTGTGGACAAAAGCGCAAGGTCAAGCACTCTGGAGGAAATACCAATGACTTGGAGAGGGGCCGTGGAAGTTCCTCTGTGCCTCGCAGATCATCAAATAAGCCAAAATCACAGAAAAGAATATACCAAATGAATTCTTTTGATCCGTATTTGGGTGACAATGGTACCCCTGAAGTTGTCCCATTGGAACATGCCAATGTGCAGGTGTCATCACGACCAGCAGGAAGCAAAAAGAGCACATTGGCAACATCTGATATACTCAAGAATGGCCCAGTATGGATAACAAAAGAGAACCAGTCGGAAGTTCTCAGCAATACGGTCGGTCCAATGGCAGCAGCAGCTACAGCAAGCAGTTGGGCATCCCGCCAAGATACAAGGAAGAAGAAATCCAGACAGCCATACAGTGAGACTGTCTTGCCCAGCAGACAAGTTTCTAAAACCAATAGCACAGACATTGAGACTACAAATTATAGGACAGAAGGTGCCATGATGCAGAATGATTCCAAGTCCTCTATGGCCACAACATATGATATAGAATTTTCCAGCATGGAACTTGATTTGCCAGTTGGCCAAGGGTCATTCGGCACTATATACAGAGCTATTTGGAATGAGACCCCAGTCGCCGTAAAATTCTTAACATCTGCTAAAGATAAAGAGAGTTTCGATCTATACAATACCGGGGAAAGAGGATTAGTATCTGCATTAGAGTCAGAGAGCGAAATCCTGTCCTCTCTGAGGCATCCAAACATAGTACAGTTCATAGGAGTTTGTTCGCAGCCACCATGTATCATATCAGAGTTTGTAGAAAAAGGAAGTTTGTCGGATTTGATCAGGGGAACACGAGATCCGCAGGAACTATCTTGGGGCATGCTCCTCAAGATGTTGACAGATGCAGCCACTGGGATGCTCTACCTCCATGCCAGATCATCCCCAATCATCCACTGCGACTTAAAAAGCAACAATATTCTTGTAGATTCATTCTATAGGACCAAAATTTGTGATTTTAATCTGAGTAGACTGCTTGAGCAATCTACAGGAAGTCTGGCATCAGTACAGAACCCAAGGTGGCTTGCTCCAGAAGTTTTGGATGGAGAAGGATATTCTAAAGAATCTGACGTGTATTCGTTTGGTGTAGTGATGTGGGAAGTTCTTACTCGACAAATTCCATGGTATGGAGTGGATACGGGAGACATTGTGAGTCTCGTACGAGATGGAGCCAGGCCACAGGTGCCAAATTTCTGGGATGTGCAAGACGGGAGAGGGAATGAACTGATAGTGTTTGAAGAATATGTAGAATTGATGACAACCTGTTGGTCTCAAAATCCCTATGATCGTCCTCCGTTTGGAGAAATCATAAAAAATTTGAAAGATATGACCCTTCTATCTGGGCAGCATGTTGTATCAGACCTCGGTGCCAGGAACCATCCACCAGAGGAGAATGATGGGGCCTTGCTCACCAATGAATCGACCAGGGCAATGACAGACTCCATGCCCTATAAACATGTTTAAGTGGTGTTTCTATATTTGATATAGAGCATGATGGAGACATCCATCTTTGTCTTTTTAAACGTTTTTTACATTTTTTTTTGCTGGATCTCAGCAATAGATGCATAGTGCGAGGGTCTGTACCAAATATAAGACAATATTCAAGGCAATATTCTCAGGAGAAAATCTTGCCAACGGTATGCTTGGTGGCCTCGGCAACTTCGGCTGCAGTAGCATTACCATCCTTCCCAGCCATGTAGCAGCAAAGGTCAACCAATCTGTTACTGTATCCCCATTCATTGTCGTACCAGGATACAAGCTTGACAAATGTTGGACTCAGTGCAATACCAGCCTTGGCATCAAATATGGATGACCTTTTATCATGCACAAAGTCAGCTGAGACCAAGTCCACGTCACAGTATCCCAGAACACCAGCCAAGGGGCCTTCAGAGGCTGCCTTGAGTGCAGCCTTGATTTCATCGTATGAGGCTTCCTTGGCAAGATTGACCGTCAAATCAACCACAGAAACGTCGAGGGTTGGAACACGGAAAGCCATTCCTGTCAACTTTCCATTCAGGTGAGGAAGCACCTTGCCAACAGCCTTTGCTGCTCCAGTGGAGGAAGGTATGATGTTGTTGGCTGCAGCACGGCCACCTCTCCAGTCCTTCATAGAAGGACCATCGACAGTCTTCTGGGTGGCAGTGGTTGCGTGCACGGTGGTCATCAATCCCTCCTTGATACCAAAGGCTTCGTCAATCACCTTTGCCAAGGGGGCAAGGCAATTAGTCGTGCAAGAAGCGTTGGATACAATATCATTCTCTGCGGAATTGTACTTCTCGTGATTGACTCCAACAACAAACATAGGAGCATCTGGAGATGGAGCAGAGATGATGACCTTCTTTGCTCCTCCCTTGATATGTGCCTGAGCCTTTTCAGTCTGGGTGAAGATTCCAGTGGACTCACAAATGTAGTCAGCACCAAGCTCTCCCCATGGAATCTCCTCTGGATTTCTGTGGGTGAATCCACGAATCAACTTTCCATCGACAATCAGACCATCGGCACTGTGCTCGATAGTGCCTGGATATTGCCCGTGCACAGAGTCGTATTTCAGCATATATGCAGCATATTCTGGTTCAACAAAGGGATCGTTGTACGCGACAACCTCCACGTCTCCACGCTCGAGAGCAGCCCTCATGACCTACATATAGTGGAAATGTAAAAGTAGTCAACCAGTTGTATACCCAGGTGCGCGTGATGTGATCGCCGCGACATCAGAGCAAGGGCTTTGGTGCCCCACGTACCAAGCGACCGATACGGCCGAATCCTGCGATTCAAAAAGTATTAAATATCATTTTTGTTTGTTTGGCAATTGGGTTTGTGCCCATATGAGCGCACAGACACGTGCATAGATGTGTTGATCTGGGATCACCATCAGCAGCATCATCACCACCACAAAGAACCTCACGCACCGTTGATTCCGATTTTAATTGGCATCGTTCAATAGTGTAACAAAATAACAATAAGAAATTTTATAATAATGCATGCAAGACATCGCAGACATTGAATAGACGCCGGAAGGGTCACTCGGAACTCTTGTCTGATGATGATCCATCCTCGCTACTGGATGATGAGTAGAACGAATTGTCTTGTTCCTCTTGCTCACTTGACTCTTGCTCTTCATCTTGTTCATCTTCTCCATAATACTTAGTAGAAACATCCCTCAGGTTTCTGTCAGATCGCTTTGATCTGTCCCTCGGGGACAAAATCTGCCAATTCCTTCTGGAGCGACTGCCTCGGCGCTGGTTGAGCTCTGCATCAAGTTGAAGGGCCATTTCCTGGTCTGCCATAGTGGTATCTTCATCCAAGTGGCGATCAGACGCTTCGTGGTCAACATGGCTCTCGTTATCAAGCATACACAAGAGGTAATTTTGGTTGGAAGAATTCTTCACTGCCTTTTTCAGAGTTTCTAGCCTCATCCAAGCGGATCCACGAGTCTTTGCTGCTGTGGGATTGGGTGCAGGAATAGCCCAAAGCCTCCAATGAACTTTATAACATGAAGGATCCAACATGCGTTCAAGGAGCACAATTGCTGCAAGAGCTTGTTCAGCACTCGCGATCTGGCGAGCAAAAACCTTCCATCTGGCCCTACATGCAGTTGTACCTCTAATTTCGTGATACGATGCATCTGAAAGGTCATCACTGTATTCTATCAATGCATCCTGGAGCCTTTGAGTGGCTGGGACAGAGGTGACTTGTTGATCACAATCCGTCTCCATGTTTTCTGCTGCGTCTTGCTGAGCATGTACTGTGTTCAACGATGATATTTGTTCCTTTAAAATCTTTTCTCTTTGTCCCTTGGGATTCAAATATTCCAAAAGCTCGTTAACTTGCCCTGGACCTCTGTAGAAACCAAGTTTGGGGGCTGTACATACATCACCAAGTAACCCAAATCCTTCTTCTACGATGATCAAAGGATCCTCTTTCCTAAGAGCCCCTTTCGAAAGAGACCAATACTTGTTCCAGTGGCGATCGTATCCAAGGGGTACCATGCGGGATGGTGAAAATGCTTTGGAGTCTTGTTCTAGCTTTGATATTTTTATGACGAGCTTCTCTCTCTTGATTTCGGCTTCTCTGATGCTTCGATGCCCTCCCAACTCTTTTGTATCCTCCATTGTTTTAATTTCTTGTTGCAAGGTTTTCAGATCATTTCGTGTAGATACAAGCTTGGCACGGGTGGACTTGGCAAGTTCTTCCTCTTCATCAAGCCTCTCTCGCACCCCAGGACTTTCAGCAACCAGTAAAGATACCATATGCAGCAACTCTATTTTGTCGGAAGGATTCCATGCATCGAATTCACAATCATGTAATAATCTGACTAACTTCCACAGGGATCCATATCGTCCTTCTGGGATCTTGTATTCGGCTTGAGGAATTTTGGATGAACAACAGAGCAGACATTGCTTTTCCTGTTCGTCTCCTTGTTTGAGCGACCCCAGTCGCCATTCTCGTTCTAAACAATCGACATGACCAACCATGTTGCATCTACAGCACGTTTCATACACATCATTGCTATCTTTGGTCCAGCAGATGAAGCAAGCCCCATCTGGTGGCGATATACTTCTTGGCGTCACTGAGCATATCTGCCCATCATCCTCTCCTGCCAAAGCTTGTAGCAATCCGTCGATACCTGACTCAATATATGTGTCATATAGCTCCTTCAAAGATTGAAAAATTGAGTTCAGAACGCTTTCTTTTCGGATAATCACCTTTTCTGTGCCAATCTTGCTGCTGCCGTTTTGACAGGCAGTCTGCAGTATTTTGCAGGCAAAGAACACATCTGAAGCAAAACTACTGAAACAAGATTCCTCCATTTGATACACCAAACATTCCACTCGAGAAATCACATGAGACATATCCATAGGATAGCCGAGCCTCGCTTCAAGACAAGACTCTGGCCCTAGGAAACAAATGTCCCATAAAGACCCTCCAGCCTCTACAGATCTTGAAAAGAGCCGCTTCAGCGCAAGCCTGACCACCCTATCATTTTTCAGAACAGATGGCTCATCCAATGGTGTCGAGTTCATACATTCCATCGATCTTCTAATGCTAAGAGCATCCCGACGTGCAACAATTCTCTGTTCTGCTTCATCACTCATCAACAGGTTCAAATCCCCGTTCATCAGTTCAAGCAGTGTTGGTCCAGAAGTTATGGAATCAATTATGTGATATGGATGAACATTGTCCAGAGGATAGTTGATATAGTTCCAATTCTCTTTTCCAGAGATTCCACCTGATATTGCCACCGTGTACAAGTACCTATGCAAGGCCTGCTCCCAGTTGTTCTCTGACACATTCACCATTCTGGCATTCCTCGTTGGGGGCACAAAATCAACCCTCCTCAGATTCTGATCGCCTTCAACTATGATTTTCATGGATTCCTCACACAATTCCCCGACAAGAAATTCAATCATGGCTTTGAAAATGGCACAAATGTCGGCTTCGCTTTTTTTGGTGGGAGAATCATAAAAGTACACCTCCACCATGTCCTCTATGCTTGGAATATCCTTCTCATTCATATCTAGAGTACTATGAAAGCGATGAGCTAGACTCCATACCTCCAATATACGCTGAATATCAATTTGTGAGCATTCATTCACCTGTGTAACGATTTGATCGATAGATAATGGTGTTGGAGGCATCAGATGAGCGCCATCAAGTTCCTGATCATCAACCAGAGACTGTCTCGCCTGCTGCCTTGACAATGCCTTCTCCTTCTTTCTCTTTTCGTGTTCTTGTTCTTTTAACTTTTTCTTCTGCTCACGCTCCTTTTGTTTCGAGAGTTTCGCCTCGACTTTCTCGTTCCAAACGCACACCTTTTTGACAAGGCTCTCTACAACCTTTTCAACAGCCTTGTCGCCAGCCACGTGCTGAGCTCCTTTGTTTGCTCGTGGTTTCAATCGAAGCTTTTGACCTCTTTTACTCAGCAAATCTCTCAATTTCATTTGCTCTTGCACCCACCCTTCTCGTTCATTGACATACTTGTACACCGTGTCCTCCACTCCTTGTTGCCCTTCCATTGCTTTGAGACAAGTCAAATCAATGAATCCAAACTTCTCAAGACCCCATACATTACCCAGGGGTGATACTTTTTTCAGGATGTGATCAACGGGGGACATTTTCCCTCCACTTGGCGAGCTGGCGGAAGGTGAGGTTGCCTCTTGGCCAGTTGCATGTTGCCCTTTCCTCTCACGGTGGAGCACATGCTTCTGCCTTTCGGACACTTTGTTCCACACATCATCTGGACTCGAGCCTTTTGCAATGGGATATCTAAGTTTTTTCCCGGCATCATTCGTGTCAATCGCATACACATTATAGGATGGCCCATCAGAAAGCTCCACTCTGCTCTCAAACACCACCTTGCTTGGAGCATCCGTCCATCGTGATCTAAAATTCAGTAAAATTAAGTTTTCCTCTGTTGAAAATTCTTTCGACGGAGTCCCAAATTGGACCACTTTGACATCTCGGAGCAATTTTAAAGGCACAGTATGCTCTGCTGCAAACTGAAGAGCAGCTTCCTTGCTTTGCTCTCTCCCAAGCGGGGTGTGATCGGTGTCCTTTTTACCACCAGGATTTCGTTTCACTTTCTTTACCTCCAAACCATAGTCTCTCGCAATCTACATGGGTGAGAAAGCAAGTTATATTTTGGAAAAGTAGAGCAACAACGGTCTGGTCAACCTACCTCGGTCCTCGAGCGATACCGTTTCCCACTCGGTGAAAAATAATACTACACAAGTACGTGAGCAAATAGTTAGTCGAAATACTCGATTGAGCACACACCGTAACACACACGCACCACGTCACTCGTACCAGCAGAGCTGCCTCCTTTCCGCATCTTGATATCCACACTCCATCCCGACTCAAACGTCAATCCTGTACATCGGAAAGAATTCATAACCTCCTGAATCAATCAACACATGCATCGTTCTTCCTCGTACCGTTTTCGTCAAAGAAGGATTTCAAACGACCTAGAATTTCCTCACGGCTCATCGTCCGTTGCCGTGAGATTCAAATGTAATTTGAATCTATTCTACGGAAATATTAGATTTTACAGAGAAGTTTATTATTCATTAGTTGGCACAGGGTACCTCGTATCGTCATATCATGGCAAGGTTGTGAACTGGAACACTTTGGCCACAATGTCGAGACCAGTTGGGACTTGCCAGAGGAATAAACCAATGTTGATTGCATTGAATGCAATGTGCATACTCCTGGAGGTATCATTTCCCTTTTGCATGGATGGAACAAGAGCTGCAGCTGCAGCCCACAGCACAACCATACCAGCTCCAGCATACAAATGAGGACCAGGGAAGAGCTTTCCTGTCCTCAAAAAGGTGTTGCAGGGACCTGCAATAGCCATCAAAACTCCGAGGCCAAGGATCAAGGATCCCCAGTTATGATGCTTATCGTTCAATTTCTGTCCAATAAGATTTTTTCTCTCCTTCTCCAAGCCTGCAATAGTGCTGTCAAGAGGCGATGGAGGGGCAGAAGCCCCCTCCTCCTGTGTCTTTGGAGCAGAAGCGTCTCTCTGGGCTTTGAGGTCTTTGATTTCAGTGGCCAGATCACGGATTCTTCTCCATTGGAATCCCAAATATCCGGCGTACAATGATGATCCAAGTAAGAAGAACATGAATGCAGGGTGCATCAGTGAGAAAATCTGTCCCTCGATGATTCCATATTCGCGACCAATGGCCTGTGCTGGCTCGCAATTGAGAATGAGAGGATACATCAAACCAGCCAATGGCAGCATCAGATCCTTCGAATCGGGCATTGTTTTCGATTCATTATCGGAAGTAAGGCTCTTCTTTGCCTTGACAACGAGACATCTCACACCAGGAACTGCCCTGCTGACAAGTGGCCTAGATTGCTTGAGTCCTTGCAAGCTCGTTGATTTCACCATTGTAGCGACATTCATCGTGATTATGTAGTCATATGACAATGATTCAAATTGAATATAATTAAAATGACTGCTGGTGTTTGGATGTGCCATATTTTACCCATCGGACAAGTTGCCTACGTAGGCAATGAATCATGTTCATCATCATCATGTTCATATGATGCAGTGCATATGTGGCCATGCATGGGCCCTGATACGGCATAACGGTCGATTATCTCACCCATCATCTGCTTATACTGGACAGGAATATGAGCAGAGGATTGGATATATTTGACAGAGTAAACATGTCTGCCTATGATGATGCTTCCATTGAAGTGGTCCTGCAGTGATGCCAACAGTGATGTTGCCCATCTCAAGGGCCATGGTAATATTCAATGGCGCCCTTATCACACGTCATCAGTGTGAACTGCAGCGAAAGAGTTCTATGGATCCATTTGCAAATCAATTGATTTTTTTCAAATTCACATTTTGCATTTTTTTTCACTCCAAGAAAATATGTATGCTTCATAGCGAGCATACGGATCGCAGAGCTCAGTTTATTTGTATTCTACAAACAATATCTGACAATAAATATCATGTCGAGTGTTTCCGTGCAAGAGCATGATCTGAGTGGCGTCGTCAGCGGATTCTTAGACAAGCATCTTGTCTTTCCGCTTCTCGAGTTTCTGGCCCAAAAACAGATGTATGATGGTAAAGAAATAGAAGCTAACAAATTAGAATTGGTAGAGAAGACCAATATGGTCGACTACGCCGTGGACATTTACCAGCAGCTCCATCAGACAGACGAGGTACGTCAATGTCGTAGGACGGCGGTGGCTCTCAACGCGATACGTGCCAAAATCCGCATCACCCACTATATATGTCATGCAATTATAACATATTCTCACTTTATGCAGGTTCCTGAGTCCCTTCGGAAGAGGAGAGAGGAAGTTCTGTCCAAACTGGCCGGATTGAAGGAGCAAGTGCAGCCAATAGTGGAGTTTTTGAGCACAGACGACCACGTGAAGATGCTCAAACAAGATCGTACACAAAATATGAGCTTTTTGCAAGCAGAGTTTGGTATTGGACCCGCACAGGTTGATGCTTTGTACGCATTTGCCAAGTGGAATTTTGAATGTGGTAACTATACTGCTGCCAGTGAGTATTTGTATCACTTTAGAACTCTTTCAACCCACCCAGAGCGTAATACGAATGCATTATGGGGCAAGGTTGCAACTGATATTTTGCTCCAAGATTATCAGAGTGGCATGGATGATGTAGTCAAGTTGAAGGAGCTGTTAGAAAATGACACATTTGCACCCGTTCCACGCCAATTGCAGCAAAAGGCGTGGTTGATGCATTGGTCACTCTTTGTCTTTTTCAACCATGAAAATGGTATGAATGCTTTGATAGATTTGTTTATGCAGGATCGCTATCTGACAGCCATCCAGCTGACAGCACAACACCTGCTGAGATATTTGAGTGTGGCTGTTGTCGTGAACAAGAGGAGGAGGAACGTATTAAAGGACCTGATCAGAGTGATTCAACAGGAGAAATATGAATATTCTGATCCAATTACAGAGTTTCTCAGGTATCTGTTTGTCGAGTTTGATTTTGAAGGGGCACACGAAAAGCTGGAACAGTGTGAATCTGTGTTGGAGAATGACTTTTTCTTGGTTGCCACCAAAGATTCCTTTATCGAAGCTGGACGTCAATTCTTGTTTGAGACATACTGCAGAATCCATCAGGCCATAGACTTGAAATCGTTGTCAAAACAGCTTGGAATGGATAAGGATGTCACTGAAAAATGGATTGTCAACCTGATTAGAAATGCCCGCTTGAATGCCAAAATCGATTCTGAAGCAGGGACAGTGGTAATTAAGAATCAATCTCTTAGCTCGTATGAGCAATTACTTGAAAAAGCTCGCTCTCTGAGCTTGAGGACCTTTGGACTTGCTAATACTGTAGTTTCTTCAACTAAATGAAACATGTAAACATAGTTGTAGAGGAATGCCATAGTTGTAGGGGAGGGCATATTTTGGTCAACATCCAGTGTGTGACGCATGCCATGCTGTCACCAGCACCTTGATCTCACCATCCACTATCATGGGCAACCTGAAGAAATTGGTTGGTTGGTTGGTTGACTGTCAATTGTCACAACGAACACCACATGTTGGACGACCGTGACGCCAGGAGGGCATAGGCGGTCTATCGGATGGTAAAATATCATTTCTACAATTTTTGACATCATAATTCTCGCAGGCCAGGCATGCAGGCATGCGTGAGCGCGTTTTTGGTGACCTCAGTGATTTCACGCGAATGACAGCGCCACGGCCATATGTGTGTGACAGTGAAGGCGACAATGACCAGATATCTTGCACCTGGCTGTGTCTATGTGTTCTGTTATTATCGTAGAAGCATTAAAATGTGACGTCCGTTGGCTTGTTGTTGTTGCGTGTGAATTCATCTCAGACACCTCAATGACTCAGTGCCACTGACTCAGTGGCACTGAGTCAGTGCTCAGTGAGGTCATCTAGATATCTGAAACCTCGCCCATAGCTGAAACCCACCATCGTGACGGGCTCTAAGGGACCGTTTCTTCTTGTTTTTGGCAATTGGCAGATTTCAGCGGAAATGGCCCCTTGGACCTCGTCACGTTCGTGTGTTTGAGCTAATATCTACCTTGGAATACCTTCCCATCAAAGGCCCCTTTGGATAGGACTACGACTCCATGACCCACCTGCTACTTTTGATATCACTAGTTAAGCAGATGGCACATACATACATTTATTCTATTCTTCTTTGTAACACTATTACAGCAGGTTCGACGAATACGGCTCCATTTTCTTGCTCATATGCCCATTTACTTTGTTATGAAAAATACATAAGTAAGGTAATTAGGTGGCCAAGACTTCTGACTTCTTGGTTTTAGCACCCTTTATGCAAACCACCATATGGTGGTCTCTGTCAGCGTAAAAAATTATAGGTTGAGTCATATCTCACGCTCACGGCATTTTTTCCCCCATTCTTGGTCTCAAACTGATCTATGTTTCAATATCTCTCGTTTGCGCACACTTGCATAGGGTATGTACCCTATATATCGCTACATGAGCCCTGATCAGGGACTCATGAGTCGTATCTGGATAGTTGAAACCCACCAACGTGACGGGCTGGGTCCTCGTCCGTGGAGGTCATCACGCTGCTTGGTTTCCGCTCACCCTGATTGCCATCATTCTTGCTTGGACTGTGTGTGTTTTTACTGCTGCTTGCCCTTGTGTTTCTCTATGTTTGGCGATATATTTTGTGTACTTTGTATTATTATTTGATATTTGCGTGTTTATATTGCACTTTGTGGCCGCGTA
>PJEL010000993.1_pt1 | contig 30719 bp, 30 predicted proteins | sample 1853271 | NCBI WGS metagenome assembly PJEL01 (sample SAMN08108733, study PRJNA415343) | Invertebrate metagenome, whole genome shotgun sequencing project. | host: Globobulimina | place: Sweden: Gullmar Fjord | collected 2015-08 | reverse complement strand
TAGGGAACGCTTTGGGTCAACAAGGATGTTGGCAAAGATAAGTCCTGCGACGAGAGACATGAGAATTAAAAAGGACTGACTTCCAATCTGTTCTATTTGCAAAATCTCTTGCCCAGAAATCATCGTATTTAGTCCCATGTAGATCTTACTGCCAGGGACCAATACCACAATCCCCTGTAATAAAACAATCGCTGCGGGGGCTTTTAGCCAGCGAGCATAAAGGTTGGCATAAACTCCTAAGAATAATGCAGCAAAGAAGGTTCCTAGCGCGATACCAAAATATGCGGAAGCGAATACGCTAATACCGTGACCAAGAAAACCCGCTATGATTCCCCAAGGGGTATCTTTTAAACGAATCTTAAACATCACCATTAAGCAAAAAGACAGTACTAATACCGCCAGCCAGCCACTCCAAGTGGGGAGTGCTGGAGCACTTTGAGTAGTGGTCGTTCCCCAAAGAACATTCGCGATGGCAAAGCCTAGAAAAGCGCCGAAATAAAGTTTAAATAAAACCATAATGGCATCCATAACCCGTGCGGTGCCAGATACTAGATCCCGAGCGGCGAGTTCAGAAAGGCCTACTGTTAAAGCAAGCCCTGGAATAAATACAATGATGCTGGCCAATACGACAAGAGGCATATTAATGCTTGGTTCGATAAAACTAATCGCTGATGCACAAAAAGCAGCGCTTAAAGCAGCCAATGGCTCTAGGGCGGAGAGAATTCGTTGAGATCGCTCTGCCCAAAAAACTAAAGCATAAATTCCAAAGCCTAATAAGCATGAAGCGATAACATCGGCCCAGCTGGTTCCCATAAGCATGCTAAAAGCAGCGCTAGCCAAACCAAATGCGATAAAGATCATCCACTGCGGATAAGGGTGGGGCTTATGGGTAATGTCTTCAAGACGAATCAGTGCTTCATCAAGATCGCGCTGGCCTGAACACAGCTCTTCTACTAGCTCATCAGTACGGGCTAATAAGCCTAGATCTAATTCTCCTGGTTGCATGCGAGCAATATAGCTGTGCTCTTGGTTTTCTCTGTCGCCTTTGGGCCAGAATACGCACGTGATCGCTGTTGGACTGATTAAGAATGAACCCTCAAGTTCTAAGGCATCACTAATCTTAATTAAGTGGGCTTCTAATTGATAAGCTGGGGTACCACACTGATGTAAGGTTTTAGCGAGACGAATTAAGAATCTGCGTCTTTTCTTAAATAGATCTGAAGGCATAGCAATTATTTCAGTGTTTATTAAAGTAAAAAAAAGCCTGTTAAAAAAACAGGCCAGTTTCGAGTTGCGCTTCGTCAGTCATCATATCTTTATGCCAAGGTGGATCGAAGACCAGATTAACTTTTACCGAATTCACATTTGGCACTTTGGCGACTCGGTATTCAACATCACTGATTAATACGGGCCCCATTCCACAAGTTGGAGCGGTTAACGTCATGCGAATAATAACGTCTTTATCGTTAATATCGACACCGTATATTAAGCCCAAATCAAGTAGATTAACTGGAATCTCTGGATCAAAGATAGTCCGTAAGGCTTGGCGGATCTGATCTTCATGAACTAAGCCATCTCCTTTATCTTCAAAGACGATTTCTTCAGACTCTAAGCCAAGTGCTGCCGCATCCGTGCCATCAACACGTACCATATTACCGTTAACGGTGAGGGTATAGTTTCCCCCTAATGCTTGATTAATAGTAACAAAGGTACCTGCTGGAATCGTCGTTGGTTGGCCACTCGGTACTCGGCGGGCTGGACACTCTTGTTGAGCAACCACCATGCGTTTTTCCATGAGATCGCTCCTAAACTGAAAATGATTCGCCGCAACCACAAAGGTCTTTGGCATTGGGATTATTAAACTTGATGGTGCTATTGAGGCCTTCCGTCGTATAGTCGACTTCGGTGCCTTTAACCATGGCTAAGTATTCAGTTGGAACATACAGTGCGATATCTTCGGCAACCTGAAAGCAGGTATCGTGATCGAGGGGTGTCGTCACAAATTCGATGTCGTATTTGAAACCTGAACAGCCGCTTTTTTTCACTCCAATACGAACGCCGATAGCGTCAGAATTTGCTAATAGCTTACGCACATGAATCATGGCTGCTTCGGTCATACTGACTTGCTGGCTTTCTTGATTATTTGCTGCACTTGGATCAAAGGTTTCAATTGTCATAAATTTCTCTTAAGTTAAAAAGGTTAATGTCTCGTTAGAGTAAAAACATTTTTACTTTTTCAATTCCTTTAAACAGGGCATCAACTTCTTCTAGCGTATTGTAGAAGGTGAATGATGCTCGTACCGTACCTGGAATCTCAAACTGCTCCATGACGGGCATGGCGCAATGATGACCCGTACGCACGGCAATACCTTGCTGATCTAATAATGTGCCGACATCGTGTGGATGAGCACCTTCAATTAAAAAGCTAAAGACGCTGGCTTTATTATCACTGGTACCAATTAAACGCAGACCATCGGTTTGGGCTGCTAATTCATTTGCGCGAGCGAGTAGTGCATCTTCGTGCTTAGCTAAAGCAATGCGATCGAGGCTATTTAAATAGTCGATGGCTGCGGCCATGCCAATTGCGCCAGCAATATTCGGTGTACCTGCTTCAAACTTATAAGGCAAAACGTTGTAGGTAGTTTTATCAAAACTAACATGCAAAATCATTTCGCCGCCACCTTGATAAGGAGGCATGGCATTTAATAATGCTTCTTTACCGTATAGCACCCCTAAGCCTGTCGGTCCAAACAGCTTATGACCAGAGAAAGCGTAGAAATCACAATCTAATGCTTGTACATCGATGTCCCAATGGGCAACGGCTTGGGCGCCGTCGATTAGCGTCTTAGCACCGACCTTGTGGGCTTCACGAATGATGTCTTCTACAGGGTTCAACGTTCCCAAAGCATTGGAAACATGTACTACCGCAACAAATTTAGTTTTATCACTGAGCAGTTTTAAATAACCGTCATAATCCAGCGAGCCATCTTTCAGTACTGGAATGACTTTTAATATTGCACCCGTTTGTTCGCAGACCATTTGCCAAGGAACAATGTTGGAGTGGTGTTCCATGCCGGAGATAATGATTTCATCGCCAGCTTTAACATTAGAACGAACCCAAGTTTGTGCGACTAGATTGATAGACTCTGTGGTGCCGCGAGTCCAGATGATCTCTTCACTTTTTTCAGCATTGAGAAACTTCTGCAAAGTGATACGAGCATCTTCAAACATCTGTGTGGCTTGATCACTTAATGTATGAGCGCCGCGATGCACGTTTGAATTTGTCGTGCGGTAATAGTTAGCAATGGCATCGATAACCACTTGGGGCTTTTGCGTGGTCGCACCGTTGTCTAAGTAGACTAATGGTTTGCCATTCACGTCCTGATGTAATATCGGGAAGTCAGCGCGAATTTTTTCGATGTCCATGATTTTGCTATCGCTCATACTTAACTCACTACCTTTAATGTATCGCCAATTATTTTAATGTGACAATTAACCAATGTGCTTCATTAATTCTTCGTCACGACCAAAGCGCTGGGCTAGGATTGGGCGGATTAAATTACGAATGGCATCAAGTTCAAGGTTTTCTAATAATTCATTAATAAAACCAAAGCTCAGCATAACGTCGGCTTCTGCTGCACTAATACCGCGAGACTGTAAATAGAAACGTGCTTGCTCATCTAATTGAGCAATCGTTGCACCGTGTGCACAGCGTACATCGTCAGCATAGATTTCTAGCTCTGGCTTGGTATTAATCGTTGCATCGTTAGACAGTAGTAAATTCTTATTACTTAATTCAGCCAGTGTTTTTTGAGCATCTGGGTGAATATGAATACGGCCGTTAAATACCGCTTTTGATTTATCGGCCATGATGCCGCGGAATACTTCACTGGTGGTACAGTTAGCAACCTTATGTTCTATATTGCTGTGGAAATCAATCAGTTGTTTATTCTGTGGAAGATATACACCGACTAACTCACAGTGGCTTCCGCCCACATTATGGTTCACATTGATATCGTTACGCACAATCTTAGCCCCTAGGCCAAGTTGAAAGCTGTCATAGTTAGCATCACGATCAAGATCAACGTGCACACCACCAATCTGAATGCTGCCTTCTTGTATTAGCTGTAATCGATAATGATTCAAGCGGGCGTTAGCACCGACTTTCGCTTCAGTAATGGCATTAACAAAACAGTTTTGCTCGTCGTCCGTACTAGCAAAGTGTTCAATCACAGTCGCTTGGGCGCCCGTTTCTAAAACGATTAATAATCGAGCTGGCACAGTAAAGGCTTTCGCTTGAGGCGTGGTAATATGAGTAATTTGAATGTTGGTTTTCAATTGCTCATTTTTGCCAACATGGACTAAAACACCGTCAGTGGTAATGGCATTATTTAATGCGCCAAAAACGTGTTTTTCTTGTTCAACTGCAGAACCTAAGTTGTCAGCGATAATACTTTTTTGAGCATCGTCTGCCTGGCTAAAACGAACAACGTTTTTATGTTCTGTATTAGAAGAAAGCTCTTTAGAGTACTGGCCATTAACAAAGACTAAGCGCTGAGCATCTAATGCAGGGATTGTCGCCAGGCCATCAAGACCAGCAGCGCCATGAGTTTCAGCTAAGCGACCATAACCTTCTTCATTAGACGTCAGATTAAATAGTGACGTATATTTCCACGCTTCAGTTTTACGTGTAGGAATCTCTTGTGCTAAGAAGCTATCTGCACCGCTTGAATTTAACGCTGTGACTGCTGAAAGTGGTGAGTTCGCCTCATCATTAACTGCTAATAAGCCATTATGGAAATCAGTCATTAGGCAGCTCCGTTCTCAGCAGCGTCTTCTAACCAGCCATAACCTTTTTCTTCTAGCTCTAGGGCTAATTCTTTGCCACCGGATTTAACAATTTTACCATCGGCTAAGACGTGAACGTAATCAGGAACAATGTAGTCTAATAGGCGCTGGTAGTGAGTTACGATGATGAAACTTCTATTTGGATCACGCAAGCTATTGACGCCTTCTGCAACGACTTGCAATGCATCGATATCGAGACCTGAATCTGTTTCATCTAGGATGCAGATTTTGGGCTCAAGCAACATCATTTGCATGATTTCGTTACGCTTCTTTTCGCCACCAGAGAAACCTTCGTTAACTCCACGCTTTAAGAAGCTTTGATCTAGGTTTACCAGTTTACATTTAGCGCGAGCAAGCTTTAGGAAGCTAACAGAATCAAGTGGGTCTTTACCTTGTGCTGCGCGAACAGAATCAACAGACGCTTTTAAAAATTCCAGGTTAGAAACCCCTGGGATTTCTACTGGGTATTGAAAGGCTAAGAACAAACCTAGGCGTGCACGTTCTTCTGGATCTAGGTCTAACAGATCAGTACCTTCTAGCTCTGCAGTGCCTCCAGTCACTTCATAGCCTTCACGGCCAGAAAGGACATTACCTAGGGTACTTTTACCCGCACCGTTTGGGCCCATGATCGCGTGAATTTCCCCGGGCTTAATGTCTAGGTTCAAACCTTTTAGAATGTTTTTATCTTCAACGTTGGCTTTTAAATCTTTGATCGTTAACATTTTGGTACTTTCCTAAAATTTTTAAATTCTGTTTTGTGGTAGCCGTTTATGGTTTATATCTTTTGTAATAACAGTGCGAAAAAAAAGCGCAAGATAGATATAATAAAACCACATCCCTATACGGCTGCCTGGCCATCCATGGCCAGTCGTAATTCGGCAAACAAAGCGAAGCTTTGTAGCTCTTGCCGAATTACCCTACTGATCCTTCAAGCGAAACTTCTAATAACTTGCCTGCTTCAACGGCGAATTCCATCGGCAGCTCTTTAAATACTTCTTTACAGAATCCGTTCACAATCATAGAAACCGCTTTTTCAGTATCGATGCCGCGTTGCTGGCATAAGAACAATTGCTCGTCAGAAACTTTTGACGTTGTCGCCTCGTGCTCAACTATAGCGCTTGGGTTTTTACTTTCGATATAGGGGAAAGTATGGGCGCCACACTTATCACCAATTAATAGTGAGTCACACTGGGTATAGTTACGCGCGCCTTTTGCACCAGGGCCCATGCGAACTAAGCCACGATAAGAGTTTTGGCTCTTACCCGCTGAAATACCTTTGGTGATGATGGTCGACTTGGTATTTTTACCTAAGTGAATCATCTTGGTTCCGGTATCGGCTTCTTGGAAATTATTCGTTAAGGCAACACTGTAGAATTCACCCACAGAGTTATCGCCTTTAAGAATACAGCTAGGGTATTTCCAAGTAATGGCAGACCCTGTTTCTACTTGAGTCCAAGATACTTTGGCATTGGTATGGGCAACAGCACGCTTGGTTACGAAGTTGTAGATGCCGCCTTTACCTTCGCTATCCCCTGGGTACCAGTTTTGTACTGTGGAGTACTTAATTTCAGCATCGTCATGGGCAACTAATTCAACAACCGCGGCGTGAAGCTGATTCTCATCACGCATCGGTGCAGTACAGCCTTCTAAATAACTAACATGTGAAGCTTCGTCGGCGATGATAAGCGTACGTTCGAACTGACCGGTTTTTTCTTCGTTAATACGAAAGTAAGTCGACAGCTCCATTGGGCAGCGAACACCTTTAGGAATGTAGACAAAAGAACCATCACTGAAAACCGCTGAGTTAAGCGCAGCGTAATAGTTGTCTTTTTGAGGAACAACGGTGCCCATATATTTTTGAACAAGTTCAGGGTGTTCGTGAACCGCTTCTGAAATGGGCATAAAGATCACGCCAGATTCCGCTAGAGTTTCACGAAAGGTCGTGCCTAACGATACAGAGTCAAAAACTACGTCAACAGCAACGCCCGCCAGTGCAGCTTGTTCATGCACGGGAATGCCAAGCTTCTCATAGGTCGCCAATAATTCAGGATCAACTTCATCCAAACTTTGTGGACGATCTTCCATACTCTTAGGTTCTGAATAATAAGAGACGTCTTGGAAGTCGATATCAAGATGTTGAACTTGCGCCCAGTTTGGCGGAGTCATTTCTTTCCAAGCGTTAAAAGCTTTTAAGCGCCATTCCAATAACCATTCAGGCTCGCCTTTTTTCTTGGAAATAAAGCGGACGGTATCTTCGTTTAAGCCCGGAGCTAGGGTTTCAGATTCTACATCGGTAATAAAACCCGCTTCGTATTCTCTGCCTATCTGGCGATCGATTTCTGCGTTATCAGTCATAGTGAACGACTCTCATCTTTACGTCATCTGTGGCCATGGGGAGGCACTATTTATTCAATGGGCTGATAAATAGTGGCCGGCCGGAATCTTGGTTTGTAATACCATACTAATTTGGTAGGGTATTATAATCAATACCAAACTGGTATTGATTGCTGAATTATGGGCGCGTATTCTATCAAAGTGGGCAGTTTATGACCAATAAAATTGATACTTTTACCCTAGATAAGAATGGCTCTTATTTGATGGCTGGAAAGTACGTATTTAGAATTAAGCCAAAGACTCTGATAGGATGAAAAGCATGAAGTTGAGTGAATTGATCAGATGTTAAGAATTGGTAAGTTAACCGATTATGGTTTGGTGGTCTTGAACCAGCTGGCGTTAGTGGGTGCGGTAAAGCAATCGACCGATGATATTGCGCAAGCAACGGGGCTCACTGTGCCGACGGTGCGCAAGGTGATGAAGGCGATCGTTGATGCGGGCCTTGTCATCGCCCAACGTGGCTCAAAAGGGGGTTATCGTATTGCGGTTGCACCTGCTCAAATTAGTGTATTGGATGTCGTGCAGGCATTCGAAGGCCCGATTTCATTAACGGAATGCAGTGCTGACGATAATCAGTGTGAAATTACCGAATCGTGTTCATTATCCAGTAACTGGACAGGAATCAATGACCTTCTATTAAGAGTATTGCGAGACATCACTCTTGATGACATTCGTCACCCTGAAGTTCAGGATACCCTTCATCACCAAATCGTTGATCAATTACAACGCATTCAGCTGGTAAACCTATAATTTAACCGATTATTACTCGTTAATTGGATACTCCAATTTGGTTGGGTGTGACTGACATGTACTCATGAATGTGCACTAGTCGACAAAAATATTAAGAACGAACATTCCAGCTTAAATAATGAGAACTAGGTTCTATTAACACTTGCTCATTAAGCGCATTATCATCACATATTCGCCAACCTTGAGACGATTATGTATCGCATAGTATTATCACTCATTACCGCTTTAACGTTTTCAATTAGTCTGTCTAGTCATGCTGCTGAGGCTGAGTTGCAGGGCTATGGTGCATTCAGCAACTTAAACAAAGATTGGATGTTGATGGCTCTTTATAGTGATATTGCTGATGAAACTCAATCAACTAAGCCTCAGCGATTAGAAATTAAAATTGCGACCAAAAAGTTCAGCCCTCGTCGATTTCGTTCGCTTTGGTTAGAAACCTTTGCGGTTGAGCACGGCACAGATAAAGTCGAAGCAATGCAGGGTGACTTACAAAAATTCTTTAACATCGTTCAGGGCCCGCTGAAAAAAGGGGATACCTTGATTATCGAACGTAGTGAGTTAGGCGCTGATATTAAAATCAATTATCATACACTTGCTCAGATTTCCGATGATTTCTTAGATGCTATGGTTCAGAGCTTGGTCGGTAAACATCCGCCAACACAAGCATTGAAAGCTGGATTGACGGGACAGGCAAGTTTACGTGAGCAAACTAACTTGGGCATTCGTTTTGATCGCTTAGAACCTACACTTCCTCGTATCGCTGAGATTTCTCGCTGGGGCAAGCGAATCCTTGCCAGTAAGTAGTACTTGTTCTTTTCTACCTCATATCGATGAGTCTTCAGGTATAATTCGCTAAATTTTTATCGAAATAACTGCTTAGAGGCTTTTTAGATTCATGTCTGATGACTATCTTGACCGTTTTGGTGGCATTGGCCGTTTGTATGGCGTTGAAGGTTTAGAGCGCCTACGTAATGCTCACGTTTGTATTATTGGCATTGGTGGTGTTGGCTCATGGGCGGCGGAAGCCATTGCCCGCAGTGGAGTTGGGGCGATTACCCTGATTGATATGGATGATCTTTGTATTACCAATATTAATCGTCAACTACCCGCCATGGATGGTAATACCGGTAAGCTTAAGATCGAAGCCATGGCCGAGCGTTTAAAGGCGATTAATCCTGATTGTAAAATTACCTGTCAAATGGATTATGTCACCAGTAAAAACATGCGCGAGCTGGTTCATACTGGCTTTTCCTACGTGATTGATTGCATCGATAGTGCAAACAGTAAGGCCGCACTAATTGCTCATTGTCATATCAATAAAATACGAATTGTAGTGACGGGGGCAGCGGGCGGACAGATAGATCCAACGCAAATTAAAATAATCGATGTGAATAAGTGTGCTCATGATCCTTTGATTTCAAAAGTACGCTCTATTTTACGCAAAGACTTCAGCTTCTCTCGTAATGCCAAACGTTACTATTCTATTCCTTGTGTCTATTCCACCGAGCAAATGACCTACCCTCAAGCGGATGGCAGTGTATGTCGGATGAAAACCAATGATGATTCCAGTACTCGCTTAGATTGTGAATCAGGGTTTGGCTCGGCGACAATGGTAACGGGGACTTTTGCTTTTATTGCGGCTTCTCGAGTTGTGAAACGCATCGCAGAAGGCGCAGGAAAAAAGTCTTAAAAAGGGATAACATGTCGAGCTATAATAAAAACAGTTAAGTGATTGAGGGTAGAGTGATGGCAGATCCAAGGTACGATATTTATTTCCGAGGTGAAATTTTACCCGGGGCTGAAGAAGCCAAGGTGAAAGCTGCGATTGCGAAAATCTTTAAAGCCGATGATGCTAAATTAGCGCTACTATTCTCTGGAAAAGTTAATACGATCAAAAAAGCGGTGGATAAGACCACTGCTGCTAAGTATCAACAGGCTTTCAAGCAAGCGGGTGCCAAAGCGATTATTACGGCAGCTAAAGGCGAACTTGTGAAAAGTGCCACTGTAGCTCCTGTAACACAAGCTTCTGAGACTAGCCCTAGCGCTGAGGCAAGCAAGGTAAAAGATTCAGCAGGCAACTGGGATGTATTACCCTCTGGGAGTGACTTATTAAAACCCGATGAGCGCCGAAATATTCCTGATGCGGATATCGATACCAGCGCAATAAAAGTCGTCTCTCCGTTTGCTGAAATCGAAACTGTCGAAAAAGCAGCACCACCGGCACCTGATACTAATCATATTTCAATTGCTGAAGTCGGTGAAGATATGAACCCTGATCGTCCCGCACCGGTGGCTGATTTAGAGTTGGATTTATCAGCATTTACGGTAGCAGAGCCAGGGGCGGTATTGGTTGATAAAAAAGAAAAAGAAATACCTAAGGCACCAGATACAAATCATATCAAATTAGTCTAAAACTCGTTCAAATCACAGCTATAGTTAAGCTAAAGCTTTGCATTTAAGCTTTTATCTAAAGCATCTCTAATAGAGTGCTTCTGACAAAGCTAAATGTATAAGCGGATTAACTTGCTGACCTGATGTGAACGATATGAAAAACAATGTTCTTATAACAGTTTCTTCAAATCTATTACTGCCTTTAATGCTTGTCGCTTGCTCCAGCCAGCCGAGATACCAAGATGAGCTTACGACTTATCGCATGGTTGAAGATAAAGTCGCGATCTCTTATCTTGCCCTTGCTTTTCCTGTACATAAACCTCAGCAATTGGCCTTACAGCTGGCGTTAGTTAAGCATAAAACCCAAGCCGCAAATAAAGAGCGCTGGTTATTATTGCATCATGTTCCTTACCAGTGGTTATGGGTTGAGTGGCAAGGGGAGCAGTTGCATTTACTCGCGGCAGGGCCGTTTAACTCAGGCCAGCAAATTGCCGCTAAAAGAAAAATGTTGCAGCAAGGCATGGTTAATCTAACGTCTATGCCAGCCATTGCCTCCACGGTTACTAAAGACCTCGGCTCAAATGCTCTTGCCAAAAGAGAGCCGAATAATGAAGCCTATTCTAATTAAGCCCATCTAGATAACCCGCAGCGTCTTTTAATAAAACCTTGCTGCGGACAAAAATTCCATTTCCTCGTGCGATCTCTCGATCTTCACTATCAAAAACAACCGATTCAACAACCCACTGGCTGCGGTTTTTATTCACAACCTTTCCTACCGCACGCATTTTTCCTGAGCTAACAGGGCGTGTGATATAGGTGGTAAAAGAAGAAGTTAATACAAAGACGTCGTTTTCCAGCGAATTGGCGGCAAAAAATGCGGAATCATCCAGCACTTTGAAATACACCGAGCCATGAACAGCGCCAGCAGAATGAAAGTAATCAGGGCTTAGTGCAATTTCGATCACCGCTTCACCTTCGGTAACGGTCATTTTAGGAGGATATAGTTTATTAATTGGGGCAGCCTGGTACATAGACTCAAGGCAACGATAATGCTGTTCAGAGGTCATCGTTTAATACTCAATATGTAATCTGTAAATAGGGAGTATTCGATATTAAAGGCTGGAAAAAAGAAGGTAAAGCTCATTGCGAAGTTTTACCTTCTTTGATTTCTATTTATTGTACTCGAGTAATTTTAATTCGGCTCGCCGGTTGATTAAATCGGTGCGCTTGCGTTAGTGATGAGCTTGCTAAGCCGTCATCCATGCTGACGACACCGCTATGGAAAACTACCTTGTTAACATCGTTCTCTCGGCTCGCATTAAACCCTTCACCATTGGCGGCGGGGCCTGGAATACTATCAGAGCTCTCACTATTCTCCTCTGTTCCAGAATCCCAAACAGGGCCGTTATAGGTTTGATATTGATTGACTTCAAGAGACGACAAATCGATATTTTTTTCACCGGTAAAACCATCGTTGGTATTGACCAGCATAGTGATAAGACTGAGTTTTAAAGTATCAAGTTCATCACCAAGATTTCCTCCTAGGTCATGATCAAAATCGGCTTCAAGGCTTAGGGTAAATGCTTGGCTTGAACCGGGTAAGATAATACTGTCTCCAGACAGGGTATGGAAAACCGAGTTATAGCTTTGAGCTTCCTGCAATAACGTGCTATTTGAACCAGACTCTGCAAGCTCTTCTAAGGCGATACTGGCAGTCGTTCCTTCTGCAAAAAGCGTATAGGAATCATTATGCAGTACCAGTGCTGGAGGAGAGAGAGGTTGAGCATAGGTTAAATTGGTGACTTCAACTTTGAAGATATAATCCAAGCCATTATTGTTCTCTAAATTTGGATTTGAATCGTTATCGGAATCGCCACCGCAGGCGGTTAATAATACCGAGCCTGCAATAATTGCTGTTGAAAGCAGAGATGTTGTTATATTCATGAAGCTCTCCTTACTTAACCGTAATTGTTATACGGGCAACTGGATTTAACCAACGGTGAGCGCTATTCGCAAGGTCACTAACCCCACCTTCATCATCATTATCCCCTAAAGTATTACGGTGAATATGAACCTTGGTATTACTTTCTGTCGTTGTAACACCAGTGCCCCCGGTGCCACATAAACCTCCAGGGCAACCTGGAATACCAGCAATGCCTAAAGCACCGCCACCATTAACAATTTCATCGTTCGCTTCGGTGCCCGCATCGTACGCATTAAGATTAATTGAATAAGTACCTGCTGCAGTCGGTATCTGCCAGCTATCTAATCCAACAAAACCGTCATTGGTTGGCAGCAGCATGGCGGTTAATGAAAGAAGGTTGTTCTCATCATTTGTTGACAGTTCTAAGGAAGTGCTTGCCCCTGGAGCTAAAAATCCTGGATTACCTTCAGCAAGCTCTGGGATAGTTCCTGCTGCGGCTTCGGCTGCGACAGGGTTGGCAAGTGTATTCGCGTTCGCTTGATCTAGAACTGTTTTTAACGGTGCAGGATTTCCACCTTCTGCTTGGGTCGTTAATTCGGTACTCGCTTCAGTGCCCGCATGAAAAGCAAAAGTATTTTCATCGTGAGCCGCAATTAATAGCGGAGTAAAATAAATGCCATGGGTTAAATTACTGACGGTTATTTCAAGTTCTTGCGCAGCACTGCTGAAGGATGTCACGGCAATTGCGGATGAAAGTGCTAGTGTTTTAAATTTCATTTTTTATTATTCCATAATAGTGATCGAAGTGTGTGCGCACGATCATTAGTGAAGGTCAGAGGGAAATGGTTCCCTCTGAAAATAAAAAATATTTATAAAATTAAATTTAGAACTTTCTTAAAATGGTTTTGTCTTTATTGAAGGTTCAAGGTTTTTATTAGCACCAACTAGCAATACCCTCGGGGCGTTCAAGTAGCTCTTGTACATTCGCTTCCAGTATTCGATAACCCACATTGCCATAAAGCTTTTGGCGTCCATTATCGAGTAGGTAGGTTGGGCTGCCTTCAAGTTTAAATTGTTCTCGCATTTCCATGTCTGAACATAGTGCGGCAATGGCTAAGCCGTTATCTAGCTTATGCTGGATTAAATCTATTGGTAATGAAAGCTCTTCAGCTAATTTTTGTAAAATTTTAGAATCACTTATATCGAGAGCATCTTTAAAAAAAGCACTGCGAATATTCCAAATCAGTTGTTGAAATTTTTTCGCAGAAATTTTATTTTCATTGACTAGCAACTGAACGGACTTTAAAAATAAATGACTATTGGCGGAAGATGCCGGGCGACAGGTTTTCCAGACATTAGGATTGATTTTTAAATGAGGAAATTGTTCGGCGACATGCATAACATGCTGGTTAAAGCCGTCAAACCCCCCTTTGTTTTTCCAGCCTTCCCCAATGCGTTTCTCTGTGTTTCCAAACAAGGTAATGAAGTGCTCATTGACCTGGATATCTTGATCAAACTGTTGATGAAGTTCGTCTAAGCGGATTTGAGCAACGTAAGCCCAAATACAAAGAACATCTGTAAAATAATCTAAGGTGATTTTAGCCATAATTGAGTGCCTGAATTGAGTGATTTAAAGATAACTTAATATAACTATAGAGGAATATAGGTGTGAGTCAATTAGCTTTTAACTTTACTGGCAGACTGTTGCGCTAGGCACTATGATTAGCAGCAAAGAAATTTTAATTGCATGGAATCATTAGGTCGTAGTATGAGTTCAGAAAATAAGTCTTTAGTTGAAAAGCATGTCGATCTTTCTTGGAATAAAGGGAAGTTTGGCTTGTTGCAGCAGATTGTAGCTAAGGGGTTTCGCTATCAAACGACCTTTAAAGAAGGCTTTCGCGATTTTGATGGTTACGTTGAGTATGTTGAAGATATTCGTCGCGCGGTACCAGATCTTGAAGTAACCATTGAAGAAATGATGGCTGAGGATGATAAGGTTATTACATTCTCGACATTTTGTGGCAGCTTTAATAAGCCGTTATTTGGTATGCCAGCCAATGGAAAAGTCATCGCTTTTTCAGCCGCATCTGTTTGGACAATCTATCGTGGAAAAGTCATTGAGCAAACGACCATGGTAGATCTCGCAGGCTTACAGAGACAATTAAATGCTTAACTTTGTTTAAGCTTTATTGATTCCTTTCTTGTAATTAACCGGACTAATCAAGCCTTTTGATTGGTCTTAATGCGTCAAAATTCAATTACATTCAGTTACGCAACTCTCTCATTTTGAAACAATATCTATTTATTTAGCTGGCATAATGCGTGCGCATTTTTATGTATCTTTTTAGGCCATAGCACAATTCAAAATACATTGGCCTTGAAGTGCGATCACTATAAGTAGGTTTTCTTTGATGAATCATCGCGTATTAGTTGCAGCTATCTCTGCAGCAGTTGTTACACCGACAGCTATGGCTTCCGGTTATAAATTAAATGAGCAAGGTGCAAGCGGCGCAGGTAATGCGTACGCAGGACGCGCAGCAATTGTTGAAGATGCAACCGTCGTCTTTTATAACCCTGCAGGTATGGTGAAGTTAAAGCAGGCTGAATTTTCTTTGGGTGGTTCTTATATTGATCCAGTCGGTAGCTTTGAGTTAGAAAGCTATACCAATGGAGCGGGTAAAACGTATACGGCTGAAGATACGGGGCCTTACTCAGACGGTGGCAATTTCCTATCGAGCGCCATGATTCCTTATGCTTATTTTGCAGCGCCTATTAGTGAAGACTTTGCGGCAGGCTTTGGTATTTTTGCGCCATTTGGTACCAATACCGATTACGCCAATGATTTTGTTGGTGGTGGTTTTGCTGATCAGACTCAGCTTACGTCGATTGAATTTCAACCCGCGGTTGCTTATCGCTTAAACGATCAGTTGTCTTTAGGCTTTGGTTTAGATATCACCTATATGGAAGGTTTATTATCTAAGCAGGTTGATACAGTGCCTTATAACGAAAATCTTAAGTTTCTGAATGGTGGAGAAAACCCACGCCATGCCGGATTAGGGTTTGCTGAACTTACTGATGAGCAATGGGCTTCGAATGCAGGCTTTAATAATCATTACGAAGTGTCGGGTGATGATTGGCAGGTTGGCTATAACCTAAGTTTAATGTGGGATATCAATTCCGATATTACATTGGGTGTCGCTTATCGCTCTGAAATGGAGTTTAAATTAAAAGGTGAGTCTAAATTTGCACAAAAGGAAGGGGTGATGGGATTGACTCAAGCTCCAGCCGGTATGGGGATTCCAGAAGGTACCTATATTATCGCACCGGTTGATGGCGTAACGGGCTCTGTTCCTAACCAAGCCTCTGAAGTGCCATTAACGACTCCTCAGTCTTTAACATTAAGTTATGCACAACAATTAACGGAAAGAGTGCAGTTCGTTGCGGGGGCAACTTGGACTCAATGGTCTGTGTTTAAAGATTTTGATGTGATTTCAACTCAATCAACTCCAGGCATGATTGAATTGCTAGGGGGCTTAGGCGAAGGCTATATTGGTCACATTGAAGAGAATTGGCACGATACCATTGCGGTAGCGGTAGGTGTTAATTATCAATTGAACAATGATTGGTTAATTCGTTCTGGGTATGCCAACGATCAAAGCCCAGTTAGTAACTCTTATCGTACGGCTCGTGTACCTGATAATGACCGTGAATGGATCAGTGCTGGTTTTAACTATCGTATTAATAACGACGTTGATGTTGACTTTGCTTTGTCTTATTTGTTCTTTGCTGATACCAAAGTTGATGAATACGATCGTAAGCTAGATGGTCAGCCAAAAGATAAGTCTCCAAACTTGAAAGGGACTTACTCAATGGATGCCATGGCTTATTCTTTACAAGTTAACTATAAGCTATAAGTAGTATTTGACCTAAGATCAAAGGCCGATACTCAATGAGTATCGGCCTTTTTCTTTTGCGGCTAGCCACATTAGCCCTGCTTCACATTCATAGTGATGTCTGCGGTAAATACTGTTTCTCCAGCAGTATCCTTCACTTTTACAGGGACAATCACGTCGCCATTAATGGTCCAATCTAAGCCCGTACCATCGGCGATTGCGACCAAGTCTGTTTTCGCCTTTTTAACATATTGAACCGTCATACCTGCGGGAATCCAGCGAGCTTTTTTCGGTATTGAAACATCGGTCATTGTGCCCCCTGCCAGCTCGGCCATATTGCACATAGCGATCGCATGGACTGTGCCGATATGATTTTGAACTCGACGGCGTTTTTTGATGCTGACTTGGCAAAAGTTAGGGCGTAGCTCGTCAAAGTTAGGCTTAATCGAGCCAAAATAAGGGGCGACTAGACAAACGGCCTTGCTGAAGATCCAGTTCCCAGCGGGTAATTTAGTTATTTTGTTGTACATAGCTAATGCATTCATAGCGATAGATCCTTGTGCTGTTATTATAGGAGAGCTGTAAACTAAAAGGTCTTGCACTGATGTTCGTGCATGTTGTTGATAAAGTGACCTTGGATTTATCTTTGCATAAGCACAAGGATATTTCTAGAATAATATTCTAATTTTAGGGTTTGCGGTATTATTACTGGTTACATGTAACATTGAATATAGTAGGAAGAGTTCGTCATTGTGAGTAAGCAGGTTGCTAAAGTACAAGTAAAGCCGCAGGCAAAAACGGAAGAAAAAAAGCGACAAATACTTTTAGTCGCTTTGCAGTGTTTTACTGAGCACGGTATAAGCGGCACTACGATCGAGATGATACGAGAAGCATCCAATATGAGTGTGGGCAGCCTTTATCACCACTTTGGTAATAAGGATAAGATCGCTGCGGCAGTATTTATCCAAGGGATGCGGGAGTTTGGTGATTTATTGCGGGAATACTTGGCAGAGATTGCATCGCAAAAAAAACTGACGGCCGTTGAAAAATCTGAGCTCGGAGTGAAAGCCGTTGTCTATGCTAATGTTGATTGGATTGGATCAAACCCTGAATGGGCCCGATTTGTGTTCCATCATAGGTCGATTATTGCGACAGCTGGCTCGGAAGAAAAGTTAGCGGGTGATATGCAGAGTTTCTATAAGTTATTGATCGCATGGTTTAAGCCTTATGCCGGGCAAGAAATTTTTCGTCCGATCCCAATCGAGCTGATTTCGTCATTAATTACAGGGCCCTGTCATGATTATGCTCGGCACTGGTTAGCAGGCCGCTATAAAACCCCCTTGTTACAACATCGTGAAGAGTTTGCAATAGCCGCTTGGAATGCGGTAAAAGCAAGTAATCCATAAATAATTATCAAGTTTGAGTATTGGAAATGTCAAAGAAGAGCATTGGCCTTGCGGGCTTAGCCGGTTTAACCGGAATGGGAAGTACGGATTCTCAATCAGAAGTTAATAGCGAAAATTATTCTGGCTCTGTTTATTCAACGGAAGTTGGTCGTACTTGCCCTCAATGCGGTAAAGCGAAGGAGCAGTGCAGTTGCTCCAATGAATCGGTACCAGAAGGAGATGGTACGGTTCGTATTCAACGTGAAACCAAAGGTCGTAAAGGAAAAGGCGTTACTTTGGTGAAGGGGGTTTTATTAGCCCCAACGGAATTAAAAAAACTAGCGAAAGAATTAAAGCAAAAGTGCGGTGTGGGTGGTGCGGTGAAAGATGGCATTATTGAAATTCAAGGGGATGTGCGAGATCAGTTGTTCGAAGAAATGAAATCGAGAGGATATACAGTAAAAAAAGCGGGTGGTTGATTGAACGTCTGACGCTAAGCGCCAGACGTTTGCATGTCATTATTTATTTAAGAAAATGACATTATTTATTCAATAACTTGCCACTATTTATTTAATAAATAGTTCACTAGCAAGGGCACAGGGCGTCCGGTTGAGCCTTTGTTTTTACCACCAGAATGCCAAGCCGTGCCAGCGATGTCTAAGTGAGCCCATGATTGACCTTCGGTAAAGCGCGCTAAGAAACACGCTGCGGTAGTTGAACCAGCAAGGCGGCCACCGATATTCGCGATATCAGCAAAGTTTGAATCGAGCTGTTCTTGATAATCGTCTTCAAGAGGTAAGCGCCAAACCTTGTCGTGTGAGTCTGTCGCTGCTTGCTGTAATTCAGTGGCGAGAGATTCGTCTTCGGTGAATAAGCCAGAATTCACTGTGCCTAGTGCCATCATGCAAGCGCCAGTTAATGTGGCGATATCAACAATAGATGCGGGCTTTAAGTTATCGATGGCGTAAGTCAAAGCATCACATAAAACTAAACGACCTTCAGCATCGGTATTTAAGATCTCAACGGTTTTGCCGGAAAGCGTAGTGACCACATCGCCTGGCTTACTGGCATTACCTGCGGGCATATTTTCGGCGGTGGTGATCATGCCGATGATATTGATGTTAGGTTTCAACTCGGTAAGCGACGTCATTGCCCCTAATACGGACGCTGCGCCACACATATCGAATTTCATTTCGTCCATGCCGGCGCCAGGTTTAAGGCTGATACCACCAGTATCGAAGGTAATGCCCTTGCCTAAGATCATGTGCGGCGCTTCATTCGCATCGGCCGCACCTTGGTATTTCATAATGATGAATTTACCCGATTCGCTTGAGCCTTTAGCGACAGAAACAAACGCCCCTGCGCCCATGGCATCAAGCTCGGCTTCGTCAATAATCGTCGTTTCAATTAATCCAGTTTCATCGGCAAGGGCTTGAGCTTGCTCAGCTAAATAACTAGGGGTGCAAATATTAGCAGGCATGTTGCCTAGGTCTTTGGCAACGGAGATACCACGACCAATGGCTTGGCCTTTTTCTAATGCGGCTTGTTCATCACTTGGGCCAGCCCATAAGATATTTTCAATGGCGTCACTATAGTCTTCGGCTTCGTGCTCAGGTTTACTTTTCGTTTGATCGAATGAATACAGGGTATTTTCACAAGCGATGGCCGCTTGTTCTGCTTTCCAAGCATTGTCTTTACCAATAACAGGGATATCGCTCAAGAATAGAGAAGCTTGTAGAGCACCAGACTTTTTGATGGCGCTGGCGGCTGCATCGGCAATTTTGATGTAATTTTTTGCAGTGATGCCATCAGCGGTTTTACCACTACCGACTAGAATTAAACGTTGAGCGGTAATGCCGGGTACTTTTACAAGCAATAATGTTTCACCGGTTTTGCCGCTGAAATCACCGCTATCAAAAATATCGGTTAAATATTGTTCAGCTGCCTGGTCGATGCTTTCAGCGGCGCTTGATAGCTTGCCTTTATCATCAATGCTAACAAGGATACAGCTTGAGGCTAGGTCAACCACCGGTGTTTGAGTTGTACTGAATTGCATTATTGGCTCCGCTTAGATTTTTATTAAAACAATTTATTTAAACAATCTGTCTATAGGTATAACGATAAAGTATAGATGGGTTCGCAAAGAAGGTATATCAAGGGCGATACTGGCCGATTTAGTGAGAAAGCTATACACTGCGTGCTTATCTTATTGCATATTTTTCAACATCGTTTTTTGTATTGTTAAAAGGTTTATCGTTTGATTATTTTTCGCTACTTATCTCGTGAGCTGTTTACGTCTATGGCAGCTGTGACGGGAATATTATTAATGATTTTAATGAGTAGTCGTTTGATTTATCAGCTGACGGCTGCGGCAGCGGGGAAAATTCCACTAGAGATTGTGTTTTTTACTCTACTACTGCGTATGCCTTCCTTTTTAGAAATGATCCTTCCGTTATCACTATTCATTGCCATTTTATTAGCCTATGGCCGTTTATATGCTGAAAGTGAGATGACGGTTTTAACCGCAACGGGCTTCTCTAATACGCGTTTATTAGGCTATACCTTATTACCCGCCGGATTTATTACCTTGATGGTGGCGTTTTTCAGCTTGTACTTGAGCCCATTAGGGGCGCAAAAAATGGAAGATTTATATCGTAAGCAAGCAACCATGACTGAGTTTGAACTGCTTGCCCCTGGGCGCTTTCAAAGCACGGATAAAGGCAGCCGAGTCACTTATACCGAAGGCTTAAGTGATGATAAAAGCCAAATGAATAATGTATTCATCGCCGATGGTAATACGATTTTATTGGCTAAATCAGGTACTCAGCAAGTCAATGCGGATACCGGATCACGCTTTTTAGAGCTGCATCAAGGTAAGCGCTTTGATATTGCTCCGGGTAAGTTGGATGTTGAAATACTCGATTTTGACCTCTACGGGGTTAAAATTGCCGGTGAGCAAGCAGAGCGGCGAAAGATAAAGAAGGAGGCGGTCCCGACCTCTGAACTATTTGGCTCTGATCTTGCCCGTCACGTTTCGCAGCTGCAATGGCGATTTTCTCTCATAATTATGGTGCCTATTTGCGCCATGATTGCGTTTCCTTTATCGAAAGTGAACCCGCGGCAAGGGCGCTTTGCCCGTTTATTTCCGGCCATTATTCTGTTTATGGTGTACATCACGTTATTGATATCTCTACGGGGAATGTTAAGTAAAGGCAATATATCCCCAGCGCTGGGGATGTGGTGGGTGCATGGGGTCTATGCACTGATAGGGCTGGGGTTATTGTTTATCCCCGAATGGAACCGTCGTCGCAAGATTAGGAGTTTGTAATGCATAAATTAGATTCCTATGTCGCACGTAATGTACTGATGGCGACCCTAGTTGTGATGATTGTGATTGTCGGCCTTGATGCGATCTTCACTTTAGTTGATGAGTTAGATAATTTAAAAGGTAACTATAAGTTAGCGGATGCGCTCTTATTTTCGGGTTTACGTTTACCGCGCCGAATCTATGAATATATGCCGATGGCTTGCTTAATTGGTTGCTTGGCTGGCTTAGGGTCAATGGCGGCAAACAGTGAGTTAACCGTAATGCGGGCTGCAGGAATCTCAATTAACCGAATTGTGATTGCGGTATTAAAACCGATGGCTGTATTGATGATGATTTCACTGCTCTTAGGGGAGTTCGTCGTACCGTCATTAGAGCGAATTGCTCAAGCCCATAAAGCCGTTGCTCAAGGCGCTAGCGAGGCGCTGTCGAATAAAGGCAAAGGCTATTGGCACCGTGAAGGCAATACCTTTATGCGTTTTAATGCGGTTGAGCCCGGCGGTGTATTACATGGTATTACCCGTTATGAGTTCACGGAGAAGAATGAGCTAAAGCAGGTTGTTTATGCACAGCGAGCAATTTATCAGCGCGCTTATTGGCAAATGGAAAACATCGTAATTACTCATATTGATGAAGGTGAACTTGAGCAGAGAGTCTGGCAAGAAAAGCAGGCCAGTGGGCGTTGGGACACAGAATTGACCCCTGAAAAATTGAGCGTAGTGATTGTGAGCCCACGAGATATGTCAATTTCAGGCTTGTATCAATATGCCAGTTATCTGGATGAGCAAGGGTTAAATTCTGATCGCTATATGCTGTCGTTTTGGCGTAAAGTTACTCAACCTTTGAGTACCTTTGCTTTAGTCATCTTAGGTATCTCTTTCATCTTCGGCCCTTTGCGATCAGTCACCCCAGGTTATCGAATCTTTAGTGGCATTATTGTTGGCATGATTTATAAATATGCAGAGGAGCTTTTATCTCCTGCCAGTATCGTATTAGGCTTCGAACCAGCATTAGCCAGTATTATCCCGATCGGGGGGAGTTTTTTGTTAGGCATGCTATTAATGCGTAAGGCAGCCTAATTTACTTTTTCTGTTAAAAAGCTTAATTCAGCTCTAGCGAGCGGATAATAAAGTCTTTAGTATGAATATTTCGTATTTTAAAAAACTGGCAATAAAATAATAAAAGGCCGTTTTGTTCATGTTAGAGCTTTTCTTTTCTGCTGCTGGTGCCGGGGCGTGTATCGCCTTGATGATGTTAATCCTGAAAGATTTTTCTCATTCCATCGCTGCAAGGGCATTTTTAGTATTAATCTTTGGTGCTTTTGTTCACTTATGCCATAACTGGCTTCCCCCTAGTCTCTCTGCTCATGCTTATATGATTGAGAGTGCGACTCCCGCATTTTTCTGGATAAGTTGTCGTTTAATATTTCAAGAAGGTAAAGAGCTACCGGCATTCGGTTCGACTATTGCGGTTTATAGTTTCATCGCACCGATCGCGAAATACTTAATCACCTTTTATCTTGGTTATGTCCCTGATTGGCTGGAGCTTTTGGGGCGTGAAATTCCGCAATGGTTTGAATATGCCTTAATAATTATGGGGATCATTGCTTTATTGCGTGGCCGTGATGATGACATGGTTGAATCCCGTAGAAGGCTACGCTGGGCCATTATGGGGGCGGCAGGTTTATCTTTAGGCTGGGCCGTCTTCTCCTTTAATTTGAAATTTGGCTCCGCGGCTTCCCGTGTCTTAGCGATCGATGTGTCGATTTTGATTATCATCTGGTTCTTATTTAAAGGGCGTCGAGATATTTGGGGTAAAGAGCCTATTGAGCTTGATGAAGGCTCTCAATTTGCACCTAGTATCAAAGAAGAGGTCTTTGATACTAGAGTTGCGTCGGTTGCTCAATCAGAAAGCTCACAGGACATTGAGGTAGCAGACTCAGTGCCGGAACAGGAGTCTGAGGCACTTCAGCACATGAAAATTATGATGGTTGAAGGCTTCTACCGACGAGAGAACTTAACTTTAAAAGATCTGGCTAAGGCCATGGCCTTGCCGGAATACAAGGTAAGGGCGGTGATTAATAAAGAACTTGGTTACCGTAATTTTAATGAGTTTATTAACGAATATCGGATTAAAGAGGCAGCCGAACGTTTGATTAATGAGCCCGAGACGCCTATTTCTAATATCGCATTAGATGTCGGTTATAGAACGCTAAGTTCATTTAATCGTGCATTCCGCAAGGAAAAAGAGACGACCCCAACAGCCTTCCGAGAACAATCGTGACGCATTTCAACCAATTGCTTGGTCGATTAAAATAATTGATCAAGCGCTTGGTTGATAAAATTACTCCCTCTGCAGCCCTTTATTCATCAGCTTTTTAACGAATTGCACAACGATTGTAACGAACTCAACAGCGAAATGGATTTACCTATTGGTCAACAGTCGTTTTACTGGAGTTACTTCAGTGAACGTCGTTATTAGCACCTATAACATTAAACAACGCTAATCTCTTCGATCTTCCTTCTGAAGCCTAACTATAAAAACTATTACCCCTTGAATTAGGGGAGCTTACTTTTTGAGGCACAGATTAATGAAAACAAGTATTCCTTCAATGAAATTAGGTTTGGCATCAGCAATTGCTATTGCTGCGCTGGGTATGACAGGTTGTGGTGGTGATGACGATAACGAGTCATCAACAAGCGCCGCGGATCAGGCTACTGGTGGTATTACGAGTCTTTTTAATTGTACTGACGTTTCTACATCTGCTTCTCGTGTTATCTGTATCGGTTCTGCTGTGAATCTTTCACATAAAACAATTTCCGATGAGCTTGTTGAAGCTTTGAGTACTGCTCAGTCTGGCGATACGATTGTTCTTCCTCAGGGGCGATTCAATATCGCGACAGAGCTTACCTTTGATGGTAACGGTTCTTTGGGTCAAGTAGGCACAATGGTTGAAGGTTTAACTATTCGTGGTGCAGGTATGGATAAAACTATCCTAGATTTTGATGCAGCTACGAGTGGCGGTGCTAAAGCGGATGGTTTCTTTGTGAGTAATACCAAAGACATTACTTTCGAAGACTTTGGTGTATATGAAGCGCCTAACAATGCAATCAAGTTGAAAAAGACTGACGGTATTATTTTACGTCGCGTAGCAACGGTTTGGGAAACGGATTATCAGTCTACTAACGGTGCATATGGCCTTTACCCTGTAGAAACTCAAAACGTACTGATCGAAGATTGTTACGTGAAAGGTTCTGCAGATGCTGGTGTTTATGTCGGTCAGTCTTCTAATATTGTCGTACGTAATACGATTGCAGAAAAGAACGTGGCCGGTATTGAGATTGAAAACTCAACCAATGCGGACGTTTATGGCAATACGGCAACGGGTAATACCGGTGGTATCTTGATTTTTGATTTACCCATTGGTAATGGCCTTTACGGTTCAGGTGTTCGTATCTTCAACAATACGGTTACCGATAACAATGCGCCTAACTTCGCTAATGCCAGTGATTTCGCGGGTGGTGTTCATATTGTTCCACCAGGTACGGGTGTAATTATTCTTTCAACATCAGATGTTGAAATTTACGACAATACCATTACAGGTCATCAGACGACTGCGGTTGCTCTATCTTCCTATGTGTTAGCGGATGATAAGGTTCTTCAGGCTCCAAATCAGGATATTGGTGGCGCAGATGCTGACGACGCAACCCCTGCTGTAATGGCATATGGTGACATTGCAACCTACGCTCCAGAATTTCTTGACGGTTGGAGCCCATTGGTTCGTTCTATTAATATTCATGACAATACGATCGAAGCGGGTACCTATGCACCTCAAGGTAGCTTGATTCGCGATATTATTCTGGGTTACACCATTAATGGCAGCAAGGTACCAGATATTCTTTACGATGGGATTGGTGAGTTAATGGCTCAGATTCCTCAGGGTGGTAGTGGTTTATTGGATATTGCGGGTGGTATTGATCAGCTTGCACAGGCGCTAGATGCCAACATGTTGCAATCAGACGGTGCACGTATCCCTAATCTAGCTGAATTTGGTGCTTACGGTGCGGGCGATTACGTTTGTGCTTCAAACAACGGTGATATTAACCAAGCTTCTGTCTTCGCAACTAATCCTGCGCAAGCGGTGTTTGTTAATGGCGAGCCTCAGCCTCAGCTTTTACAAACTGATGACAGTATGACTTGTGGTGGCAATACGGGCAAAACGCCATACGTTGGCGCTGCCGCGACAGCAACCATTGCCGGTACTGTCTACGGCTGTGGTGAAGATGATACAACTTCAACAGCTTGTGCTCCTGAATAAAACAGGATAGCGCACTTCGGAGGGCCATTTGGCCCTCCCATTTACTCCCCTTGCATTAGATTGATCCTTGATGGTGTCGTATGAAAAAAGAATTAATATTATTAACTTCAATAACTTTAGGGTTATTAACAGGGTGTGGCGGTTCATCTAGTGGATCTGATACGCCAACTGATAATGGAAATCAGGGTGGAGATCAAGGCGGAGATCAAGCGGCCTTATGTGCGGATGAAGTGAGAACCGTTCAGTGGAATAAGCTATTAACTGAACAGGCAGCAAAGTTATCGGAATACCAATTATTCTCCAGTCAATGTAATCCAACGACTGCACCGAGTGAGCGCGGTATTGCTTATGATTTAAGTGTGCCTTTATTTACCGATTATGCGACAAAATATCGTTTTGTATTTGTTCCTGAAAATACTAAGGCAACGTATGTCTCTGGTACTAATACGCAAACAGAAAGTGGCCAGACTATGTATGTTGATGACGGCTCTCTGGATTATCCAGTTGGGACTGTTATTACTAAAACCTTCTCATTGCCTTCGAATACGGGTGAGCGAGGCTTTGAAAACGAAAATATGATTGAAACACGCTTGTTAGTGCGTCGTGATACGGGTTGGCTGGCACTACCTTACGTGTGGAATGCGGATAAAACCGATGCCGTATTAGATTTTAATGGTGAGTTATATTCAGGTACTCAGCTGACTCATAATGGCACTGAGTTAACGTTTGATTACGGTGTTCCTGATCCACAGAAGTGTCAGCGTTGTCACCAAGTAGATGGTAATACAGAGCCTTTAGGGCCAAAAGTACGCTATTTGAATATGAATTATAGTTACGACGACGGAGTAGAGAACCAATTGGCTCGATGGATATCAGAAGGTTTGTTAGACGGAACTACATTGCCTGCGGAACCTGAAAGTGTTCCTATTTTTAAAGACTCAAAAAATTTAGATGATATTCAGGCTGCCGATTTAGAAGATTTTGCTAAAGGTTGGTTGGATATTAATTGTGCTCACTGCCATAACCCGGCTGGTGATGCGAGTAATACGAATATGCAGGTTGAATTTACTCGTAGTTTTGCCGATAAAAATGCTCATGGTGTCTGTCAGAAACCCATTTCATTTGGTGGAGAGGGCTTGGAGTTCATAATAAAGCCAGGTAACGCCGCTGAATCTATTATGGTATATCGAATGAATACTCGTGATGGAGGAGATCGCATGCCACCTTTAGGACGTGATCTTGTTCATGATGAAGGGGTTGCACTGGTTTCAAAATGGATTGATAGTTTAGAGGGGAATTGTAATTAACGATTAATATGTTTGTACACTTCAAGGCTCCTTCGGGGGCCTTATTTTTTTGTGCTGTTTAATTGTTTAATTACTATGTGTTTTATGAAAAATTATTTTCTTTTAATATTAATAAGCATTTTTTTATCGGGCTGTGTTGGTGAGGGGGATTCTTCTGCAGAGACAGGTATTACTCACCTTGATGATTCCAGCAATTCAACGATTTGCAGTGTTTCTGAGGGTATCAATTGGCCAGCATTATTGAGCGAAGATATTAATGACCTTTGTTCGAAGTTGTCAGATTATAAGTTGTTTTCTGATGCTTCAGACCCTAGGTTAGGTGCTAATGTTGGTGGCATAAGCTACGAGATTAATTCGCAGTTATTCACGGATTATGCTCGCAAGTATCGATATCTTTATATTCCTAATAATGAGCATGCGGCCTATTCTAAAGACGAAGTCTTTGATTTCCCGGTGGGTACGGTTTTAGCGAAAGTTTTTTCTTTGCCTGCAGATACTGAAAAAACAGAGGAAGATATAATTGAAGTTAGATTAATGATTCACCGCTCTTCGGGCTGGGTGGGTCTTCCTTTCGTATGGGATGATAGTTTAAAAGAGGGTTTTTTAGATCTTAATGGTGAGAGTATTGAGTTCTCTTTAGTTCATAAAGGCAAGGAATATAGCGATCATTACTCGGTTCCACCTTACGGTAGTTGTCGGACATGTCATCAATTCAATGGTTCAATGTCTTTAATCGGACTTAAGGCACGTAATTTAAATAAAAGTATTGAGTTTGAAGGAGAGTCAATCAATCAATTGCAGCTCTGGACGCAAAAAGGTCTGTTATCTGGTCTTCCCGTTAATTCTATTGAAATTGACCTAGCTCCGGACTGGCAAGATGATTCAAAAGATATCGAAGATAGGGCTAAATCTTATTTGGATATTAATTGTGCGCACTGTCATCGCGAAGAGGGAGCTGCAAGTTTATCTGGTTTGAAATTAGAGTATGGACGTAAATCAGTAGATTATAATCACGGTGTTTGTAATTCATCTCATGGCTGGCGTGGCGGTGGTTTTGATATTTGGCCCGGGGACAGTGCTAATTCTTCTATGCCACTTCGTATGACTCTATCGGCTGCACCGGATAGAATGCCGCCCTTGGGGCGAAGTATTGTTGATGTTGAGGCTGTGGAATTGATAAGGCAGTGGATTGATTCCATGCCTTATCAAGAATGTGCCGAGCAGGGGGGCTAACTCTTTTTAAAGTCTGGGTCAAACACAATACGAGTAAAAGAGGCGTGGTCATGCCACGTCTTTTCTTGCTTATCCCAAAGTGCCCACCAAAAGCCAAAACCTGCTAGGCCAACCGAGAAAAACCCAATGGCTATACGCAACATGCATTGACCAATAGAAAGCTGTTGTTGAGGTTTTAGTTCATTGGCAATTCTCAATCCCCAAGCTTTCATGCCCAGAGTTTGTCTTTTTCGTCGCCAGAAGGTCGAATAAAAAAAGAAGATAATAATGAAGAAATAGCTAGCGGCAATCGGTATCGGTAACTCACCTACGGGTTCGCCATTATTGGCAAGATGTGAATAAGAGGGGATTAAAATAGCCGCTAATAAAAAACTAATACCTAATATGTTGAATAGGTCATAAAGCATGGCGGCAAGTCGACGCCAAAGAGGTGCGGAGGGTAAATTGATATCAGACATAAAAATTTCAGCTTAAATATTATGAAAATTGTAGGTGATTTTATCAGTTTGGATAATTTGGGTCTAACGAATCTGATCTAGTTAAAATCTAATGTTTGTAGCATTTATTCTTTTGGTTAGAGTAAACCGAAGGACAAAGAATAAATGGTACCAGTGGGCGGAGTCGAACCGCCACTCCCGTGAAGGAACCGGATTTTGAATAAAACGCGTTTATACCTAAATCCAGTAATTACAAGGCTTACAGCACCACTTCTTAAATAGTATACTTTCAGTATACTTTAAAGTCGTATTTACAAGTAGGTATTGTACTTGAATAATCAAGGTAAGTCTGTACAGATAACGGACAATATTAGGCTGTATAAGCAAATCAAAAGCCCATATTGGTGGGTTAGCGTAAGCTTAAATAACAAACAACACCGATTCTCTACCAAAGTTAAGCTAGTTGATGATGTTGCTGGTGGGGCTGATGCTAGGAATAAGGCTGTAGAGATAGCTACAGAGCTAAAGTTTAAGATAGAGCATGGTATTGATGTTTCTGGTAAGCCGAGCTTCAGTGCCTTGTGTGACGATGTAGTGCGAGGTTTAGATGCTAGGCCAACTCAAAAAGGTATTTACTCGGACTATAAAAGTGTCATAAGTAATTACCTTAAGCCTTTCTTTAAACGGGCAATTATTACTAGTGTTGGAAGGCCTGAGATTTATAGGTTTTATCAAGATCGAGAAAAGAACACTGGAACGCAGATATCACTTACGCAAAAGCGAGTGACCAATAAGGCATTTAGCATGGTGTTCGATTTAGCATGCGACCTTGGGCATATAAAACAAAGTGATGTCCCACAGCTACCTACAGTCAGTAGTAAGCCGACTAAGTCTAAAGATCACTTTACTAATGATGAGCTTGCTTTGGTTTTAGGTGGCTTTGATACCTTTATAGACTCATCTAGAAACCACAAAACACGTGAAATTAGACATCTACTTAAGTACTACACGCATTTCTTGGCTGGGACAGGTGCAAGGCCGGGCGAAGAAGTTGTAAATCTAAAGTTCTCGAACATTAAGCACGAAAACTTGAAAGGAGCTTTTACATGGACCGCCTTTATAGATAAAGGAAAGGTTTCCGGTAGAACAGGAGGTCGAAAAATAATACTCGCTTCAAGGGCTGTTGAAGCACTTGAGCATGTAATATCTCTTAATGATGTTTACGCTGGAATGACGCTGAGGCAGGTGCTTGAAAAATACCCAAGTAAACTAATATTTGAAGCGTCATATAGAGCCTCTGTGCCTGATTTCGCAAAGCCATTTGACCAGTATATGAAGTACTTAGCGATAAAAGACAAAGAACATACGTTGTACTCTTTTAGGCACACTTACATTACGCATGCGCTCTTGCGTGAAGATGGGATTCCTAGGAGGGCTATTGCTAAGCAATGTGGTACAAGTGAAGAAATGATTGACCAGTATTATGATCACGTTATGACAACAGATTATGCAGTCGAGCTTACGAAAGCCGATGGATTACCTAGCTTGTCTGGAAATTTAGATGCGTGGATGTAGATTTTTGTACGCTAGTAACTCTCACTGGAGTTCACTCGTAAACTCTAAATAAGCAAAGTAGCCCATTAAAATTAATCTTTTTTAACGCGTGTTGCCCAATAGCCCTCACTTAATGACTTAAGTCAAAAAGATCTGTATTGCAGCTCTTTTTGATGAAAATGCACCGTTTAAATGCTGTGCAGTTCAGAGTAAATAGGTGGGGAGTTCGTATATCATGAAATAACGGCTACCTCTGCAGCTTAGGCGCTGTATGCCTTGTGGTGAATTCAGATACAAATACTTGGATAAGCGAAACGGGTATTTGAATGGAGCTTGATTAGAATAATTATAATGTGTAATATCAGCGCCAATAAAACAGGGACCCGTTAACTCATTGAAGGCTAAAGGAAAATAGCTATTTCGCCTTTCCTCCTAGATAGTTTGTTATACGATCTGAGTCCCATAACTGAATTGTTATGTATTTAGAGGCAACATATGAAGTATCTATTATCGATTATATTTCTATTTTCAACAGTCGTGAATGCAGACTCGTATGAGCAAGGTCCTTTTACTGTAAAGCAATTAAGATTTGGGGGGAGCGGCATTCATTTCTCACTAAGTCCAGCTCCAGCTGCGTGTGGTGGAGGCAACCAGTATGGGATGCATTTGAAATTAGATGCAGCTACGTCAGATTACCATAATGAAATGACTTCCAGTTTGTTGGCTGCTTATACAGCTGGAATAAAACTATCACGCATTTGGGTTAGAAATGAGGGCACTTGCAGTGGCTCACACATAGCTACAGCCTATCTTTTAGAATATGAAAATAAATAAACATATCATATTCGAACTGACTGTCTGCAAACAAACGCAGTCCCTAAAAATTAAATTAACAACATAACAAACTCATGCATCCCATGCGGGATGATGAGAGCCGTTATGTCTTCAAGGAAGTCTGAT
>PJEL010000992.1_pt1 | contig 30739 bp, 28 predicted proteins | sample 1853271 | NCBI WGS metagenome assembly PJEL01 (sample SAMN08108733, study PRJNA415343) | Invertebrate metagenome, whole genome shotgun sequencing project. | host: Globobulimina | place: Sweden: Gullmar Fjord | collected 2015-08 | reverse complement strand
CATGTTCTCTACATTTCGGGTATCAACCCACCATGTACCGGTCGAGGAATCTAGTCTGGGTCGGCCGCATGGCCTTGCGCGAGCCAGCCGAGTCAGTCAATCGAATCCAGTGCAAGGAGCCTCACATGAGCAGAGTCATCAGAGCGGCAATCCTCCAAACGGAATGGACGGGGGACAAGGAGTCGATGATCGACCTCCATGAGGAGTACGCCAGGAAAGCCGCTGCTGACGGTGCTCAGGTGATCTGTTTCCAGGAGCTGTTCTATGGACCGTACTTCTGCCAGGTGCAGGACATCGAGTACTACGAGTACGCCGAGGAGATCCCGAACGGTCCAACGACCACGCGCTTCCAGGAGCTTGCCAAGGAGCTCAACATGGTCATGGTCCTTCCCATGTATGAGAAGGAGATGGCAGGGTTTCTCTACAACACCGCCGCGGTGATCGACGCGGACGGGACCTACCTTGGGAAGTACCGCAAGCACCACATCCCCCACGTCGGAGGATTCTGGGAGAAGTTCTACTTCCGTCCAGGTAACCAAGGGTACCCAGTCTTCCAGACCGCAGTTGGCAAGGTCGGCGTGTACATCTGTTACGACAGGCACTTCCCTGAAGGTTGGCGTGCGCTCGGCCTCAACGGCGCTGAGATCGTATTCAATCCTTCGGCCACGAGTCGTGGCCTGTCAGGGTATCTCTGGCAGATCGAGCAACCTGCATCAGCGGTCGCAAACATGTATTACGTGGGTGCGATCAATCGGGTCGGCGTTGAAGACCTCGGAGACAACGACTTCTACGGCACGTCATACTTTGCGGATCCCCGTGGGCAGTATGTCGGCGAAGTAGCCTCAGACACCAAGGCAGAACTGGTCGTCCGCGACCTGGACCTCGACACGATCGAGGAGGTCCGCAACCAGTGGGCCTTCTATCGCGATCGCAGGCCAGAGTCCTACGGTTCGCTGACCGAGGGATAGCGACATGGGTATCCACCAGCAACTCACAGACCGCACACGGGCAGTGATGCCGTCGTGGCTGGCGCTGTACTACGACGAGCCGATCGCCATCGACCGTGGAGAGGGCCGCACCGTGTGGGATCTCGAGGGAAACGAGTATCTCGATTTCTTTGGTGGCATCCTCACCACGATGACGGCCTACTCGCTTCCTGAAGTGACCGCCGCGATCAATGAACAAGCCGCGAAGGTCCTTCACACGTCGACGCTCTATCTCAACGAGCCGATGGTCGAGCTTGCGGAGATGGTTGCCGAGATGTCAGGTATCCCTGACGCGAAGGTCTTCCTCACACCGTCAGGGACGGAGGCCAACGATGCAGCCATGCTCCTTGCAACGTCGTTCCGACGCTCGAACCAGGTGCTCGCGCTTCGCAACAGCTACCACGGCCGCAGTTTCACGGCGGTGGCACTGACGAGCCACCGCGCGTGGTCACCCACCGGCTACTCAGGCCTCAACGTCCAATACGTACAAGGTCCCTACAAGGTCCGTAGCCCGTACAAGGACCTCAGCGATGATGCGTTCGTTGACGCTGCAGTCGAGGATCTCCAACAGGTCATCGACATGATGACTTCAGGGGATGTCGCATGCATGATCGCCGAACCGATTCAGGGTGTGGGTGGGTTCGCCACGCCTCCCGATGGGTTCTTCAAACGCTTCAAGGAAGTGCTTGACGACTACGGCATCCTGTTCGTTTCCGACGAGGTGCAGACCGGATGGGGGCGAACAGGCGAACACATGTGGGGTTATGAAGCCCACGGGATCACCCCGGACATCATGACGTTCGCAAAGGGCATCGGAAACGGGCTGTCCATCGGTGGGGTCGTTGCCAGGGCCGAGATCATGGATTGCATCGGGGCGAACTCGATCTCCACATTCGGGGGTAACCCGCTCGTGTCCGCTGGGGCACTGGCGAACCTGAAGTACCTCATCGAGCACGATCTCCAGGGCAACTCGCTCAAACAGGGATCCCGCCTCTATGAGTCGATTCTCCCCGTCACTGAGGAGACGCCGTGGATACTTGAGCTTCGTGGCAAGGGGCTGATGCTGGCTATCGAAACCGTTGAACCCGGGTCGATTGAGCCGGACGGTGCACGGGCAGGGCAACTTCTCGAGGAGTGCCGCAAGCGGGGACTACTCATCGGCAAGGGCGGACTGTACGGAAACGTGCTTCGGATCGCGCCACCAATGAGCGTGACCGAAGAAGAGATCGACACGGCGGCTGAGATCATCGCCGAATCAGTGTCGGTAATCGACTGATTACCCAGGAGGACCCACAATGAAGACACTCATCTCAGGCGGAACTGTTGTCACTGCAATCGACACCGTGCCGGCCGATGTCCTGATTGATGGCGAGACCATCGTTGCCATCGGGGCACCAGGTGCGCACAGCTGGGCAGACGAAGCCGACGCAATCATCGATGCCACCGGCAAGTACGTGGTCCCCGGAGGCATCGATCCGCACACTCACATGGAACTCCCTTTCGGAGGCACATATGCCTCAGACACGTTCGAGTCTGGTACACGTGCCGCGGCATTTGGTGGGACCACAACGATCGTGGACTTCGCTGTACAGGTCAAGGGTGAGAGTCTCATCGCTGGATTCGACACATGGATGGCCAAAGCTGAGGACAACTGCGCAATCGATTACGGCTTTCATATGATCGCTGGCGACATCAACGAGCAGTCCTTGTCAGACATGGATGTTCTGATCGATCGCGGATGTACGAGCTTCAAGCTCTTCATGGCCTATCCAGGTGTGTTCTACTCCGATGACGGTGACATCCTGAGAGCGATGCAGAAGGCTGCAGCGACTGATTCGATGATCATGATGCACGCCGAGAACGGCATGGCGATCGACGTCCTACGCGAGCAGGCACTTGAGCGGGGTGAGACTGACCCGGTCTACCACAGCCTCACCCGGCCAGCGGTTACCGAAAGCGAAGCAGTGCACAGGGCGATTGTCCTCTCGGAACTCGCCGGCGCACATCTCTACGTCGTTCATATGTCTGCAAAACAGGCCGTGGAAGAGGTCGCTGAGGCTCGTGACCGCGGGCTTCCGGTATTTGCCGAGACTTGCCCGCAGTACCTATTCCTCAGCGTCGAGGATCATGTCTCCTCCGAGGGTTTCGAGGGCGCCAAGTACGTCTGTTCGACGCCGATTCGCCCAAGCGAAGAGGGTCACCAAGAAGCTCTCTGGATGGGACTGGCGACCAACGACCTCCAAGTCGTCTCGACGGACCACTGTCCGTTCTGTATGGATGACCATCCGGTGCTCGGGACACAGAAGAAGCTCGGACTGGGTGATTTCACCAAGATTCCGAACGGGCTTCCGGGAGTTGAGGATCGATTCCAACTCATCTACCACGGTGGGGTTGTCGAGGGTCGTATCGACCTGAACAGGTGGATCGAGCTCACGAGCACGGCTGCAGCCAAGCTCTTTGGTATGTATCCGAAGAAGGGCACTATCGCGGTCGGCTCGGATGCCGACATCGTCGTGTTCGACCCGGGTGTCGAGTGGACCAAGTCGGTCGACCAACACCACATGGATGTCGATTACTCGCCGTACGAAGGCAAGGACGTTCAGGGCAAGGTCGTCACCGTGTTGTTGCGTGGCAAGGTCATCGTTGACGGTGACGAGTATCTCGGCGAAATCGGCGACGGCGAGTATCTCGCCCGTGACCGCGTCTCAGTCCACCACTAGCCCACGAGCCCTGGAGCCCACCTTGAAACAGATCAATCACATCATCGGCGGGGAAGAGGTCGTGACGACCTCCGCGAGGACATCCCCGGTCTTCGACCCGGCCACAGGTGAGGTCACAGCACAGGTCGGCCTTGCAACGGTAGACGAGGTGGACCACGCGGTCGGCGTGGCGGTGGCGGCGTCTGAAGAGTGGATGTCGACTTCGATCGCGCGGCGCACGGGGATTATGTACGCCTTCCGCGACCTCGTGGTGAAGCACAAGAACGACATCGCGGCTGTTCTGACGGCGGAACACGGGAAGGTGCTCTCGGATTCGCTTGGTGAGGTGCAGCGCGGCATCGAGAACATCGAATATGCCTGTGGCCTGGCCGAGCACCTGAAGGGTTCGTTCTCCCAGGAGGCATCGACGGATATCGATGTGTATTCAACGAGACAACCGCTGGGAGTGGTTGCGGGGATCACCCCGTTCAACTTCCCCGCAATGGTTCCGATGTGGATGTACCCGAACGCGCTTGCCGCTGGCAATGCCTTCATTCTCAAACCCTCGGAGAAGGATCCGAGCGTCAATACGATCGCGGCCGAGCTCCTCGACAAGGCTGGTCTTCCAGCCGGCGTCTTCAACGTTGTCCAAGGTGACAAGGTCGCCGTTGATCGGATCCTTGAACATCCGGACATCGCCGCGGTCTCGTTCGTTGGCTCGACCCCGATCGCGCGATACGTCTATGCGACAGGGACGAGTGCAGGCAAACGTGTGCAGGCCCTTGGAGGTGCGAAGAACCACATGGTCGTGCTCCCCGACGCGGACATCGGCCTCGCTGCTGATGCTGCGGTCAGTGCCGCCTACGGATCCGCTGGCGAACGGTGCATGGCGATCGCGGTCGTTGTGGCGGTCGGATCGTCCGCGGAACCTCTTGTCGATGCGATCAAAGAGAGGATCTCGGGGCTGGTTGTCGGCAGCGGAACCGACCCGGCATCCGAAATGGGACCGTTGATCACTGAACAGCACCGAGATCGGGTTGCTTCGTTCGTTGAGAACGCGCCCAGAGAGGGTGCAACGGTAGTTGTCGACGGGCGATCGGGAACATTCGATGGCGACGGTTTCTTCATCGAACCATCGCTGCTTGACCACGTCGCGCCGGGCATGGCGTGCTACGACGACGAAATCTTCGGACCGGTGCTCGGAGTGACGCGGGTTGCCACCTATGACGAAGCGATGAAGCTCATCTCGGACAATCCGTACGGCAACGGCACCGCCATCTTCACCAGGGACGGGGGAGCGGCTCGCCGCTTCCAGATCGACGTTGACGCCGGCATGGTCGGCATCAACGTGCCCGTACCCGTGCCCGTCGGGTACTACAGCTTCGGAGGATGGGGCGACTCTCTGTTCGGCAATTCCCACGCGTATGGGCCGGAGGGAATCGACTTCTACACAAGGGCCAAGGTCATCACGAGTAGATGGCCCGATCCTGCTTCCAGCACGATCGATCTCGGGTTCCCACAGAACATCTGACACGAAACACGGTGGGAAGCACCTGATGACGACCCAAGACGAAACGGCTCGAGCGATCAGAAGGCATGAGAGGGTCGCGGCAACTCGACGCACCATTCGCCGATCAGTCATCTTCGCCGCATTCCTCGTGATTCTCGCTATGACCTACACCGGCTACAAAGCTGTTGGCCAGTCGATCGACGACCAACAGACCAACTGGCCTCTTGTAGGTGCCCTGTTGCCTCGCACGGACGACCTTACGATGCCGCCCATCTCTGACATCGTTGCGGAGTTTGGTCAGCCTCCCCAGCGCAACTCCGACAAGCCGCTGGGTGCCTTTATCGCAGAGGCGTCGCTGTTCACGCTCAGGGAGGCTGCGCTTGGGTTCTTCTTCGGAATTGTGTTCGGTCTGGCTATCGCATTCGTGCTTGTGCGTTCCGTGTGGATTGAGCAGGGAGTCACGCCATATCTGGTTGCTTCCCAGACCATCCCGCTCGTTGCGATTGCTCCGATCATCGTCATCTGGGGTTCGACAAGTCTCGGATGGCTCCCATTCGAGTGGACGAATTGGATGTCTGTCGCACTTATCGCCGCGTATCTCACCTTCTTCCCCGTTGCGATGAACGCGATCAAGGGACTCCAATCGGCTGACCCGGCCTCCATGGAGCTCATGCGGTCCTATGCGGCAACACGACGCCAGACGCTCATGAAACTGCAACTTCCCGCGTCCGTCCCTTATCTCTTCGCCGCTTTCAAGATCGCTGCAACCGCAGCGATTGTCGGAGCGATCGTCGGTGAGATCTCCGGAGGGGTCAAGGGCGGTCTTGGTCGGCTGATCCTTGATTTCGCGAGCCGGTACACGACCGGTCCTTCGCGGCTGTATGCGACGGTAATCGGCGCTGCGGTGCTCGGAATCGTCGCGGTGGGTTTGGTGGTCGCCGCCGAGTACGTAGTTCTCGCAAAACGGCGAGAGGAGCCGCTCGCGCTATGAGTGATTCGACGCTGTTTTCGGTTGCTGTCTCAGGTGTATCCAAGGTGTTCAACCCTGGCAAGCCCAATGAGGTGCATGCCCTCACGGACATTGATCTCTCAATCGATGAAGGCTCGTTTGTTTCGCTCATCGGACCGTCGGGTTGCGGCAAGTCGACGCTGCTGCGTTTGATTGCTGCCTTGACTCACCCCACACATGGAGATGTTCGTGTCAACGACAAGTCTGCGGACAGTGCACGGCTCAACCGCGACTACGGGATGGCGTTCCAGACCTCGGGCCTGTTCAAGTGGCGCACGATCACAGAGAACATCGAATTACCACTGCAACTCATGGGCTGGTCGAAGTCTGAACGGAAGCAGAGGGCTGCCGAGATGCTCGATCTCGTCAAGCTCAGCGAGTTCGGCGACCACTATCCGAGGGAACTCTCCGGTGGAATGCGTCAGCGAGTGGCGATCGCGCGAGCCCTGTCGTTCCGTCCTTCGCTCTTGCTCATGGATGAGCCATTCGGTGCGCTCGACGAGATGACCAGGGAGCACATGCAGACGGAACTCCTCGATATCTGGGAGAAGACCGGCAAGACCGTCGTCTTCGTCACCCACTCGATCCCGGAGGCCGTCTTTCTGTCACAACGCGTCATCGTGATGTCGCCGAGGCCCGGCAGGATCGCATCGGATATCTCCATCGACCTCGGGCACAGGGTGTTCGAGACGAGGGAGGCGCCCTTGTTCTTCGAGAAGGTAACCGAAGTCAGGGAAGCCCTCCGATTTGAGGAGGCTTCGGCGTGATCATCAAGGCACTCCGCGGTTTTGCGCCTGCCCTGGCGTTTGGCATCGGAGGCTTGCTGCTGTGGGAGCTGGCCCTCCTCATCATCCAGCCCGAAGGGTTCGTCCTGCCAGCGCCTTCGGCGATTCTGATCGCATTCTTCGATGACTTCCAAGAGATACTGACAGCGAGCAAGAACACTGGATTCATTGTGGTCACGGGCCTCGTCGGAGGCGTGGCGCTTGGTGTGGTCTGGGCTCTGCTCGTTTCTCGCTTCAGGATCGCAAACGAAACCCTGACACCGCTCGCGATCTCGTTGAACGCAGTCCCGATTATTGCTCTTGCCCCGATATTCAACGCCTGGTATGGGCTGCTGTCACCGGTGTCGAATCAGGCGATCGTTGTGATTCTCGTGTTCTTCCCGATATTCATAAACACCACCAAGGGCCTTACGGAGGTCGATGCCACGGAGATCGAATTGATGCGTTCGTATGCGGCTTCGGGCTGGCAGATCACGAAGACTGTTCGTATTCCGAATGCGATGCCGTTCTTCTTCACCGCGTTGAAGATCGCGTCGAGCCTCGCTGTGATCGGGGCGATCGTCGCCGAGTACTTCGGGGGTCGGCAGGATGCGCTCGGTCCGCTTATTGTGCAGAACGCCGGACTTACGAGGTACACAGAGGCATGGGCGGCGGTTCTCGCCGGGAGCATCATGGGAATCCTGTTGTATCTGGTGAGCGGAGCTTTCGAGCGGGTCTCCATGCCATGGAGGACCGCTGGGGAAACAGCCGGGGCGTAGGCCCCTTGGACGAGATAATGGAGGAGGATCGTCTTATGCGGTTGGAAAAGAAGAGACGGATGACACGCTGGTTGATTGTGCTGGCGCTGTTCGCACTGGTAGCTGCTTCATGCAGCTCTGATGACGGAGGTTCAGAGGATCTGACTCCGGTGAAGCTGCAACTGCAGTGGTTCACACAGGCGCAGTTCGCTGGGTACTTCGCCGCGGTGGATCAAGGGTTCTACGAGGATGTTGGGCTTGACGTCGAGATCCTCGAGGGCGGCGTCGACATCGTGCCAGCAACGGTGCTTGACTCGGGCGCGGCGGACTTCGCCATCTCATGGGTACCGCGCGGTCTTGTTCCTCGTGAAGAAGGCCTGAATATCACGAACATCGCTCAGGTGTTCCAGCGCTCGGCAACCTTGCAGGTCTCGTTCGCCGACTTGGGAATTGGCGGTGTGGGAGATCTCGCGGGCAGAACCGTTGGCAACTGGGGCTTCGGGAACGAATTCGAGCTACTCGCCGGGTTGCGATCGGCAGGTCTCGATCCAGCGTCCGATGTTGAACTCGTACAGCAGCAGTTCGACATGCTTGCGCTCATCAGCGGAGACATCGACGCTGCGCAGGCGATGATCTACAACGAGTACGCACAGGTGCTGGAGACAGTCAATCCGGACACCGGTGAGCTGTATCAGCCAAGTGACCTTTCGATCATCGATTGGAATGACGTTGGAACTGCGATGCTCCAAGACGCTATCTGGGCCGATGCAGACAAGCTCGAGTCCGATGATGCGTATCGAGAGACGGCGGTCAAGTTCGTCGAGGCGTCGATTCGAGGCTGGGCGTTCTGTCGTGACGAATTCGACAAGTGTGCCGAAATCGTCCTTGCGGCCGGTCCGACGCTCGGAGAGTCGCATCAGCGGTGGCAACTCAATGAGATCAACAACCTGATCTGGCCTTCGCCACAAGGTGCCGGAACTATGGATACCGCGCTCTGGGACCAGACGGTCACGATCGCCACATCCGAGGGCATCCTCAACGCGGCGCCTACCGATGGGGCCTACGTATCGGACATCGTCGCTGAGGCTCTTGCGAACCTGACTGCCGACGGCGTTGACGTGACCGGCAGCGACTGGTCACCCAAGACCATCGAACTGAACGCGGGCGGGGAGTAGTCACGAATCGGGTGACGCATATCACCTGAAATGCTGATGACTTGAAAGGATGGTCGGGTATGAACCAGATGATGACGACGGCAGTCGACGCCGGGGGGTTGGCTCCCGTGCCAACCATGTCTCCGGACGAAGCACTTGTTGAGGCGCATCGCTGCCTCATGTGCTGGGATGCTCCGTGCACGCGTGCGTGCCCGACGAGTATCGATGTACCGGGCTTCATCAAGAAGATCGCTCACGGCGATCTCACTGGTTCTGCTCGAACCATCCTCGAGTCAAACATCCTCGGTGCATCGTGTGCCCGAGTGTGCCCGACCGAGGTGTTGTGTGCGGGCGCATGCGTGCTCAATGGCCTGCATGAGCGTGCGATCGATATCGGGCGTCTGCAGGCCTACGCCACAGACGATGTCGTCTTCGGCGACGTGAGCCTCTTCGTGGCCGGCGAGTCGAGTGGGAGGAGTGTGGCGGTGGTCGGTGCGGGTCCTTCAGGCCTCTCCTGTGGCGCGGAACTCGCGAAGCTCGGACACGACGTTGTTGTCTATGACGCTCGTGAACAGCCTGGCGGCCTCAACACGTATGGCGTCGCCAACTACAAGATGGACACGGACACAGCCTTGCGTGAGGTCGAGTTTGTCAAGGGACTCGGTGTCGAGATTCGCACGGCAACAGCCGTGGGCTCCGACGTCTCCGTCGATGAACTATCGTCGGACCACGACGCGATATTCGTGGGCGTTGGTCTTGGATCGGTGCCACCGCTCGGGCTCGAGGGGGAAGACCTCGACGGCGCGAGTGATGCTCTGGACTTCATCGCAGATGTTCGAAGTGGGGGGGTGGACCTCACCGGTCAGCGGATTGCCGTGATCGGCGGAGGAAACACTGCGATCGATGCCGTCTCCCAGGCGGCCAGACTTGGGGCAGACAGGGTGTACCTGGTGTATCGCCGCGGTCGAGACGAGATGAAGGCCTATCCCCACGACATCGAGAGGGCGTTGTCAAGCGGTGTTGAGTTCATCCATTGGACCGCACCGAGCCGCATTGAAGGCAACGGATCCGTGACTTCGCTGGTGTGCGAGCGAACGGAATACTCGGACGACGGAAGTCTCGCCACTGTGGCGGGAAGCGAGTATCAGATCCCTGCGACGATGGTGCTACGGGCGACGGGCCAACAGAAGCATGTCAGCTTCCTTGAAGCACTCGACGGTGTCGCGACCGATGCGAGTGGGAGGGTTGTGGTAGACGATGAGTTCCGAACCGGTAATCCCCGTATCTGGGCCGGAGGGGACTGTGTCAATGGAGGCAAGGAAGTAGTGAACGCTGTCGCGCACGGGAAGGCTGCCGCGGCCAGTATCGACCGAACGCTGCGTACAGCAGCAGACGCAAAGTGAGGAAGCATCATGGCTGATCTCTCAGTGAACATCTGTGGCATCGAGTCGCCGAATCCGTTCTGGCTGGCGTCAGCTCCACCAACGAACACCGGCGATCAGATCGCCCGTGCCTTCGATGCGGGTTGGGGTGGTGCTGTGTGGAAGACACTCGGCGACCCGATCGAGAATGTGTACAGCAGATACAGCTCCATCGATCTCAATGGTCAGCGGATGGCTGGTCTCAACAACATCGAGCTCATCACTGATCGCTCGCTCGAGGACAATCTCATCGAGATTCAAGAAGTGAAGCGGCGGTACCCCGACAACGTGGTGGTCGTCAGCCTCATGGTCGACTCCAACCCTGAGGCGTGGGATACGATCATCAGGCAGGTGGAGCAGGCCGGCGCGGACGCGATAGAGCTCAACTTTGGATGTCCTCACGGCATGTCTGAACGAGGCATGGGATCTGCTGTTGGGCAGGTGCCCGAGTACACGTGTGATATCACCGGTTGGGCCAAGGAATCGGCAACCGTTCCCGTGTTCGTGAAGCTCACGCCGAACATCACAGATATCAGGCACGCCGCCCGTGCGGCGAAGGACGGTGGGGCTGACGCGGTCAGTCTCATCAACACCATCAACTCGATTACCGGCGTCGACCTGGAGAGCTTCGTGCCAAGACCCGTCGTTGGAGACAAGTCGAGCCATGGAGGCTATTGCGGTCCCGCGGTGAAGCCCATTGCCCTCAACATGGTCGCGTCTATTGCTGCAGATCCGTTGACCGAAGACCTCCCGATCAGCGGCATCGGCGGAATCGCGACCTGGCAGGACGTGGCGGAGTACATCTTGCTCGGAGCCACGACCATCCAGGTGTGTACTGCGGTGATGCATTACGGCTATCGCATTGTTGAAGGCATGCATGAAGGGCTTTCGAACTACCTCGACAGCAAGGGGATGCAGAGCGTCAACGAATTGCGTGGACTCTCCGTGAACAAGGTGACTGACTGGCAGAGTCTTGACATCAATTATGTGGTCAAGGCTGAGATCGATCAGGACAAGTGCATCAACTGCGGTCTGTGCTACATCGCATGCCAGGACGGTGCGCACCAAGCGATCTCTGCCGAGCGAACTGCGGATGACAAGACGAAGGTTGCGATCATCGAAGACCTCTGTGTTGGCTGCAACTTGTGCAGTCTTGTGTGCCCCGTGCAGGGGTGCATCGAAATGGTTGAGCGCGATCACGGACAGACACATATGACATGGAACGAGTACGCCAGCGACGACAGGCCGGGGGAGCTGTATCCACGACCAAAGCACGGGCTCACGATCGGCGACCGCTGATTCGGCGTGGCTGTCTAGGTCGCGAGGCCTTCAACGACTGTCGCGCCCGAGAGGCGTGTGAAGACGCCAGGGTCCACTTTGATCTTCATGTCTCGCGAGCCACCGCCGACGATGATCCACTCGTGCTCCAACACGGCGGCGTCGACGAAGAGAGGGAGGTCGGCAGGGCGACTGAATGGCGTCACGCCGCCGACGACCATCCCCGTGACTTCTGAGGTGACTTCAGAGGACGCGAACGAGACTTTCTTCACGTCCATCAGCTGCTTCGCCATTCGGTTGACGTCGAGTCTCGTCGTGGCGAGTACCAGGAACATGGCATGAACACCCGCTGGGCGCTTCGATGCCAGCACGATCGCGTTCGCCGATTGGTTGAGAGGCACTCCGTAGTGCTCACAGAACGTGGCCGTGTCGGCGAGTTTCGGATCACACTCCATAACGGAGAAGTCAGCGTTGGCGTCGGCCAACGCTTCGGTAACCGCCGAGCGCAATTCTGCGGTCACGTTTGTGCGCCGGATTCGTCAAGCATTGTGCCTCCCGTGTTGAGGCTCGAGACGATACATCACATGACAGATGGTCGGATTCGTGCCAACATGTGAGCACGGAGAAAGGAGGTGGTCCAAGAATGTCTGAAAGTATTTGTAGGACCCCGGAGGTGGTCGAGCGCTAGCGCGACCAGCTGTACCAGCGAGGTCGCGCTCCTCTATGAGGTAGGTAGCGACTTCCACTTGGACCACCGGAACCCGGAGCATCGCACGTAGGTCCCGTGCGGCGGCAAACATGCCGAGGACGCTCCGGGTTCTCTCGCGTCTAACGTTGCGGGCGTGGAACTCCCTGAGGCTATTGAGGTGGAAAACCCCGTCACGGTGCATGTGTATCCGTATCGCTCGGACGCAGAGATCGCCGTGGCACGGTTGGCGGCAGACGGGATTGATGCCGCCGTCAGAGCCGACGACGAGGGTGGCCTGAATCCTGGATTCTTCTCACGGTACGGTGTCCGGCTTGTTGTCCGTCCCTCAGATCTCGAGGATGCGTACGAAAGTCTTGGTATTGAGCGTGTCCACGTGCCGGCGCAGGTGGCGGACGCGATGTTCAAGCACTCGGGCTGGGCCTACCCCAACGAGGCCTGCGGACTGGTGGCCTTCTCTGAAGGTGGCGCGCCGACACTGGCGATCTGCCTCTCGAACGCTGACGACGCGGTCGATCGATTCACGATTTCGCCATCTGAGATATTCGGTGCCGTCACCCTGGCCGAGAGGTCCGACTGCACGATCGGCGCGGTTTTCCACAGCCATCCTCGGTCGGACGCGTATCCGTCGCAGTCCGATATCGATGGTGGGGGAGATGTTGATTGGCTGCACTTCATCGTTGGTCCGGTCGCCGGTCCGAAGCCTCTGCTGCGTGCGTATCGGATCGAGCTAGGCGAAGTCGTCGAGGTGCAGGTCTCTGTCGGCCAATAGACTTACCGCGATGGCTCGCTCCGAACACAACAGAGAGGCGTATCGACTGCTCTTCGGATACGTCGGCGCAGGGCTCCAAGTTCTTGCTGCCATCCTCCTGCTGATGTCGCTCCCCGTGATGCCTGCATGGATGTTCTGGGGTCTCGCAACTGTCAACGTGCTCACCGCGGTGTGGTCGTGGAAGCGGTTTGCATCGAACTTCATGATGCCCACGTTCGCCGGATCCCTTCAAGCGGTTGCATGGATGTTGCTCGTCGGCGTCGGTGTGGGAATCATGGAGTGGGCATGATGAAGCTCACGATCCTCGGGTCTACAGCCGGTGCGCCGTCACGGACCAATCCCGCTTCCGGGTACCTCGTGGAGAGCGGCGACACTTCGATGTGGATGGACGCCGGGACGGGCACGTTCATGGAGTTGGCTGCACGGATTGATCCGGGTTCGCTCGACGCTGTTGTGATTTCGCACAGCCATGTGGATCATTGCTCAGACCTCTTCGGTCTGTACGGATACCTCGCATTCGGACCGTCAGGTGATGTCCCCATCAAGGTGTTCGCCCCCGAGGGCACATCCGCACACTTCTCTGCGTTCGCTCGAGCAAACGAGGAGCATGTCTTCAACGTCGTGCTCGACATTCAAGAGGTTGCCCCCGGCGATGAAGTCACCGTTGGCAATATGGCCCTGAGTTTTGGCAGTGCGATACACCCGGTGCCAGCACTGGTGACTCGAGTATCGGCAGCAGACAGGACACTCGTGTATTCGGGCGATACGGGCCTAGGAGGCGATCTCTTGGAGATGGCAGCCGGCGCCGATGCGTTGTTGTGCGAAGCCACGATCGCAGGTGTTCGTGACGGCCAGACATACGAGTATCACTTGACAGCCATCGAGGCTGGAGAGATGGCGTCGTGGGCAGGTGCGGACCGTCTCATCCTCACGCATATCGGGGCGATGATCGATCCACAAACAAGTCTGGACGAGGCATCGGGCGCCTTTGCTGGCGACATCGCATACGCCGCCCCCGGAACAGTATTCGAGATATAGGAATGGGCATGATTGAACGAACAGACAGGGCGAACGACGAACTGCGGTCGGTGCGGATCACTCGGGGCTATACCGAGATGACCCCGGGATCAGTGCTGATCGAAATGGGTAGGACGCGAGTCCTCTGCACGGTTTCACTCGACGATGACGTGCCACCGTGGATGAAGAAGTCCGGTAGCGGCTGGGTGACAGCCGAATACTCGATGCTTCCCGGAGCGAGTCCCCAGCGGATCAGACGGAGCTCAGTCAATGGAGGACGGACCAAGGAGATCCAGCGCCTCATTGGACGGTCGCTCAGGGCTGCGGTTGACATGCACGCGATGGGTCCTGTTACGGCTCGGATTGATTGTGACGTGTTGCAGGCGGATGGCGGAACCAGGACGGCGTCGATTACCGGAGCCTGGATCGCACTTGCTGATGCCTTCGACGCGTGGGTCGCTGATGGCAAGATGGAATCGAATCCGATCAAGGCGAATATCGCTGCCATCTCGGTTGGTGTTATCGACGGTGTGCCCCTGCTCGACCTGGAGTACACAGAAGATGTGTCGGCAGACGTTGATGCCAACGTGGTGATGACCGGTAACGGAACACTCATCGAAGTGCAGGGCACCGCCGAGGGTGAGCCATACACACGGGAGCAGCTTGACACGATGCTCGACTACGCCGCGGCAGGAATTGAGACGCTTGTGACACAGCAGAACGAGTCACGATCGTGATCCATCTGGGTGGCGTGGTAGTTGCGTCGAAGAACTCAGACAAGATTGCTGAGATGGAGTCGGTCCTTTCTGGACTCGAGCCCCCGATCGAAATCATCACGGGACACAAGTGGGAAGACGTGGACGAGACCGGCAGCACGCTCGCGGCGAATGCGCTGTTGAAGGCTCATGCGGTTGTGGCTGCCACGGGACACGCGGCGGTCGCTGATGACACGGGGCTTGAGGTGGACGCGTTGGACGGCGCCCCCGGTGTGCTCACGGCGCGGTACGCAGGCGAGGACGCCACGTACGACGACAATGTCTCAAGGCTGCTCCACGACATCGAGAACGCTCCCGACCGGTCTGCACGGTTTCGGACAGCCGTTGCGTTCGTGACGCCATCGGGAGACGATCTTGTGGTGGAAGGAGTCCTCGAGGGCACGATCACGACCGAGCGTCGGGGTGATGGTGGCTTCGGCTACGACCCCGTGTTCGAGGTTGCCGGGCGCACGCTTGCCGAGATCCCTGCCGAAGAGAAGAACAAGATCTCACATCGAGCATTGGCACTCCAAGAACTTGCCGCCGCGCTTACTCCCTGACCACCCCGAAGTCGCGCCGCTTGACCCGATGAAGCGGCCTCGTCAATAGGTCGAAAGCCTCATACGGTTCCCTTCGAATCTGCCGAACATATTGGTAGTTCACGATATTCGATCACGAAGGAACACGTAATGAGACGACTGCTGAAACCAGGAAACCGGGAGCGAGGCTCTTCTTTGGTCGAGTATGCCGTCGTTGTAGCGGTCATGATTCTTGGCCTCGTTCCGGCAGTTGATTTCGCAGGCGACGCCGTTGGTACCGTGCTTGACGCATCAGTAGCTCCTTACGTTGCCGCTCCTGACGGCGGAGGCGGCGGAGGCGGCAGTACGACCACAGTGCCGGCAACCACCACTACGACCGTGCCACCGACGACCACTACGACCGTGCCACCGACGACCACGACGACCGTCCCGCCAACGACGACCACCACCACCATTCCCCCGAACCAGGTCGCTGCTGCACAATTCGGTGACGAGATTCTGGTCCCATTCTCAGAGACCGATGGTGTCGTCACCTACGGTGATGTCGAGGCAGATGGCTGGACGTACGTCGTTACGAGTGACACAGGAACGTATATCCGCATGGTGTTCACGACGAAGAACCCCGACCACAAGGTCGTCGTCAAGGGATGGCTCAACTCCAATGGCGTCCTCAAGACGAGGGTCATCGAGAAGTACTAGCGGTCCGGCCGCTACCGAGCGGCCGTGCGGGCGAGAGGACTCGAACCTCCACTCCTTCCGGAACCGGGTCCTAAACCCGGCGCGTCTGCCAATTCCGCCACACCCGCGTGTGATGCGATTCTCCCACATGATCGCGGAGAAACGCTGAAGCCCCCGGCGAACGGGGGCCTCTGGTGGGTCGCCAGGGACTTGAACCCTGAACCTATCGGTTAAGAGCCGATTGCTCTGCCAAATTGAGCTAGCGACCCGTCGAGGATGCTAGCAATCGGACCCTTCTACCGACCAGAATTGTCAGCAACCCAGGGTTCAGCTGCACAAGATTGTGCATCGTGGCCCACAGTAGACAGCGAACGGGTTCATCCGGCCAGAGCCAGTACGGCCTTCAGGGTGTCGATTACGTATCTCGGACGGTCGTGGACGTCATTCCATGTGAATCGGAGGATGCGCCAACCGTGTGTCAGCGCCTCGGCGTCTCTCTGCCTGTCCGACTCGAACGCCTTCGCGAGTGTGTGCCATCTTCGAGAGTCCCATTCGATGGCAACCCTCCTGTTTGGGAACGCGACATCGAATCGCCGGTTCGAGGACCAAGGGATCGGGTATTCCGTCGTCCATACGTCAACTACGTCATCCGCCAGCAGGCGTAAGCCGGCTCTCTCCAAAGCTGATGCGTCGTCCGGGATGCCTATCCACTTCTCGACCTCTTGCCGGGCAGCGACGACACCGCGTCGTCCCCGGCGGGCCACTTGTGTGAGAACCCGATCGATCTCGTTTGCAGTTGTCCTCTTACTCGCTATCGCGTCGCTCACGATTGCATGCAGGCGTTGTGGATGTGTCGTAGCAGCAAGATCGACGATGGTCCGAGCCACCGACGTCGTAGGCATTCCGTCGATCGCCACGACGTGCTCAAGAACGAGGTCGCGGGTTCGATGAACTACCACACCGGGAAAGTCGTGGGTCGAGCTCGCGTGCACGCTCACTGAGACGAATCGGGTATCGGCGTGACTGAGCGAGTGCACCGCGGCGGCGGAGCCGTGGGACGCGACAGCTCCAGGGAGTACAGAAATCGCGGCGCGCATCAGGTTCTTCCTCCCGTGCATGTCAAGTGTCCGGTAGCTGCCGAAGGAGAGTCGAGACCATCGGGCAGTGCTTACGCGATAGCCGATCTGACGGTCGGTCATGCCCGCAGAGAGGGCTTGTGGGCGGGTGATCACGCCGCCTTGTTGGGCTGCGATCGTCTGGATTCTCGTTTCCGGGTGCATGTGTTCATCGTGGCATGCCGCTCTGACAGGTTCGCGGCGGTCGTTCTGTGGGCCACAATGCACACTCTTGTGCAGTAGAACCCTGGGTTGCGGCAGGAACTGTGTCGGTGTGAGTGGGGACGCGGTATCGTCACGGCTCACATCGGGCTGTGGCGCAGCTTGGAAGCGCACCTGCTTTGGGAGCAGGGGGTCGTCAGTTCAAATCTGACCAGCCCGACCAAACACACGACTCTTGGTCGTGAGCATCACGAACCTCGGTGACTTGTACCCTCGCACGATGCGACCAAGTCATTGGATATGGATAATCGTTGCTGCGCTCGGATGGGGAACCGGCGGAATCGCCACGCGTGCCGCATTCGGTGAGGGAGTCGGCGTTTGGACGATGGTCGCCGTTCGGACAGCTATTGCTGCGCTCCTTGTGCTGATCGTGTTGTTGGCTCAACGTTCAAAGCTACCTTCGCGTCAGGTCGTTTGGTACGGCACCGTGCAGGCCGTGTTCAACCTGACCATCCCCTACATCCTGTTCACTTTCGCCTACGACAACGCGTCGGCTGGCTTCGTCGGATTGCTGGCGGCGCTGATACCGCTGGCGACCGCGGTGTTTGCGAACTTCATGCTTCCGGCTGAGCCGCTCACCAAAGCGAAACTCTTCGCTCTCTTCGTAGCGTTTTCCGGTGTTGCTGCACTTCTCCTCTCTGGTGACTCGGGTCTTGCGGAGGGCGGCAGACCGTTTCTCGCCGTCGGCCTCGGCCTGACATCGGTCATCTCAATCGGGTATGCAGGCACCTTTGCGAAGCGACACGCTGGTGAGTACGACCCGATCATGTTGACCGGTCTTCAGTTCGGCCTGTCGGCCAGCGTTCTCGTTGCGGCCATGTTTGCAATCGAAGGGATTCCACTCGACGTGACCGCCAAAGGTTGGGGTCTCATGGTGTTCATGTCAGTGTCGGCGACATTCATGCCGTTCCTGCTGTTCTACTGGCTGTTGCAGTACATCTCTGCGACCGAGGCATCCCTGATCGGGTATCTCGTGCCCTTCGTCGCCCTCATCGGCGGGATTGTCCTTCTCGGGGAGCAGCTCCAGGCTGGGATCGTCGTCGGCGGCTTGCTCGTGTTCACCGGCATGGTTCTGGCCGATCGGGCCGGACGGAGGGCAACAAGAGCGGCGGAAGTCGCTGCGGTCGAGGCAGGCTGATCGAATTCGTGCGGGGGACGTTCTCGTTCTGTGGGCTGATTGCGGCGCATACCGGCAAGGAAACCCTGGGTTCGAGTTAGGCCAGTTGAAGGATGTGTTCGGCGACGGTAATCATGCCGGCTTTGTCGCGTGGATGAGTAGGTCGATCGCGTCAACATCGGACTCGTCGACGGGCCGAAGCACCTCGCCAAGCAACACGACTTCGAGGCCGCCCACCAGTGGCACGATCTTCTCATCGGTCCAGAGAATCTCCGGGTACGGGGGACCGCCGACTCCGTCGGTGAGATTCCGCAGTGCGTGACCCACGGCAATGAGTGTTCCTCCGGGAGCGAGCGCTTCGATTGCCGTATCGAAGAGTGCATTCATGGCGTCCGGTCCGAGGTGGACATACACAACGATCACCAGGTCAAACGTACGGCGCGACTCGTACGTGGTGATGTCAGCCTCCTGCCAGTCCACAGCAATCTCGCCCGCGAGTGTCTTGGCCTTGTCGATCGCAACACCGGAGAAGTCGACGCCGGTGACGTCCCATCCGGCTCCCGCCAGCCAGATCGAGTTGCGCCCCTCACCGCAGGCGAGATCGAGCGCGGTTCCGACTTCGAGGCCTGCAACGATTGGTGGCAGGAAGATGTTCGGCTCGGCGGACCAGATGAGGTCCTTCTCTTCGTACCGTGTGTCCCACATGTGACCGTCCATTCCCGAAGCTTACGACGCTCATCGGAGGCACAATGGCGACATGGAACATGTGTGGCAGCCGATGGCGATTCCCGAAGTGACGGCCAGGTTCGCCCGGTCAGGCGCAGACTGGTGGATCGCAGGTGGCCAAGCAATCGACCTCTTCCTCGGATGGGAGACGCGCTCTCATGCCGATTTGGATGTCGAGATGTTCCGCAGCGACCGTTCCGTTCTCTTCGACATCTTCGAAGGATGGGATCTTCGAGCCATGTCGGAGGGCAGTCTGGTGCCCTGGAACGATCCACGGGATCTTGCCGACAGTGTCTTCGGAATCTGGGCGCGCCCCACACCTGACCGGCCATGGCAGGTCGAGATCATGCTCGCTGACGGAGATCGCTCGGAGTGGAGGTTCAGGCGTGACCCGAGTATTCGGATGCCTGGCGAGCGCCTCATCGCCATGACAGCGAACGGCGTTCCCTACTGCACGCCTGAAGTTCAGCTCCTCTACAAGTCGAAGATGGCTCGACCGAAAGATGATGTGGATCTGGCGCACTGTCTCCATCATCTCAGCCAGCAGCAGCGGCGATGGCTGATCGATGCGATATCCAAGACGTCTGTACATCACCCATGGCTCCGCGTGCTCGAGGCGTCGCTCCATCGGCAGCACGAATGAAGCAGGATTGTCGGTAACCTACGGCGGCGTTAGCGGGTGTAGCTCAATGGTAGAGCCCCAGCCTTCCAAGCTGGTCACGCGGGTTCGACTCCCGTCACCCGCTCCACTGGTGGGATAGAATCCACTGGCTGAGCCCCCGTAGCTCAATCGGATAGAGCGACGGACTTCTAATCCGTAGGTTGCACGTTCGAGTCGTGCCGGGGGTGCACAGCGAGCTTGCTCGCTGAACATGGTGGCCGTAGCTCAGCCTGGTTAGAGCACCTGGTTGTGGTCCAGGAAGTCGCGGGTTCGAATCCCGTCGGCCACCCCAAACCGCGCTCCCCCTCACAAATGAGGGGGTGTCGCGGCTGTATCTGACATCTAGGAGTGAATGTGCAGACTGAGGTCAACGAGTCGGGACGGTTCGAGCGAACGCTCACCGTCACCCTTGAAAATGAAGAACTTGCCGCAGCCAAGGCAACGGCCGCCGCAAAGATTTCGAAACAGGTGAAGATCAAGGGCTTCCGCCCGGGAAAGGCACCGCTGCCTATCGTCGAACGCCATGTCGGCGCCGACTATCTGCGATCCGAGGCCGTCGAGGAAGCCGTTCAGGACATCGTCCCTGAGGCCATCGACGAAGCCGGTCTCGATCCTGTCACGGTTCCTTCCGTGTCCGCGATTCGCGACGACAATGAGGACGGTTCGGTGGAGATCGACATCATCGTCACCTTGTGGCCGGTGCTCGACGCACTCCCCGAATTCGGGGATATCGAGATCGAGGTGGAAGACACTTCGGTCTCCCAGGAAGAAATCGATGAGCAGGTCGACGCGCTCAGGGAACAGTTCGCAGAACTCGTCGAGCACGAGGGCGAATTGTCCGAAGGCGACTTTGCGCTCATCGACATCGCTGTCGAGCATGACGGTGAGGAGATTGAGTCGGCCGCTGCGAAAGATCTCATGTACGAAGTCGGCTCCCAGTCATTCATCGAGGGCGTGGATGCGCTCCTGACCGATGTGTCTGTCGGAGACACCGTGAAGGGTGAGGGAACGCTCCCCGAGGGCTACTCGGACAAGGGAGGCGAGGACGTCAACCTGACGATCACCATCAAGGAAGCCAAGAAGAAGAGCCTTCCTGATCTCACCGATGACATGGTCGAGGAAGCAACCGAGTTCGAGACCGTCGACGAGCTCCTTGAGGCGATCGAGAAGAACATGCTCGCCTACAAGGTGCACGCGCAGCGAACCGTGCTCCAGGACAAAGTCGTCGAGTACGTCGTCAACGAGGTCGAGTTCGAGCTTCCGGAGGCACTCCTGAGTGCAGAGGTTGAGGCAAGGATTCGCAATCTCATCGCTCGCCTCCAAGAGAGCGAGCTCTCCATCGAGGACTACTTCAAGATCACAGGTCAGGACGAGGAAGGGTTCGTGTCCCAAACGAGGGTCGAAGCGGACCAGGCACTATCGACGAGAATCATCCTCGAATCACTCGCTGCCATTGAGAGCTGGGAGGTCGAAGACGCCGAGCTTCTGGAGAACGTCGTCGAGCTTCTCGAAGTCGAGGAAGACGAGGCGGCGACCATCCTCGAGGGGTGGAAGGCGGATGGTCAAGTAGAAGCACTGACCGGTGATATCCTCCGCGCACGGGCCCTCACCAGCCTTGTCGAAGCGGCCAAGGCCGTGGACAAGGATGGCAACCCGGTTGATCTGACTCCGGTCGAGATTGGCGAGGGGGACCTCGGAGATGCCGAGGAGGATCCCGAAGAAACGAACGAAGAGGAAGACACCGATACCGAAGGGGTTGAGGTAGCTTCCGAGGTGTCCGATGATGAAGAGGACGCCATTGAAGAGTCTGAGGAGCAAGGATGAGCTATCTGGTCCCAACCGTCGTAGAGAACACACCGCGTGGTGAGCGTGCGTTCGACATCTACAGCCGCCTTCTCAAGGACCGCATCATCTTCCTTGGAACACCGATCGATGACGGCGTCGCGAACATCATCATGGCGCAGCTTCTCCATCTTGAGGGTGAAGATCCTGACAAGGACATCAGCCTCTACATCAACTCCCCAGGCGGCTCCACCACAGCGCTGATGGCGATCTACGACACGATGCAGTACATCAAGCCCGATGTCTCCACCCTCTGCATGGGCCTTGCGGCCTCTGCAGCAGCGGTTCTGCTCGCCGCAGGTGCTGAGGGAAAGCGTTTCGCCCTCCCACACACCCGAATCATGATCCACCAGCCGCATATCTCCGGTCTCGGAGGCCAAGCGACTGATATCGAAATCCACGCACGCGAGATCCTCAAGACCCGCGAAGACATCAATGAGATCCTTGCAGAGCACACCAAGAAGCCACTCGACGTCGTCCAAGCGGACACCGAGAGGGACTTTTGGCTCGGAGCTGAAGAGGCAATGGAGTACGGTGTGATCGATTCTGTGCTCACGGGTCGTTCGCTCGAAGCCGTCGAGAACTAGGGAGCAATAGCTTGGCGAAGTACGAAGGTTCTGAGCTTCTGAAATGCAGCTTCTGCGGTAAGTCGCAGAAGCAGGTCAGAAAGCTGATCGCTGGTCCCGGTGTCTACATCTGTGACGAGTGCATCGAACTGTGCAACGAGATCATCGAAGAGGAGCTCTCGGACACGGAAGAGGTCGACTTCACCGAGCTACCCAAGCCACACGAGATCTTCGAATTCCTCGAGGAGTACGTTGTTGGGCAGGACCAAGCGAAGAAGGTGCTCGCCGTCGCGGTGTACAACCATTACAAGCGTGTCCGCGCCGGACAACGCTCGACTGATGACGATGTTGAGCTCCAGAAGTCCAACATCCTCATGATCGGCCCAACGGGCTCTGGCAAGACGCTCATGGCACAGACGCTCGCGAAGCTGCTCAATGTGCCGTTTGCCATTGCGGATGCCACAGCGCTCACCGAGGCCGGGTATGTCGGCGAAGACGTCGAGAACATCCTTCTCAAGATCATCACCGTTGCCGACTTCGATACGAAACGCGCCGAGCAGGGCATCATCTATATCGACGAGATCGACAAGATCGCTCGCAAGGCAGAGAATCCCTCCATCACACGCGACGTCTCAGGCGAAGGCGTGCAGCAGGCGCTGCTCAAGATCCTTGAAGGAACCGTGGCATCTGTGCCACCTCAGGGTGGCAGGAAGCATCCGCATCAGGAGCTCATCCAAGTCGACACGACCAACATGCTGTTCATTGTTGGCGGTGCATTTGCCGGACTCGAGGAAGTCATCACAAAGCGCGTTGGCGACAAGTCCGTTGGCTTCGGCGCAGACGTCCGGTCCAGAGAAGAGATCCGGCCCTCCGAGATCATCGATCAGGTGATGCCCGAAGACCTCATCAGTTACGGTCTCATCCCCGAATTCATCGGAAGGCTTCCGGTGATGACGACGGTGGCAGATCTCGACAAAGAATCCCTCGTTCGGGTGCTCACGGAACCGAAGAACGCCATCGTGAAGCAGTACAAGCGCTTCTTCGAAATGGATGGCGTCGAACTCGTCATCACGGACGATGCGCTCGATGCGATCGCCGAGCAGGCCATGAAGCGCGGCACGGGCGCTCGCGGTTTGCGAGCCATCATGGAAGAAGTTCTCTTGGACACGATGTACGAGCTCCCGTCGCGGTCTGACGTCGCCCGGGTCGTCATCGACGGCGATGTGGTTCGAGACCGCGTGAATCCAACGCTTGTTCCGATCCAGGACATTGCCTCGGCCGAGCTGCCAGAGGAACGATCGGCCTAAGCGTGTTCAGCCGCAAGGTGTCCTGACGTGTCGTCCTGGCCCAGATGCGCCAAGGTCGCATTCATCGGCTCTCACGGAATACGAAAGACAACAGCGGTTCACGGTTTCGCGAACGCCATGCAGCGGGCGGGCCGTGCCGTTGAGCATGGTCGTGAGGTCGTGAGGGACAATCCCCTCGGCATCAATGAATCCGCAACAAGTGAATCTCAACTGTGGGTGATCGTGTCCCAGATCCGCCAGGAGCTGCAGCTCGCGAAGAACTCCGAAGTCCTGGTCCTCGACCGGGGTGTCATGGACAACTTCGCCTACTACCTGCGTGCCAACGGAGGAGAGGATCCGTTTGACGTCAGGCCTCTGGTGAAAAAGTGGTCTCTGACGTACGACATGGTCGTCCGGCTCCAACCAGATATCGATCTGCGCGACGACGGTGTCCGCTCGACCTCTGACGAATTCCGCACCGAGATCGAGTCCATCCTCGATCGCCAACTCCCCGAACTGCTCGATTCTCGTCGGCTGATGGAACACGACGCTTCATCGATCGATGACCGATTCGACTGGTGGCCGCTCGCGGAGCAGCTTGCTGGGCTGATGGAACAGCCACTCTTCGCTGATGGTGTGCCGCGGCGACGTCCACGCCGAGTACGCACCGAGAAGCCTGACGTACCCCAGCTCGAAATGGATATGTAGCTCCGTCCGGGCGTGACCCATGCGTGTTGCATGTCGTAGTCTTGGTGCATGGAACATCTCTATCCCCCCTACGCGGGCACCGAGCGCGAGACGCTCGTCGGGTACCTCGATTGGTACCGAGAACTCATGATCGACAAGGCCAGTGGTCTCACCAGAGATCAGGCCAATACGCGACTCATGCCATCAACGCTGACGCTGATCGGGCTCATCCACCACCTCGCGTACGTGGAGCATTGGTGGTTCCATGAGTTCTTCAAAGGAAATGATGCTCTCGAGCCATGGGCATCGGCAGATTGGGCGAAGAACCCCGACTGGGAGTTGGAAGCTGCGTCTGGATTGGAGCCGGACCAGGCGATCGAACGTTACCGGACAGCCTTCGAGACGTCCCAACGCATCATCAGTGGGACTGAGTCGCTTGAGCAGCTGTCCGCGATGGATAGAAATGGCGAGCATCGGTCGCTGCGATGGATCCTGGCTCACATGATCGAAGAGACGGCTCGCCATGCAGGCCATGCCGATCTCATCAGGGAGTCGATCGATGGCGAGGTTGGCGACTTCAGAGAACAGAGCTAGCGGAGCAGATCGTCGAGCGCTTTCTGCACCCGCTTCTTGCTGATTGTGCCCTTGACTCCGATCGGTTGGGCGAACACGCTGACTCGTAGCTCCTGCAGCATCCAGGCGGCTTCGATTAGCTCAGGTGAGACACTGAGCGACTCGGTGAGGCCGTCGAGTTCGTCCTCGAACCCGTTGACCATCGCCATGTTGCTCCGATCCCTCTCCGGGTTCTCTCGCAGCTTTTCCAAGCGGTACGTCGCGGCATCGATGTACCGCTGCACATCGGTGAGCCGGTCGGCACCAACGGCGGACACGAACCCTGGGAAGACAAAACGATCGACCTGGGCTCTGATGTCGTTGAGTACATCGCCAAAGTTGCTGTCTGGGATTGCGTCCATCGCGAGGTCCAGGCTGCGGAGCGCTTCGAGAACATTCGCTGCATCGATCCCGATCGATTCGAGCGTTTCATGCAGCGCGTCGCGCACAGTGTTCATCATGGTGTCGTAGTCACGCTGGGTCCACACGATGCCTCCGGACTCGATGAGCACAGAGTCGACAGCGCAGTTCATACAGTCATCCATCCACGCATCCACAGCGTCATAGGGACTGCTGCCGATCGGCACAGGCTGATGGCTGGCGAGCACATCGCGTAGGAGTCTCCGTGGAGAAGGGAGTGCCAGCAGTGCGAGCCGTCGGAGTCCGAGCCACATCGCCTCTGTCTGCTCGGCGCCGGTTGCGACAAGGCGGATCGAGACCGACCCTCCGTCGTCAACGAGCGCTGGGTACGCCTCGATGGATCGGTCGCCGTCTCCGATGGTGACCGATCTTGGCAGGTCACCAAAGTCCCACGCCGTGAGTCCATCCCGTTCGAGTGAATGCGACGATGCAGCGACCGTTTGCCGCGCTGCGTCTCGCAGCTGAGCACGCAGTGCATCGAGTTCAGCGCCCTCCGAAACGACGGTGCCGTCGTCATCGATGATCCGGAACCAAGGCGTGAGGTGCGCTGGAACACGTTCGACATCGAAGTCATCGGGCCTGACAATCTCGCCTCCCCTTCGGGTCAGGACACGTGCGAGCGCCTCGACCAACCTCCCATCGGCGTTGGCTATCTCTGGGGCAACGTCGCGCGAAGTGTCAGCGACCGGTGCGAAGCGCTTCCTCAGCTGCTTCGGTAGCGACCTCAGAAGTGCCGTCACAAGTTCCTCGCGCAGTCCAGGGACGTTCCACTCGAAGACTCCTGGGTCGACTCTGTCGAGCGCCGAGATGGGGATGTCGATAGTGACTCCGTCAAGAGGGCTCGTACTGTCGAATTCGTATTCGAGGGGGAGATCAAGGTCCCCGTAGGCCCACGACCGAGGGAACGCTTCCTCGTCTGGGGCACGTGCCAGTGGGTCGATGAGATCATCGTCCGTCAGGTCAAGTAGACCCGGGTCCTTCTCACGAGTTGTTCGCCACCACGCATCGAACGTCGTTGCTGACGTGACCTCGGCTGGAATCCTTTCGTGGAACCATGCGGCGAGCGCGTCATCGGTGACGAGTAGGTCACCGCGACGCTCTCTCGTCTCAGTGTCGAGGACCGCGTCGATCGCTTCTGAGTTGTGCGCCGCGAAAGCGTGATCGGCATCCCAGTCTCCCTCAACAAGTGCACCCCTGATGAACAACTCGCGCGCGACTTGCGCATCAAATCGCTCATACAGCACGGTTCGGTCGATGGACAGATTCAATCCGAAGAGCGTGGCTGTCTCCTTGGCAACCGCTGCACCCATCCCAGCATCCCACCATGGCTCTGAGAGTGTCCGACGAATGAGATAGTCTCCGACCCGCTCAACGGTTTCTGGATCCACACGAGCAACGCCGGTAGCCCAGGTGCGCGTGGTTTCCACCAGCTCGGCGACCATTACCCATTCGGGTGCCTTCTTGAAGAGCACGGATCCGGGGCGAATGGCGAACTTCGCCCCCTGAGCGCCCCTGTACTCCCAGCCGTCAGGGTCCTTCTTTCCGATGTGGGAGAGCAATCCTGACAAGAGGGACTCGTGGATGAGCTCAGGTGTCGCGGGCTTCGGATTCGGGCGCATTCTCATGTCGCGTGTTACACGCCGAAGCTGGGACCTGAGATCCTGCCACTCTCGTATCCGTCGCCAATTGAGGTAGTCACGTTTGCACATGCGTCTGAACTGGTTCGAGGTGAGCGCTGTGCGCTGTTCCGATATGTAGGTCCAGAGATGGAGCCAAGACAAGAAGTCGGATGATTCGTCAGCGAAGCGATGATGCTTCTGATCTGCCTGTTCCTCTTTGTCGCGTGGGCGCTCACGAGGGTCCTGGATCGACAGGGCACTCACGATCGTGAGTACCTCATCGAGACACGCGTTCTGGTCGGCAGCGAGGAGCATTCGGCCGTACCGCGGGTCGATCGGTAGCCGAGCAAGCCGTCTCCCGATTCCCGTCAGCCAGTCGCGGTCGCCGGGGGTACCGTCTCCGACCGCGTCGAGTTCAATAAGGAGAGCGACCGCGTCTCGGATACTGCGTCGGTCGGGAGCGTCGATGAAAGGGAAGTCGTCCATCGCGCCGAGCCCCGCCGCTGCCATCTGCAACATCACAGAGGCAAGGCTGGTGCGCAGAATCTCGGGGTCAGTGAACTCAGGACGCCCTGTGAAGTCATCCTCGTCATACAGCCGGATGCAGATTCCGGGACCCAGACGCCCGCATCGACCTGACCGCTGCTCGGCAGAGGCTTGTGAAATCGGCTCGATCGGGAGCTGTTGTACCTTGGTTCTTCGGCTGTACCGAGAGACTCGCGCAAGACCGGTGTCAACGACGTACCGGATCCCTGGAACCGTCAACGATGTCTCTGCGACGTTCGTTGACACAATGATCCGCCGCCCGGCGTGATTGGAGAACACCCGGTGCTGTTCGCTGGCAGACAAGCGGCCGAAGAGAGGGAGCACCTCGGTATGGCGAAGATCAAGACTGTTGAGCGCGTCAACCGCATCGCGGATCTCCCTTTCCCCTGAACAGAACACAAGCACGTCTCCTGGGCCTTCAGACGCCAACTCGCTGACAGCGTCACACACGGCTTCGCTCTGATCGCGAGACTCCATGTTCTCGGGATCGATCAAGGGCCGATATCGCAGCGCGACGTCGTACGTGCGTCCCTCGACTTCAATGACAGGTGCGTTGTCGAAGTGTTCGGCGAATCGCTCGGTGTCGATGGTCGCTGACGTGATGATGAGCTTGAGATCCGGCCGGCGGGGGAGTAGCTGTTTGAGATATCCGAGAAGGAAGTCAATGTTCAGGGTGCGTTCGTGAGCCTCGTCGATGATGATCGTGTCGTATTGGCGAAGCGTCCGGTCACGCTGAATCTCATTGAGGAGGATCCCATCGGTCATTACCTTGATGGCCGTGGCGTCTTTGACCTCATCTGTGAAGCGGACCGTGTAGCCGACGAGATCACCCACCTGCGAACCCAGCTCAAGCGCGACGCGTTCAGCAACTGATCGCGCAGCGATCCGCCGTGGCTGGGTATGACCGATGCGCCCGGTGATGCCCCGACCAAGTTCGAGACAGAGCTTGGGGAGCTGGGTGCTCTTGCCCGAGCCGGTCTCGCCGGCAACGATGACGACCTGGTTGTTGCGGATAGTCTCAAGCAGTTCCGGTCGCCACTCCGTGATCGGAAGTTCCTCCGGATACGCGATCACGTCAGGGATCTGGGCGCGTCGCGAGGATCGCGTGTCGTTGTTTCCACTCATCTCAGCTCGAATGATATGGCGGAGCGTTTACTCAGCTAGTCGCCTTCACACTCCCGCCGCTCTGCCAGACATGCGTGATTCGGCTTGGATCTCCCCATCGTGTGCTGGTTTCGAGCGGGTTGAAGTCGATGGCGATGACGTCGGCGTCGTAGCCCTCCTTCAGCTGCCCGGACAGCGGCGCTTGGGGTCCGAGTGTCTCTGGCCCGGTCGCGGTTGCCGCCTCGATCGCTGCCAGCGGCGCCATGCCAGCCGACACGAGATGTGCGATTTCGAGACTGTTCGTTCCGTAGAGCGGGCCATGAACGAATGTGTCCGTTCCCATGGCGATCCGCACGCCTGCGTCGATGGCTTTGGATAACCCTTCGTCCTGGATCTCAGCCAGTTCGGCGAGTTTCCGATGCGAGTTGTCCGGCATCTCATCCGGCATTCCCATCAGGAGCTTGGTGATCCACATCGTCGGTACGAGAATGATGTTCTTCTCGAGCATGAGATCGATGACCTCCTCATCGATCTCATCGCCATGTTCGATGGTCTGGACGCCGCACCGGAGTGCAGCCATGATTCCCGCCTTGCCCTCAGCATGTGCAGCCACAAACCGATCAGCTCTCCCAGCCTCTTCGACGATCGCGGTGATCTCGTCGTCCGAGAACTGCTGATGACTCCAATGATCGACCTCGGACATCACCCCGCCCGAAGTACAGATCTTGATAACTTTTGCGTTTCGTCTGAGGTTCTTGCGAACCGCCTTCAGCACGCCGGGCACACCATCGGCCACGTTGAACAGGAACTCGTACCGATCGCCCAATGCATCCAACGCCGAAAGGGGGATCGAATGCTGATCGGCGTGTCCAGCCGTTGGCGACATGATGCCGCCCGCGCCGTAGAGATTGGGAGACCGAATTCGGCCTGCCTCGATCTCTCCGGCGAGTTCTATTCCCACGCCCCCGAGTTCTCGCACCGACGTAACTCCACCGTCAAGGGTCCGTCCGAGCTCGTCAACGGCCCGTGCTGCCATCACTGTGGGCGAATGGAAGACGGTGGAATCGAACTCGTCTGGTGTAGGCGTCCCGAAATGGATGTGACAGTCCCACAAGCCTGGCATCACAACCGGGACCGAAACCGTCGCGTCAGCCTTCCCGTCTGGAACGTCCGTCGTGGGGCCTGCGAACGAGATCTGCGGGCCATCGAGAATCACCGTCCCATCATGGACCGGTTCGCCTCTTCCGGGAATCAGAAGGTCTGCATCAATGCGGATCGTCATCCGTTGGCCTTCACGTTGTTGCCGCCCTGCCACACGTGGGTGACTCTGTCTGGGTCGCCCCACCCTGCATCGGCTTCGAGCGGGTTGAAGTCGATGGCGATGACGTCGGCGTCGTAGCCCTCCTTCAACTGACCTGACAATGGGGCTTGAGGTCCGATGGTCTCCGGTCCGGTGGCGGTTGCTGCCTCGATTGCTTCGAGCGCCGTGAGGCCGGCATCCTGAAGGAACTTGATCTCGAGGGAGTTGCGGCCGTAGAGATCCCCGCTCACGAAGATGTCGGTTCCCATCGCGATCCTCACGCCCTTTGACGCCGCGAGCTTCATCGCCGCGGCCTGAGCATCGGCCACCATGACGCCCTTCTTGTAGGCATACGGCGGGAGGATCTCCTCCATGCCGAGGAGCTGATCAACGACAAACCGTGTCGGCACGAAGATGGCACCTTGTGCGACCATCATGTCTGCCGCTTCCTCGTTGAGGAACGATCCGTGTTCGATCGTCTGCACACCGGCACGGAGCGCAGCGAGGATCCCCGCGAGGCCGTGGCAGTGAGCTGCGACGATTCGGTCGGCCCTTCCAGCTTCTTCGACGATTGCGACCAGTTCCTCGTGGGAGAATTGCTGGTGCATCGGATGGTCAACTTCGGACATCACCCCACCGGATGCACAGACCTTGATGACCTTTGCGTTCCTGCGTAGATTCGAGCGAACAGCCTTCAACACTTCTGGTACACCGTCTGCAAGAATCCCAAGATGGGGGACATGATGGAGCGAATCAAGCGGAACCCCGTGAATGTCAGCGTGTCCGCCCGTCGTTGACATGATCTTGCCCGCGCCGTATATGGTCGGTCCGACGACAGCACCTGATGCGATACCCGGCTGGATATCGAGC
>PJEL010000990.1_pt1 | contig 30789 bp, 21 predicted proteins | sample 1853271 | NCBI WGS metagenome assembly PJEL01 (sample SAMN08108733, study PRJNA415343) | Invertebrate metagenome, whole genome shotgun sequencing project. | host: Globobulimina | place: Sweden: Gullmar Fjord | collected 2015-08 | reverse complement strand
TGTCCGTGTCTGTGTCCGTGTCGGTGTCCGTGTCCGTGTCTGTGTCCGCATCTGCGTCCGCGTCGGTGTCGGTGTCTGTGTCTGTGTCTGCAGCCAGGTCGGTGTCTGCAGCCGAGTCGGGGTCGTTTTTGTCTCCGCCGCAGGATGCGAGGAACAGAGAGGTGAGAAACAGTGTGCGCAACGAGGACCTCCATGAGAGCTGTCGCTGCAGCGCACGACTGCAAGAGACGTGCCTGCGACCCTCTCACCAGGGAAACTCGCTTCTCTGCGGTAGGTGGCGAAGCCTGCGGCAAGATCTCGTGGGGGTGGCAGCAAACATTGCCAGGTGGCAAGGACAGTGGAGCCAGCACCAGGCCTTCCACCGGACGACCGCCCGCACCCCGCGACCTCGCGGTAGGGTACGACGGCATTCGCCACCGGGTCCCTTTTGAACGCCGTCGAGCTCCGCAACGTCACCAAGTCGTTCGGGTCCACAGTTGCTGTGGATGGACTGGACCTGGACTTCAAGAGAGGCGCAATCCACGGCTTCCTCGGCCCGAATGGTTCGGGAAAGACCACCACTATCCGCATGATCCTGTCGATCCTGTACCCGGATTCCGGTCGGGTCAGCGTCCTCGGAAAGGCCAGCGCACACGACAGTAAACAGAGCATTGGCTACCTCCCAGAGGAGCGAGGGCTCTATCCCAAGATGAAGGTAGGAAGCTTCCTTTCCTATCTTGCGGGTCTCAAGGGAGTGCCTACCTCGGGGATGAGATCCAGAGTCGGCGACTGGCTGGAGCGAGTCGATCTCGCCGACAGGATCGACACTCGCTGCGAGGACCTCTCCCGGGGAATGAAGCAGAAGGTGCAGACGCTCCAGGCGCTGATCCACGAGCCGGATCTCTTGATCCTGGACGAGCCATTCAGCGGTTTGGATCCAGTAAATCGGCGCCTGCTGGCCGACCTCTTCCTCGCCGAGGCGCAGCGGGGATGCACCCTGATCATCTGTACTCACATGATGCACCATGCCGAGGAACTCTGTGAGCACATCGTGATGATGAACCAGGGCCACAAGGTCATCGACGGCCCCATCGGTGAGGTCCGCAAGCTCGAGTCCGGTGTCTTGCGGTGCGAGGTGGCCGGCGACTACGACGAGGTGAAGCTGCTCGGTATCGCTGGTGTCAAGAGCGTGCACACAGCCGGGGCCGAGCTCAGAATCCATCTGGAGCCCGACACAGACGGCAGCTCGCTCATCCCCCAGGTCACCAGCGTCGTTCCGTGCTCTCGCATCGAGATCGAGCGCTCCTCCCTCGAAGATGTCTTCATCGCAACCGTGACCGGGGCGTGCGGATGACTCGCCGGATCTTCCTGGTTGCAAAACACGAATTCGTGAAGACAGTCTTCACCAGGGCGTTTGCACTCCTGCTTGCCCTGCCGCTGGCGGTATTGATGATCCCCATCGTCTTTGGTGGGGGAATGGTCGGACTGGCGGGAATTGCCAGCATCCTCAGCGGCGACGATGAGCCCCTCGAGATCGTGCACATGCACATCGCAGACCGCTCGGGAGCCCTCCGAGCACCCGAGTCCTTCGTCATCGAAGACGAGTTTGAGATCCACGTCACCGAGGTCGCTGCCAAAGGGGCCAGGGCTGCCGCACTCGCCGACCAATCCGACAGTGCTCCCACTTACCTGCTCGTCGTGCACAAAGAGGCAATGACGACACAAGAGCACAGTTTCACCCTCTACTTCGACCACACGCGTGCACAAGAGGAAGAGCAGGTCGAGGACGAAGCACGGGAGTGGATTCGCAACTCGCGCTTCTTGCACGCCGGCTTCGATCCCGAGGTTGTGGAGCGACAACGTCGGGTATCCGGAGAACGGCATCGGCTCGAAGACATGGGACGGCTGCAGCGGCTCGCCCTGTTGGTGAAGAAGGGACTGCCATATGGCGTACTGCTGCTCATGTACGCGTCGGCATCCTTCGGCGGAAACGGCCTGTTGACCTCGACCATCGAGGACCGAGACAACCGCATGGCCGAGATCTTGCTCGGCTCGGTGTCTCCGCATGAGTTGATGGCTGGCAAGATCCTCGGGCACCTGGGGGCCAGCCTTGTGCTGGCCATCGTCTGGGGAGGGCCGGTGATGCCCATCATCGTCGGGTCATCGATACTGGCGTTTGTGGGCCCGTTTCAGGTGATATACGTGCTGGCTTTTGTCGTGCTGTGCACCGTGATCTACGCCTCAGTCACCGGCTCGATCGGCTCGACCGTCAGCGACATCCGACAGGCACAGACACTGCTCACGCCCCTTGCCGTCGGCACGTTGGTCGCGATGGGACCAGCGGTCTATGTCGCCTTGTACCCGGAGACCGGCTGGTCGCTCTTCCTCAGCCTCTGCCCTCCCTTCAGCGTATCCGCGATGGCGGTGAGGCTCTCGACCGAGGCTGGAGCGCCGCACTACCAAGTCTGGATCTCACTGCTGCTCTCGGCGGGATTCGCGGCCCTGATGCTCGCCGCCACCGGGCGGATCTACCGTCTTGGACTGCTCCTGCGGGGATCGCCACCAAACCTCCGGACTCTGTTGCGCTGGTTGATGACGCCGTAGGACACCCACTGGTCCGAGATCGTGGACGATGGAACACGCCCAGGATCCTCCCTAGTAATATATAGCCGACTGGTTATACAATGCCGGAGCCCGAACCTCCAGAGGCGAAATGCTCTCCCTCTTGCTTGCCCTCACCGCCCATGCCGAGCCCCTTGATGAGGGCTGGTATCTGCTCATGAGCGACCGAAACCGCCAGGCCCTGACCCTGGCTTCCGACCTGATCGCCAACGATCCCAGCGACCACGACGCGCACAGGCTCTACATCAGCGCCACACACATGGTCGGCGAGGCAGACACCGTGCTTCACACCTATCGGGCCATGGTAGAGCGCTCCCCAGACGAACCCGCCGCCCAGGTGGCACTGGCCCAGGCGCTCGCCTGGAGCGAGCTCGAGTCGTGGTGCGATGAGTTCAGCCAGGTGTTGTCCGGGTTGCCCGAGAGCGACGAGTTGGCCTTCCGGACCGCCAGCCTGCGCACGCTCGCTGCCAGCGACTGCGACTTCGACGCCGACGCCGAGCTCGCCAGGCTCGAACAGCTCGCCCCACACCATGAAGGCGCCTGGACCGACCTGGTGATCGAACGGCTGTATGGCGATGCCGACTCCCAGGTTGTGTCCGACATCACGCAGCTGGCCACCCGTGCGCCCAGGCACCTGTACCGAACCAGCCGGCTGTTCGGCGACGACCTGTCCGGACGCTGGTATCGCAAGGCCCAGCGCGCTGCCCTGGAAGGAGCGGACACCCTGGCCGACGGCGAACACGCTTGGCAGGTCTGGCAGGCCCTGGAGGTGTTCGAGGCCGCCAACGACGAGCGCGCTGCCCAGGTGCGAGAGCGCCTGGTGTCCCTGGACCCCGGCTTCGCCGATTCGCCCGATCCCGACGCCGCCATGCACCGGAAGATCTGGCAGGCGGACCAGAAGCCCGACCATTCGTCAGCGCTGGCCGCCCTCGAGGCGCTGGCTCAAGACATCCCGGCGAGCGGCCCCGTGCGCGGCCACTACCAGGACAGGCTGGCCGATCGCCTCGTCGGCATCGGGGACCACCAGAGCGCTCTGGACGCCCGCGAAGCGGCCTGGCGGGCCGACAGCTCCCGAGCGAACAGCTTTGCCTATGACGCCGCGCAGGCCGGCTCACACCTCGAGGCCGCGCTGGAGGCCATCGACGGCGCACTGGCCCGCCTCGACGACCCGGTGCCCCTCGATCCGGACGCACGGGCGACCCCGAAAGACTGGACCGAACACGGGCGAATTAAATGCAGCAACTACCTGGACACCCGAGGTTGGGTGCTGCACAAGCTCGAGCGCCAAGAGGAAGCCGCAGCGGCGCACCGCGATGCCCTGCGTCTCCGGGAGTCCGGCGTGGTCGCCGCCCACCTCGGGCTGGTCTACCGTGTCACGGGCGAGCCGGCTGCCTTCGACTACCTAGCATGGGCCAAGCAGCTGGGGATCGACGAGGGAAGTCTCGACGAAGAGGTCTCTGCTGCCATGGAAGCCATGTGGCCCGAGCAGGGCCTCTGGCACCCCGACGGTATCGCTGGCTACATCGATGCAAGGGTGGCCTTCGGCGAAGAGGAAGACGAAGATGTGAAGCCGGGTCACGGCGATGACAACCACGCTCTGATGGGCGAGCCTTTCCCGATCACAGAGTTCACTCCGGTGGCCGGAGGCAAGGTCTCCTCCCTCGACGAGCTGGGCGAGGTCAAGGCCATCGTCGTCGATCTGTGGGCCACCTGGTGCGGGCCCTGCGTTGCTGCCATGCCCCATCTGCAAGACATCGCCGAGGCGTACGCAGACCGAGGCGTGCGTATCGTGGGGATCTCGGTCGACGATCGCAAGGAGCTCGTGCCCCGGTTCTTCCGCGATAGCCCGCCTCCAGCCTACGATCTGGCCTGGGTTGGCGACGATGGGATGGACTCCGCCAAGGTCGCTTCGATCCCGGCCCTGTTCGTGCTCGACGAACAGCGCCAGATCCAGCGGTTCTTCATCGGCTTCGGAGGAGGTGACGACGACCGTCTCGTCGAAGCGCTCGACGCGCTCGTGGGCGACTAGCTCGGGGTCCGGTGGGATGAAGACCTGACCCCTGGCATATGATGGAGCAATGAGGACTTCTGTCGTCGCTTCATACCTGATATTCTTGATCGGGCTGGCGCTGCCCGAGGTAGCGATGGCAGACGCCGCAGCGGCGCTGTTCCAAGTCGAGCGGAAGGACCGCGTCGATCTCACCGCTGGAGTGTCGGCCCGCTTCGAGGCTACCGGGACAGAAGTCCGAGTCGTGTTGCGAAACGAGGGCGACCGTCACCTCCGCTTCAGCGAAGGCGGCGCCTATCGCGGCGGGCGCAACGAGAACTTCGACTTCCACGTGTTCGACGGCGATCGTAAGCTGGAGCGGATCGAGCGCATGGCGATGGGGGGGCCCTATTCGAGCCAGACGTTCGGGCTTGGCCACGAGGGCTGGGAGATCGTATTCGAGGGCGATGTCTTCGTCACTACACCCGACGTTCCCGCCGACTGCGACGTCATCGCCTCGGGCTACGGTCTCACGGAGGAAGTCCACGTGTGTTCGCACGGCGGAACCCGCTACGCGACCGAGCGCTCACACCGGGTGTTCGACGGACGCCATGGCACGGAGCCGACGATCCTGGAGGTCCCACTGAATGACGCCGGGCAGCTCGTGATCGAGTCGGCCAGCGTCATCGCAGGCTCTCGATGCGTGCAGACTCGCCGCGTGCACAACAGAGGTCGCGAAACACGGGAATCCCCCGAGCTTCACTGCATTGGCGAGGGCACCGACACGCCGGTGGTCGTACCGGGGCGAGACTTCGCGCTCGCTGACGGTCCCGAGGGTCCGGTGCTCTGCTACAAGTGGGCCGGGGACGGGATCGCAGCGGTGTCGATCGTCGGCGGACAGCGGGTCGATCACAAGGTTGCGCCTGCGATCTGCGCAGAGGTCGTCTCGCCGCCCTGACGGCTGTGATCAGGCGCAGCACTACCCGGAGCGGTTTCTCCGACGTCCGTTGTTTGCAGGCTCCATCGCTGACGGTACAGTGGCCCATGCTCTTCGCACTGGCCCTCGCCTGCTCCGTCAACGACGTCACGCCAACGCCGACAGACCACCCGTGCGCACTGGAGGACTGCGACGACGGTCTGGACTGCAGCGAGAACCTCTGTGACGACGAGGAGCGCTGCATTGCAGAGCCGACGTCGACCTGCTCGTGGCCCGCAACGGAGCCTGACGACGCCGAGCTACTCGCTTGGCTGGACTCCCAGCTCGAGCAAGAGCTCTCCGGCGCCACCTGGAACGCCGAGGCTGGCCACCTCTGGTTGGTGCGCAGCCGATTGCCGTCAGTCAACGCCGCCGCATTCCGCTTGGTCGAGGACGGTGCAGGGGGCTGGGAGATCGACGAGACGACCGATGGCACCCAGGCGATCTGGCTGCTTGACGGAGACGTCGAGGGCATCACCGTGCCAGATCCGACGTCTCCGACCCAGGTGCTCATCACGGCCGAGGGCGAGGACCGCCTCTACGAGTACGAGCTCGAGGCGACGGCCGCAGTGCCCGGACTGGTCTACGACACTTCGCCCTATCTGCCGACACAGGGCTCGTCCGGAGCCGAGGCGATCACCTTCGTCCCCGACGATGCACTCCAGAGCTGGGGCTTCACCGACGGTCAGGGCGAGCTCCAGGTCAGCACCATGGGCATGGGCGGGCTGGTCCTGGTCGGACACCAGAACGGTGGTCGGGTCTATGCCTTCGACCTCGACCCGGTCACCGCTGACGTAGACCTCGTGGGCGAGTTCACGACCGAGCGCACCGAGACCGCAGGGCTGGAGTTCGACGCCTCCACTGGCCGCCTGCTCATCCTCCACGGCGACGACTACCGCGAGATCGAGGTGGCGCGGCTGAGCTCCACCGAAGGCAAGCTCGACACCGAGTACGTGTTCGTTTATCCGCGCGGTGACAACGTCGAGGGCATCGCTGTCGACCCCGTCGAGCTGTGTGAGAGCGGAGGGCGAAGGCTGTTCATCGCCGCGGACGGAGAGGGACCGCGGTCGGCCCAGCTGTTCGCCGACTGGCCCTGCTTCTGAGGCAACGAATCGGACCCGCAGGCTCGGCTTGATGTCGAAAGCCCGGACAGCGGCCGACAGCGAGGCCGACAGCGGAGGCCGACAGCGGAGGCCGACAGCGGGGTCAGACAGCGGGTCAGACAGCGGGGTCAGGTCTTGAAGAGCAGTTTCGGACGGCCAGATAGATCCCCTCTATGCTCCAGATTGCGTGGGGTCAGGTCTTGAAGAACGAAACGAGCCTGGGCCTGGTACTGGCCACCGGCCGGCCTCACCCTCTGGATCCCGGGCTACGGGTCTTTGGGCGGCCGCCTGCTGCCGCGTTCACCTGATTTTTTGCTTGGGCTGAAACTGTTGTTCAAGACCTGACCCCTCCAGAACGTGGCGTATGCCCAGGATCTTCAGGCGCCGGTTTGTTGTTGTTCAAGACCTGACCCCACTGAGGACTCTCACTGAGGACTCACTGAGGACACTGGGGACGGTACTTGTGCAGCGGCTGGGACCTGCGGAGCCGCGCAACAGCGCCTCACTCGGGCGGGATCTGCTCCTCTCCCGCACAGATCTCCCCCAGACGCTCTGCCGACTTCTGAGACTTGTTGACGGCAGATGAGAGCACGATGGCCGAGTCGGAATCGAACCACGGCGAGTGCACCTCGGTCCAGTTCGCGAAAACCCGCAGCGTTCGCCCCTTCTCCCGCTGGAGGTTGACATCGATGCTAAAGTTCTGCTCCATCGAGTTGGCGCCACCATCGCTCTCGGCGCGCTCTGGAATCCAGCTCAAGACCAGGAAAGCCGACGTGTCTTCGTCCTGCACCACAAAGGATCCATGGCGGAAGTGCAGGACCAGGTCGAAGGAAATGGTGACCCCGAGCTCGGAGGCTTGGGTCTCGTTGTAGGTGCGCAGCAGTGATGCAGGCACCGCGTCGAGCTCGTTTGGATCGATCACCTCCGAGATCGGGTCGTACTCCCCGGTGGAACTCGCTTGTTCGTACTGCTTGCGCGAGGACACGTAGTCCCGATCGTAGGTGTCGAAGTCTCCCTCGAACACGACCTCCTGGTCCCTCCGCACCAACAGACCCTCGGCCTCCCGCCACCGGCAGTCCATCTCTGCGAGGGAGACCACCCCGGGAGCGGTGGAGGGATCGGTGTCGTCATTGCGTTCGAGGTGCTGCACGTCGGACTTGGCGAGGGTGCTCAGCTCGAAGGCGCCTACGTTGTTGAGGTCTGCCTTGGTGTCGAGCAGCTCGTAGCCCTCTCGATCGAACCAGTTCATCAACCCGGTGAGGCCGGCTCCAATGTCCTCGTCAGACCCATAGTAGCCCCGGAACAGGTGTTTCATCGAGTCATCCAGACCCTCGGGAGCCGTCGGCGGTTTCTTGCATGCGACCAACAACATGGACAACATCAGAAGCTGCATTTGACCTCCTCCGCCAGCATACTCCATGGGTCTCGTGGCACGTCACCGTAGACGTCTACTTGCGGATCGAATGAACCGCCGACCCCAATCGTCCCTGTCCGACTCGAGCGGGGGTTCGATGATCGGTGCATGGATCTGGATGATTGCAGCTGCGATGGCGGGTTCGTGCGATGGAGCGTGCGACGAGACTGACTGTCACAGCGGAGAGTGCGCCTCAGACGGGCAGGAATCGGCGACGGTCTGCTTTGTTCGACCTCCGGAGCGCGCCATGGCAAAGGCAATGGTCGAGCTCGTCGAGGCCTGGGAGAGCGAGGTCCCACCCGATGTGCACCGGGGCTCGAGACCGCCGCTGCCCACCGACACCGGCTTGCCGGCTGGGGTGGTCGCCCACCTCGCCAACAAGCGCGCCCTCTGCCTGCGCACCACCGCCGAGACCCATCTCTACACCGCCCGAACGGTCGACCCCACGTCGAATAGAATGCCGCTGACGCAGTCCAGCCTGGGCCGGCCCGACGAAGGCAAACGCGCAGTCCGTGTCGAGCTCGCGCCGAGCACGACCACCTGCATCGCCGCTGGCTTCGCCGCTCCGCCCACCGAGCCCGGCAAGCCAGAGTTCCTCCCGCTGTCCATGGAACAGTGCACGGTCTACCTGGAGAAGCTGGCAGCCTCCGCCAAGACCGACATCGCCACCTGGGTGGACGTCACGCCCGCCCGGTAGGTGCGGCATGCGCATGATGTAAGGGAATACGCGCCACGCGAAAAATTTTCACCTTCTCGGGCCAAGAAGAGGTAGGGTGGATCCAAGCAAGGGGGCCACCATGCGGCATACCGCTCGACTTCGCAGTGTGACGCGCACCTTTGGCGAGGTGGTCGCCGTCAGCGAACTCGACCTCGAGCTGGAAGCCGGGCGGATCTACGGGCTCCTCGGTCCGAATGGATCGGGGAAGACGACGACGCTGTCGGCGATGCTGGGGATGATCGATGTCGATGCCGGAAGCGTCGAGCTGCTCGGAGCGCCACCCAATGACGACAGCCGAGCGCGAGTCGGCTTTGTTCCTCAACATTCCGCTCTGCCGGACAACTACCGTGTCGACAGTCTCCTGGAGTTCGTCGCCCGCCTGCGGGGGTTTGATCGGCCCGACGCGCGGGCTCGGGCGCTGGGCTGGATCGATCGCCTCGAGCTGAACGGCAAGGCCAAGATCAGCGAGCTCTCCGCAGGACAACAGCGAAAGGTCCAGATCGCGCTGGCGCTGTTCTGTGAGCCGGAGCTGATCCTGATGGACGAGCCGCTGACCTGGCTCGATCCCGAGCACCAGGACCAGGTTGTGGTCGCGCTCCGGGAGGCCGCGGCGAGAGGGGCGACGGTGCTGTTGTCGACCCACCGGCTCCGCGAGGCGCAGACCGTCGTCGAGCATGTGGTGATGCTGCACGAGGGGCGCAAAGTCCTCGATGATCCTCTCGATCAAGCGCTGCGAGACGCATTCGACGGCACCTGGAGGATCGCCACCGACGGTGATCATGGCTGGATTGCCGGCCCCGAAGTGGCGTCGATCACGAGCATGGGATCGGACCTTCACGTGCAGCTGTGTCCCGAGGCGAGCCTGGCGCCCCTCCTCGGCCGAGCCGCTACTGCCGGAGCCCAGCCCCGCGCCATCGAGGCCCTCGCTCCGACGCTGCACGACCTGTACCTCACCCACGTGAAGCGTCACGACGCCGGGGCGACCCGGTGAGACTGCCCCGCTTCCTCCCGGACCGGGACCGATACCCACTCCGCTCGGTGCTGATCTACGCCACGGACGGCCTCGCCCAGCGACTGAAGACCTGGACCTTCTGGCTTCAAGTAGCGGTGATGCCGCTGCTGTTCTGCTTCCTTGGCGCCATCCACATGGCGACAAGCGACTCGACCGATCTCGCGGTGGTCGCAGCGGATTCCCTTCACCCGCAGCTCGAGCGAGCGGCGGAGCGAATCAACTTGGGAATCGAGCTCGTTACCTCGGCATCGGAAGCACCGGACCTGCCCGTCCTCTACGTCGAGGGAACGGACATCAGCGCGCTCGTCCTTCGGATGGACGACGAGACCTCCTATGACGCCATCGATGACGCCGAGAGCTTGATCCGCCGAGTCCGCTCTGCCGCCGTCTTCTCCAGCATCTCCGAGGAGGAACTGCAGTCACTGGCGGCGCTGCGACCAGACTGGAACGCCTCTTTCAACGCCACGAACGACATGTATCGGCCGTTGGCGACCGCGGTGGTCATCTTCCTCGGCCTGGTCACGGGCTTCGGCCTGGCGGGTAACCTCGCGATGTTCCGCGACCAGGATCCCTTCTACGGGACACTGCGGCTGTGTACCCCTGGCAAAGTGATGTTTCTCGGTGGCACACTGCAGAATGTCCTGGCGGCGCTCATGGTGTGGATCCCGTCCTGCGGAATCCTCTTCGGTCTGTTTGGTCTGTACGCCATCAGCGTGGGAGCACCTTCTGGCTGCGTCTTGCGTTTTCTCCTCATCGAGCCGGCCCTGATCACCCTGGTCGGCACCGGCACCGTTCTGTTCGCCACCGGAGTGGGCTCGGTCAACGCGCGCCACTCTCACGGCTGGATCTTCACGCTCTTCATGGGGATGATGGCCGCTGGCCCGACGCTCTTCTCACTCGGCGCACAGCTGGTGAGCAAGGCGCCGTTGGTTGCATTGTTCGTCCCCATTCTCGGCTATGTCCCCGCCACCGCGACCTTGCACCCGGCCTGGCTCGCCGCCGGGTTCGCGGTACAGCTCGTCTGGACGGTCCTGGCACTGGCGGTCGGCGCGCGCGCCTATGGAGGCCGCCAATGACGCCGCGAACGCCCGCTTCCGGACTGAAGACCATCGCGCTCTACACTGGGCTTGTAGTGCGGACCTACTTGCTTCCGCTGCTGCTGGTCATCCTGATCGCGCCCTCGTTGGTGGCATTGGTGGGCACGGCGGGCGTGGCGGCGTTCCGATGGGTGGGCATGCCGGACAACACCGCACACATCCTCGTCGTGTCGAACGACTTCGAAAACGACCAGACCCGCTGGAGCTACAACGCCGACTTCGAGATCGTCGAAGAGCTTCCCGCCGACATCGAGGCGCGCCTGGACTCTGCCAGCATCGATGTGGTGGTGGTCTTGCCCGAGGACGGCGCCGATCTGGAGCTCCGATTTCGGCCGGGACTGACCGACGGCCAGGCCTATCTGCTCGGTCAAGTCGTGTACGGCTGGCACTTGGGTCGAGTGGTGCTGGAGCGCGCCGGGCCCGACCCCAGGGTCAAACGCCCTGCCACGCCAGAAGTCCTCGAGACCGACAAAAACCCCACAACAGCCGACGGCGAGAGAAAAGTCGGGGGCGGATTCATGATCGTAGCGCTCCTGCTGATGGGCCTGGTCGCTGGACTCCAGGTGTCGAGTGGACAGGCCTTCCTCCACTTTCTGCGGGTGGGATCGCCCTGGCGAGCGGTCTATTTCGGTGCATTGGCTCCAACGCTGATCGTGTCGTTGTGCCTGGGAGCGGCAGTGATGGCGATGATCGGCGGCCCCACGAACCCGGGAACTGCCCTTGCCGGAACGCTGCTCACGTTGGCCGGCTTCGGCGCCGGCGCCAGCATCGGCACCATCGGCGAGCGACTCACGGCTCATGTTCGCGACGACATCCGTTTCACAACCTGCTTCGGCGGCCTCTGCGCCATGCTGATCTCGATGGCGGCCATCGCCGAGTACGCCCCCGGTGTCGTGCCGTTGGCGAAGTACATCCCGATCCTCGGTGTGGTTGCGACGTGGCTGGAGCACATCGACGGAAGCGCGCTCTTCCCGCTCCTGCTCGGACTCCACACCTTGTATGCCGTCGGTGCGCTCTGGTTGGCCAGCGGCATGTTCGGAATCCAGGAGCCCATCGTTCCGTATCTGTGGAGAAAGCTTCGGAGCTAGCGGCCGGCGGTCACAGGTCGGCGCGCAGGTCGTCGGGGCGGTCGCGCATCCAGTCGTAGAGGGAATCGCGGTCGGGCACAATGCTGGTCCACAAAGCGCTCGGTCGGTGCAGGCTCTCCCAGTTCACGACCAATTGAAGTCGAACTTCCACTTCGGTTTCTGGTCGATTTCCCGGAAGCTCCCGATCTTGCCTCGCAGCCGGATCCCCAGCTCGTCGGCCACGATCCCGTCGATCACTGCGCAGCCTTCGACCTTCCAGCGGGGATGTCGACGTAGAGTCTTCCGTTTCGGTGTCAGTGCCGCTGTGTTCCGGTTGGACCGGCGAGTCGGCTGGCGTGCAGGCGAAAAGCAGAACTGCGAGCGGAATCGACGCGCGAACCATCGCAGGCTCCGATTCTGCCCCTCGAAACTTCACTTTAAGCTACAGCAGCTCGATGTAGACGACCCCATCGGCGCCATCTCCCCCGGCCACACGGACGGAGTCGACACCGAAGTCGAGGCTGCCGCCACCGCCGGCTCCGCCATATCCGACCCCGCCGCCGCCGCTGTATGCGCGGCCGCCTTGTTGGCCAGACGGGCCCAACCCGTCGATGAGCACCCCGCCACCGCCGCCGCCGCCCGCGTGCGAGCCCGTGCCACCGGCGCCGCCAGCACCTGCCGAGAGCAGATTGTCCACGAATGGCGTCAGGAGGGGAGCGAAGCTGCCCTGTCCCAGGCCATTGGGCTGGTTGCACGTTCCGCCGTCGCCTCCGTTGGTTCCTCCGTCTCCGCCGAGTGACCCCCCGTTGCAGGAGCCACCGCCGCCGCTGCCACCAGCACCGGCGGCTGCGTTGATCTGGGTCACCGTCGCGCCACCATTGGCGACCACGGTGTCGAAGCTCGAGGCACCGCCCGGGGTGTTGCCGACGATGGTGTTGCACCCGTCGCACTCGAGGGCGCCGAGGCCGCCGGCCCCCACGACCACCGGTACGACCTGCCCGGGTACGACTGGGACCACGGACATGGTCACGAACCCGGAGCCGCCGCCGCCCTGGTGGCCGTTCGGAGCGCCGCCGCCGCCTCCGACGACAAGGGCTCTGATGCTGAACACGCCAGCGGGCACGACGTAGTTCTGACTTGCCTCGAAGATCTCGAATAGGCCCCCGCAACCATCGAGCGGGTCCAGCGGACAGATGTCGCAAGCATCCGGGACGCCATCCCCATCGGCGTCTAGGTTGTCGTTTTCGCCTGGGCACAGGTCATTGCTGTCGCAGACGCCGTCGCCGTCGGAGTCGTTGGGATTGTCGAGCGGGCAGGCGTCGCAGTAGTCGGCTTCGCCGTCGCCGTCGCTGTCGATGTTGTCGTCGCCGCCCGGGCACAGATCGTTGCTGTCGCAGACGCCGTCGCCGTCGGTGTCGTTGGGGTTGTCGAGGGGGCAGGGGTCGACCGAATCGCACTGGCCGTCGCCGTCGGTGTCGTCCGGGTTGTCGAGGGGACAGGGGTCGTTCGAATCGCACTGGCCGTCGCCGTCGGTGTCGTCGGGGTTGTCTACGGGACAGGGGTCGTTCGAATCGCACTGTCCGTCGCCGTCGGTGTCGTCGGGGTTGTCTACGGGACAGGGGTCGTTCGAATCGCAGATGCCGTCGCCATCGGTGTCGTTGGGGTTGTCGATAGGACAGGGGTCGTTCGAATCGCAGACGCCATCGCCGTCGGTGTCGTCTGGATTGTCGAGGGGACAGGGGTCGATCGTATCGCAGACGCCGTCGCCATCGGTGTCGTCTGGATTGTCGAGGGGACAGGCGTCGACCGAGTCGCAGACGCCATCGCCGTCGGTGTCGTCGGGATAGTCGTCAGGACAGGGGTCGTCCGAATCGCAGACGCCGTCGCCGTCGGTGTCGTCGGGATTGTCGAGGGGACAGGCGTCGGTCGAGTCGCAGACGCCGTCGCCATCGGTGTCGTCTGGATTGTCGAGGGGACAGGCGTCGTTCGTATCGCAGACGCCGTCGCCATCGGTGTCGTCGGGATTGTCGTCGGGACAGGGGTCGTCCGAATCGCAGACGCCGTCGCCGTCGGTGTCATCGGGGAAGTCCAGCGGACAGGGATCCGCCGAGTCGCAGACGCCGTCACCGTCGGTGTCGTCGGGGTTGTCATTGGGACAGGGGTCGACCGAATCGCACTGCCCGTCTCCGTCGGTATCATCTGGATTATCGAGAGGGCACGGGTCCACAGAATCGCAGACGCCGTCGCCGTCGCTGTCGTCGAGCGTGTCGTTGGGACAGGGGTCGTCCGAATCGCAGACGCCGTCGCCATCGGTGTCGTCGGGATTGTCGAGAGGACACTGGTCGGACGAGTCGCAGACGCCGTCACCGTCGGTGTCGTCGGGATTGTCGTTGGGACAGGGGTCGACGGACTCGCACTGTCCGTCGCCGTCGGTGTCGTCGGGGTTGTCGATGGGACAGGGGTCGTCCGAATCGCAGACGCCATCATTGTCGGTGTCATCCGGGTTGTCGAGGGGACAGGGGTCGCAGCCGTCGGGGATGATGTCGCCGTCCGTGTCCACTGCGTCGTCGTAGCCCGGGCAGATGTCGTTGGAGTCGCAGACGCCGTCACCGTCGGCGTCGGGGCCGTAGTCGAAGGGGCAGAGATCGCAGCCGTCCGGAACGCCATCGCCGTCGTTGTCTACCGTGTCGTCTTCGCCGGGACAGATGTCGTCGATGTCGCAGACGCCGTCGGCATCGCTGTCGTCGGGGTCGTCGACGGGGCAGGGATCGCAGAAGTTCGGGTTTCCGTCGCCGTCGCTGTCGACGTTGTCGTCGCCACCAGCGCAGATATCGTCGACATCGCAGATCCCGTCGAGATCGCTGTCGTCATCGGCATCGGCGGGGCAGGGATCGCAGAAGTCCGGGGCACCATCGGCGTCGGAGTCGATGGTGTCGTCGCCGCCCGGGCAGACGTCATCGGTGTCGCAGACCCCGTCGGCATCAGAGTCGTCGGGGTTGTCGGTCGGACAGGGATCGCAGAAGTTCGGGTTTCCGTCACTGTCGGCATCGATCGCGTCGTCGCCGCCCTCGCAGATGTCGTCGGTGTCGCAGACGCCGTCGCCGTCGGTGTCGTTGTTGGGATCGATGGGGCACAGGTCGCAGAAGTCGGGGATGCCATCGCCATCGCCGTCGAGCATGTCGTTGCCACCCGGACAGGCGTCCTCGTCATCGGGCACACCGTCGTTGTCGTCGTCTGCGATGTTGTCGATGTTGGTGTCCGTGTCGTTGCCCTTGTCGGGGTCGCACGCGGTCACGAGGAAGATCGAGCAGAGAATCAACAGCATTGGTCGCATGGTGCGCTCCAGGGGGTGGACACCCAATCCGGATTGTACGCCAGACCGCCGCTGGACGCTCTACTTCGAGCGACCGTCGGTGAGCAATTGCACGAGTTGGGGCGCCCTCAATCCCCCTGAGTGTTCTTTTGTACCGATGAATCGAGACGCGCAGCTCTGCACGGGGCTGCTCAGAAACGACTGACGATTCCTGGGTTCTCAATCTGGCGGCTGCAGGGCCGTGGCAGTAGCTTGCTCTGGGGTACGTGGAGGAACCGTGAACGATCTCAGAGGCGCATTTCGAGGGTGCGGGTTTGTGCTGCTCGCTGTCGCCGGCCTGTTCGCCTGTAGTGACGACGACGGCCTCGACACGTCAGAGTGCATAGACAAGTGGGATAACCAGCCAAGCGGGTATCACGACGCCTGCGATCCGACCGACGAGTGCCCCGGAGCGCTGGAGTGCCTGACCTACGCGGCCGGCTCCGGGACATCTTCCAACTCGGAGCTGACCGACGTGTGCAGCCAGACCTGCTCTACGGCTGCCGACTGCCCGACAGTCGAGAGCTGTCACTGCGGTGATCAGACCCTGTGTGTCGAGGGCGTGTGCGGGTATTGGATGTGTGACTGAGGCAGGCCCTACCTGAGGGCACATCACTGCGGGCTCCAGGTAGAGATGAACCCACCCCAAGCCTGCGGCCCGACATCTGCATTGCGCTCCCGGGAAGCCGCCAGCATCTCGAGCTGCGCAGCCCGGAGCGCCTCGCTCGCGCTGGGGGTCCGGCGCCTCTGCAACAGCGCGCTGTAGAAGGCGCCCATGAACTCTGCCGTTGCGCTGTCCGGTACTGCCCACAAGCTCGTCACCAGTGTCTGCGCTCCGGCCGCCGCAAAGGCCCTTCGCAGGCCGAGCACCCCCTCTCCGGATCTCACCTCTCCGAGTCCCGTCTCGCAGGCTGAGAGCACCACGAGCTCGGTGCCGCGTAGATCGAGGGTCGCGACCTCCTCTGCCGTCCAGATGCCGTCCTCGAGGCCTTCCGGATCTGGGGCGTTCGCGCCGGCGAGGACCAATCCCGAGAGCACCATCGGGTTGAAGCCGACCACCTCCACTTCGTCCACTCCCACTCCCGAGCGGCGCGCCAGGGAAGAGCGGCAGTTTCCGGTGGCGAAGAAGCCGTGAGTGGCCAGGTGGAGACGCCGATATCCGGGGGAGGAAGCCGAGAGTAACTCCTCGGTCGCGGCGTCCCCCGCGACCAGGTCGACCGGCTGCCGGCGGCGCTCGAGTAGCCGGGAGATCTCGTGGATTTCCGCCAGGGTTCCGGGCAGCGATCCGAAGGACTGGTCCACACAGGGCGCGGCGCCGGCTCGATCCTGGCCTGCCTCTCCCTCGCTTGTGGCCTCTGCGTAGTCGATACCCCCCACCAACAGCGTGCGCGTCGTGTCGACCTGTGAAGGTTGCTCGAGCAGCTCGGCGGCATTGTCGAGGTAGGCGATGTCGAGTTCTTCGATCAGGTATCGTTCGTCGGCGGCGGGTAGGACCGCGAAGGGCACACTGGCCAGGGCGGCGTCGGGCACGACCAGGACTCGCTTCGCATCTCGGATGTGGGCGGCGACGGGTTCCCAGACGAGCTCGTGCACCCGCTGGGAGCGCTGCGTGATGCGGATGGGGGCCGCTTGGGGATCGCCGAGTGCCTCGCGCATTCCGCTCACCGCCTTGTCGATGACCTCTGCCGGGCCGAGCTCGACGCGAGAGACCTCGCAGGAGGCGCTGACCGAGAAAGCCACGTAGCGTGCTTCCTCGGTTTGATCTTGGTAGCGGAGCAGGTCGAGCAGCGCCGTGCGCTCGGGCAGCTGCTCACACACCTGTGCGGTCGTGACCGGTTCTGTAGCGGAGCTGAGGGGGGTGGTGGCCTCGGCGAGGGCGCGCTCGAGCCGCTCCTTTTTGGCGGTGGCATCGGCGATCCGTTCCCGGAGCACCTCGGGCTCGTCCTCCCTCGATGACAGGCTCCAGCGGGCGATGCGCTTGCGCACGTCGGCGAGCTGCGCGATCTGCTCGGCGAGGGCGGGATCGCGCGCGAGCCGGAGGACCTCGGATCGAGACCGGAGACTGCGCGTCGCCGCTCCCTTCCAGCGCAGCACGGCTTGCCAGGCCTCGATGGGATCGACTCCCTCGTCGGCGAGGTAGGCGTCGAGGAAGGTGCGCCGCTGGACCATCAAGGCGAGTGCCTCCCGCTCGCTGAGGCCGCCAACGAGCTCGTCCCAGAGCGCCTCGATCTCCGCGAGGGCCTGTCGCCGTAGCGTGCGGGCACCCGACACATCCCCCAGGCCTTCGAGGGCGCCTGCAAGATCCACCCGGCTGGAGGCGGTCAGTGTGTGAACCGGCCCGAGTGCGCGTTCGCGGATGGCGAGGGCTCGCTCGTGGGCCTCTCTGGCGCTGTGAAGGTTGCCCTGGAGGGTGCGCAGCTCCCCGATCCGCGTCAGTAGCAGCGCCACACTGGGGTGTTCGGGTCCGAGTGCCGCCTCGGTCTTGGGCAAGGCGTGGGCGAGAAGCTTGTCGGCTGCTGCGGTGTCGCCTCGCGCAAGGTGGATGCCGGCGAGGGAACCCTGGGCCTTGGCGACGTTGGGATGGTCCGGCCCGAGGGCGCGCTCCCAGGTGGCCACGGCTTCGTCGAGGTCATCGCGGGCCTCGTCGAGCATGCCCAGATAGCGCTTCGCCACTGCGAGATTGTTGAGGGTGATGGCGATGTCGGGGTGGTCGGCTCGCTGCACTCTGCGCCGGATGGCCAGCACCCGCGCGTACTGGAGCATTGCGCCCTCGGCGTCGCCCGCCGCCATGGACAGAGAGGCGAGATTGTGCAGGGTGAGCGCGGTGTATGGGTGGTCCTCCCCGTGGTTCCGCAGGCGGATCTCCAGCACACTATCGTGGACCTTGCGGGCTCCGAGCAGATCGCCCTTCGCCCGGAGCACCAGGGCGATGTTGTTGAGTCGCGTTGCGCGTCCCTGGTCGGATCGGCCGAGGTCCAGGGCGCGCTCCAGGGTGGCCTGGGCCTCGTCGTAGCGTCCATCGCGGTACAGCTGCAGGCCGAGCTCGTTGAGCACAAAACCGACGTTGGCGGGATCGGCGTCGGGCACCGCCTCGATGGCTGCGAGTGCGTGCTCGAAGTCCCGGCGGGCGTCGTCGTGGCGGCCCAGGCTCGAGGCGATGCTGCCCCGCTCGGCGATGAGCAGGGCCAGATCCTCTTCTAGATCCGTTCCCTGGAGGAGCGCGATGGCCCGCTCACACGGCTCCAGGGCCTCTGCGGGGTGTCCGAGGCGACGCTGGAGGCGCGCGAGCTGCTCCAGGGCAGGGCCGATCCGTGGGTCGTCGGCACCATAGGCGGCTTCGAAGAAGCCGAGCCACCGCTCGGTGTGGTGGAGGGCCTGCTCGAGCTCACCTTGGTCGTTGTATACCCTCACCAGGCTCCGTGCGATCTTGCCCCGATCTGCAGCATTGGCGGTTTCGAGGAGCACTTCGGCGCGGTTGAGACGCTCGATGGCCTCGTCGTGCTCTCCCATGAGCTGGAGCAGCCGGGCAAGGGAGTTGTAGGTCATCGCCACCTCGACCTGGGCCTCGGGGGCGGGTTCGAGGATCGCGATGGCCCGCTCATAGGTGGGACGAGCTGCCTCATAGTCACCGGCAAACTTCAACATCACAGCGAGGTTGTTCATCAGGCTGCCCACATAGGGGTCGTCAGCGCCGAGCTCCTGTTCCGCAACCTCGACGCTCTCGCGGGCCAGACGCGCGGCCTCGGCGTAGTCCCGGGCCTGATACCGCTCCATCATCTCGGCCTGGAGTTTCTCTACAGCGGGGTTCTGCTCAGGTTCTGCTGCCCAGGCCGCAGCGAGCCACACAGCGAGAATCAGACTGCTCATCGGGCGAGTATAGGCGGAATCCCGTTGTGGGTCGTCGGGGAGTAGCGGGGTATCTATTGTTACCCGACACCGATGAGACTCTGGACACACCATGCTCTACCGAACCGCCAGGACCTTCCTCTCAGCGCTGATTTGCGGTGCTCTCGCGGCTGGGTGTACGCCGGTCGACACTGGCGATGAGGAAGAGACCGATATCGTCCCCAACGACGAGTCCAGCGAGACTTGCACCCCGGTTCGGTACTACCGGGACGCGGACGACGATGACCTCGGAGACCCGGACGACTACATCGACGCCTGTTCGCCGACTGGCAGCTACGACGTCACGAACTCGGATGACTGCTGTGACCTCGACGCGGACGCACGGCCTGATCAGACCGAGTTTTTCTCCGTAGAGAACGGCTGCGGGGATTTCGACTACGACTGCGATCAGGACGAGGAGATCGAGATCGCGCTCTGTGACCTGGGCGGCGGCTGCGAAGACTACTGGGGCACCTGCCCACCGCCAGATTGTGGCGTCGAGGCCCACATCGTCCAGCCACCGCCTCCGCCTGTTCCCGGTGGGATCTGCGCCGCCGGTGGCGCCTACATTACCCAGCCGCAGGCCTGCAACTAGCCGGTCGGGTCGTGGTGGGGCCCATAGAGACCTGCTACCCTCACGCCGCCAACCCCGATGGGCCGGCGGCCCGTCGGACGATCCAGGAGGATCCATGCGTACATCGCCGCTCTCTCTCGTCTTGGCAGCAACGCTTCTGTTGGCTGCATGCACCGCGCCATCGGCGACCGACACCGGCCTGAACGCCGTCATTGGCACCTTCGACGACGCCACCCTGGCCACGGAACTATGGGACGAGTTCCAGAGCGAAGATGGATGGAGTCGACCGGTGGGCTGGCCCGATGTACCCGTTCTCTCCCTCGATCACGTGGACGCCTACATCGTCCGCTACGACAATGAAATCCTCTCGGGATGGGACGGAACCGGCAATGCCCCTGAGGGGGCTGTCTCGGTCCTGGAGGAGCACGAAGACGCAGCCAGTGCGACGCCCCTGGGCATCGCGGCGATGAAGAAGGTTCCCGGATACGACCCCGGGGACTGGTTCTGGGCGCAGTACACGCCCGAGGGCGCCACGGTCATGTCAGGCCGTCTGGACGCATGCCAGGGCTGCCACGAGTCGGCCCCGGTCGACTACCTGTACACCGAGCCGCCCCCCGGCACCTGACCGACGGGTATGGTGGCTCGACAGCAGATCCCCGCTACTTGAGATCCTGCAGGATCAGGTCCCGCCGCGCCTTCCAGTCGACTTCCTCCGCGTCCAGCCCTACCGCCTGCATCCTCGCGGCCGCATCCGGACCGATCAGGGTGACCACCTCGTGGCCCGCGCAGTCGCCGAGGAAATCCGCGACGTCCGCGGCCGTGACGTTGGCCATCTGCTCACCCATATTCGCAAGCTGGTCGGGCGCAATCCCCCAGGCCGCGGCCATTCGCAGCAACCCAGACGCCCGAGACGCCGACGACCAGCTCCGGCCCCAGTCCGCACGCGCCCCTCGCACAGCTCCGGCGACGAAGTCCGGGTGCTCGCCCGTTGCCAAGGCTTCGATCACCGCCAGCATGGCCTTGACGGCGTTTCCTCCGTCCAGCGGGCCGACCTCGGCGCTCAGTTGCAGCACCGCGAGCTCTGGGGTCATCGGATCCATGTGCGCACCTGTAGCGTAGCTGCCGCCCTCCGACCGCAGGGACTCGAAGAGCGCCTTGGCGAGAGCGGCCCTGGAGACGCGGGAGATCGCGATCGACTGTGGACCTACGCCCGGTACTCGGCAGTAGGCACTCGCATGGCTGACCTCCGCATCGAAAGCAAAGGCCATCGCCATTCGTGTGGGTGGCGGCGGCAATGCTTCTGTCTGGTTGCGCAGCTCGTCGACCTTGCCCTTTCCTTTGAAGCCCGCGAAGTACTTGTCCACGAGGCTGTCGATCTCCGAAACGGGCCTGGACGAAACGACGAGTAGCTTGCCATTCTCGGGGCGATACACCTGTTTGAGCCACCGGCGCACAAGTCCCTCGCCCACGTATCGGGCTGCCTTGTTGCGCTCCCACCAGGCCATTCCGGCGCGGTGACCAGGGAACAGACGGGCGTATGCCATGGGCGAGGCAAACACCTGGGGCAAGCTCTGGTACTTGCCGAGGCTGTAGTTGACCGATTTGTCCAGCACGTTTTGCCGGTTGGAGATATCCCAGGTGATACCTTCTAACTTGGCCCTGTGCACCCAGATCGCCGCGTCCGCGTTGCCGGCTGTCCCAGACACCGAGGAGCTGTTGGTCCAGTTTCCAAAGTGGCTGTAGGTCGTCATTCCGAGGTCCAGCTTCAGATCGCCGAAGTTGGCCCCTGGCATGCGGTGCCTGGCCAGGTACTGCAGGAACTCGTTGGTGCCCGGCTCTGGATCGCGCATATTTCCGCCGCCGAATACCAGGTCGACGTGGGCAACGGGGGCGTTTGCCCGCTGTACCGCCCACACCTCCAGGCCACTCGGCAGGACTCGGGTGGCGATCGCCACGTCGGACTCGACCGGAGTCCAGGCGCGCTCCGACACCAGCAGGCTGGCTTGTCCGCTGATTCGATTGAGATCCAGCTCCGGGCCCAGGTCGGGTTCGACGAAGATTGCCCCCATACGTTCGGGCTGAAACCACTCCTTGGTGAAGGCCGCCATCGCGGCGTGGTCGGCTGCGCCAAGGCCGTCGAGTCGATCGCGGAGCCCGCTCACTGTACCGGTGTGGTGAGCTTGGAGTGCGCGGTCGACGATGTTCGGCGAGGCCTGGCTCTCGAAGTCCTCCAGCCAAGCGGTCATGAGGTCGCTGGCGAACTTGGCGATGATCTGGCGGTTGCGGAAGTCGTCGTTGGCCATCTCGTTGGCGGAGTTTGCGATGGCGCGCTTCACAGCCTTCACCACCGGGATTGCTTCGACGCCGAAGGGCAGGTCGATCACACAGGTGTATTGGGTGCTGAGTCGGCCATAGTAGTCTCCGCAACGCACGCTCTCGGTGCTTGGGGACGACTGGTTGAGCCCGGGTACACCGACGAGCTGGCGACGGATGTTGCTCTGGAGCTGTCTGCCAGCGAGCTCCATGATCGCCTCGTCGGCCGCGGTGAGGGGAGGCAGGGCCCAGCTGATGTAGACCGCCGGTCGCCACCGTGGCCCCTTCACTTCGAGGAGTTCGTCCGTCGCCACATCCTTGGGAATCCGTGGCTTGTGGGTGCGCTCGCAGCTGGAACCGGTGCCGGCGGTCAGACGCGAAGGCAGGCTCTCGATCACCAACGCCTCGATCCCAGTCGGCGGGAGGTCTGCCTCAATGTACAGGGTAGCTCCGTCGGCGACGTACTGTTCCGCAGCAACCTGGGAAACTGTCTCGAGCGTCAGACCTTCGAGCTCCTCGGGACGCGTCATGCTGTCGTGGTAGGGATGCCCTTTGGGGTACAGCACCCGGTCGAGCATGCGCAGTGCGGCCCGATCGGAGTGCCCATGGCGATACCAGGCCTCGGCCCTGACGACGTCTCGCTCCGTCGCGAAGACCTCCTCATCGATGTCCTGCAGGGGTGCGGCGAGGACCCAGCTGTGCAGCTCGAGCATCGGTCCGAGGTCGGAGACCGACGCCGACGCGTGGAACACCGTGGTGTCGACAAGTGTGAAGGCGCCAGGAGACAGCTCGCTGGCCGCACGGCGGAATTCTTCGCCACGCTCGGGGTGGGATCGGAACCACAAGTGCTCGATCATGTGCATCGAGCCGCCCGCGCCCTCGGGATCATCCGCCTGTCCGCCATCGATCAACCACACCGATGTCGCGGTCCCGGTTCCTGGCCGTTCGACCATGACAACCTTCAATCCGCTCGGAAAACAGGCTGTTCTTGCGTTCACAGCGGGCAACTCGTACACGCGCTTCAGAGGAGGTGCGTGCGGAGCCGCAGCCAACGCGCCGAGCGCAAACCAGAGCCATGTAGCTACCAAAGGTACTCCCGCAATCCTGTAGGGCCGCTACCTATCTCACCGCTACCTGTGATCTTCGTCTATCGTTCCGCACGGCGCCGGTCTGGTAGGAAATGGCGACCTCCCGGGCGCCGTTCTGGGTGATGTCCTCGACCACCTCGATTTGCAGGCCGCCCGTGGTCTCGGCGTGGAAGGTCGCATCGCTGTCGAACCGGTCCACCATCCCGGAGAGTGGGCCGTAGAATCGCCGTCGCTGTCTTCGTCGGCCGAGTCATCGTCCGGACAGCGGTCTTCCGGGTCGCAAAGTCCGTCGTTGTCTTCGACTACTTCTTCCTTTTCTTCTTCTTCCGTTCGCGTCGCTCCGCCTTCGTCTCCACCCGCATGATCGTCGTCCTGGGCGGGCGCGCGTTTGCCGGCTCCGCGGGCAGCGTGACCTCGTCGACTGCCTCGATTGCATCGGGTGCCGCGGCATCGATAGCGACCTCGGGTTCGGCGAGCACCTCGTCTTCGACCTCCTCCTCCACGTCTTCGACGACCTCTGGCGCCAGCGCCACCTCGGGGATCGGCTCTGCGGCAGTGACCATCGCCTCTTCGGGCTCGCCCGCCGAACCGGCGACGACCGCGACGAAGCCCGCGCCGAAGAACAGTCCAAAGGCGCCGATACCGCCGATGAGCGCCAGCCCCGCCACGACGCCGATTGCGGCCATCTTGGGGTTGACTGGCGGAGTCGGGGGCGCCGCACGCCTGGGCGCGCCCGTCTCGGACTCCTCCTTCTCCAGCGTGTCTTCCGATTCCTGTGCCTCGACCCTATCTTCTTGCGCGTTCACCGGGGCCTTGCGGCCAGCGCGGCGCTTCCGGCCGATGAGGCTCCTGCGTTTGCCAGTGGGTGGCACGATCGCTCCGATACGCAATGGGCTTCCGTCCATGATACGACGTTTGGGGCCTGGCGTGCGAGTGCGCTTGCCTGCTCACTTCACGGCGCCGGTCCAGCACCCGGCGATAGGGGCATGTGTATGAAGTGTGTTTACTGCGGAACGACCATGGTCGAGCGCCACCGCGAGCCGGTTGTGGTCGACAGCTGCCCGGATTGTCAGGGCGTCTTCTTCGACAAGACCGAGCTCGACGATGTCGCGTTCCTGCACGAGGGCACCGAGCGCCGCTTGGTGTATTGGACCCGACCTCCCGAGGAATGCCGGATATGCAAGGCGAGAACGCAGGATTCGGAACACTGCGGCATCCCTCGAGACATCCAATGTGGGCGGTGTGGCGAGCTGCTGACGACCGTTCGCACTCGCTCGATTCGGGCGGAGTGGTGCCGCAGCTGTGGCGGGATCCTCATGGAGGCGGCCGGCGTCGAGCTCCTGGCCGGGTCATTCGACGAAGCTCCCGATCCGCCCGAGACGAGTGGAGATCCCGAGTTCCACGGCGGGCGGATGGACTGGATCCTGGCCGCGTTTGCCGACTTCTTCGCCTGAGTCAGAGCACAGGAGCGCCGAGGATGAGGTAGGCGGCACCGCCGTATTGGGCGCCCTCACTGTCGAGCACGGCGCCGAGCAGGAAGTCCGCATATCCGTCGCTGTCGATGTCTCCTACCTCGTGCAGCCGGGCCGGCAGGGCCTGATAGCTGCCCGCGTCGAAGAACACGTCGGCCGTGCTCAGGTCGATCGATCCCGCCAGGGGTCCGAGCAGCAGATAGGCGCGCCCGTCGATGCCCGCGTAGTAGGAGCCGACGACGATGTCTCCGGTGCCGTCGCCGTCGACATCTCCCGGGAGAATCACGCCCATGGCCATGTCGCCTGTCTGGGCGCCGATCAAGTTCACGTCGGCTTGCGCGGCGTCGATGGTCCCGCCGGGAGGGGGTCCGTAGAAGACCACTGCACCGCCCGCGTCGCTGCCGCCCTGATCGTCGCCGTACCGATCCATGGCCAGGTCGTCGATTCCGTCGCCGTTGAGGTCTCCTCCTCCCGCGACGCCGTAGCCGGCGTTGTTCACGGCAACCAGGTCGTCGTATTTGGTGTGCGCGTTCGCCATCGACACGACGCCCGCTTGTGGGCCCAGGACCGCGTACATGGCGCCGGAGGCCCCGCCTTCTCCGCTAGCGCCCAAGATCAGGTCGGCGAGGCCGTCGCCGTCCATGTCTCCGGAGTGCACGCCGGTGCCGAGAAGGTCTCCCGCTTGCTCTGCCTGGAACGTTGCATCTGCGTTCGCGAGGGAGATGTTCGCCGCGAACGGTCCGTGCACCAAGTAGACGGAACCGACAGTCGATGCGGCGATGAGTGCGTCGGGCGAACCGTCGCCATTCACATCGCCCGGGCCGTCGACCTCGAGCCCTGCCATGCCCCCCTGCAAGGTGCCGGTGATCACTGTAGCGGCGTTTGCAAGGTTAATCTGGCCGACTTGCCCGCCGTGAACGATGTAGGCCTTTCCGGCTGCGGGTGCTGCTTGGGCGCCGCCTTCCCAGGTCCCGATGAGCAAGTCGTCGAAGCCGTCGGAGTTCACATCTCCCAACCCGGCAACGCTGATGCCGGCCGAGTCGTACGGCCCCTCTCCCAGCATGGTCAGGTCTGCGGCACCCTTGGGGTTCACTCCAGTCCACATCCCTCCGTGGAAGACAAAGGCCGCGCCGGCATAGTTTCCGACTGTCCCGTCGCCGTACGCCCCGATGACGAGATCGTCGATGCCGTCGCCGTTGAAGTCGCCGGCGTTGTCCATTCCCCAGCCGAGTGTGTCTCCAAAACTAGTTCCGAGATAGCGAGGTTCATGCTGCCAAAGCTGCGTATCGGAGAGGGGGTCGCACCAGTCGTCGACGCCGTCGCAGTTCTGGTCGATGCCGTCCTCGCACAGCTCCACGGCGCCCGGGTTGATCGCGATGTCGACGTCGTCACAGTCAACCGGATCGTAGGGGACCGCTCCACCGATCGGAGGTGCGCAGCTCGCTGCACCCAGCGACACGCCATCGCCATATCCATCGCCGTCGCCGTCGACACTCCACTCGATCAGGAATCCCAGAGCGGCATCGGTATCGTCACAATCGTCGGCGTTGGGCACGTGGTCCGCGGGCCGGGCGCAGGCGTCCACAGCGACGTTGATGTCGCCGAGCAGATCTCCGTCGCTGTCGGCGTACCAGGCTCCGCCCGTCGAGAGATCCACGTCCGGATCGTCGTCGTCGACCAGGGCATCGCAGTCGTTGTCGCGCAGGTCGCAGATCTCGGTCGCGTCGGGGTGAATGTCGGGATCGTCGTCGAGGCAGTCGGTGTTGTTCGACACCGCACCCGGCGGCGGATCGCACTGAATCTGCGGCTCCACATCGCGCCCGAAGCCGTCGCCATCGCCGTCTGGATACCACTCGATCTCATCGTCGATGTAGGGATCGTCGATGTCGGTCAGGCCGTTGCAGTTGTTGTCGATCCCGTCGCAGAGCTCGGCGGCCTCCGGATTGATCGACGGATCGGCATCGTCGCAGTCATCGCCCCCGAAGCTCGGCCCCACAAACCCGTCGCCATCCACATCGCACACCGAGTCACAGTCGGAGTCGTCGCAGCTCGCCAGGCCGTCGCCGTCCTCGTCGTCGGCAGTGTTGCAGTCCTCGAGACATGCCTCGCCGCCGCACTCGCCTTCGCCTTTGTCGCTTTGTTTGTCGGGGGATCCGGAGCATCCAGTCAGAGCGAGGGAGAGGAGAAGGAAGCAGCGCATCTTGGATCCCGTGGAGACGTTCAAACCCTATCTTGCTTGCAGACCATTGGCGGGATCTTTGGGTGACGCGTTCGCGTGCGCTGTGGGCGAGACGATTCAGTTCTGATCGCTGTATAAGTGCTGTCTAAGCTGCGTTTGGGCGGTACGTTGTGTCGACTTGGCGCGGGGGCAGCATTCGGTTTTGTCGGTCGTGTCTGGGTAGGAAGAAACTTCGCCCTGTTGCGGGCCCCACAGGGCGTGTGTTCGAAGAAACATCGCCCTGTTGCGGGCCCCACAGGGCGAATTCTTCGCACCTTTCGAAGGCTCTGACCCAGGTCACCGAGCTCGGCCCAGGTCACCGAGCTAGGGCCGCCACAGATCGGGGATCCCGATTGGCTCACCGCCGCATGCATATCGCTGGCGCCACACCACCTCGCGGTCCTCGATCCACCCGACGTCGACGTGCTCCGCCGCGACGTGCAGAGTCGGGCGCCCCGCGATCTCGATGCTCGGGGTGGCTCGTTCGTCCTCGATCACCGAGAGCCGCCAGCCGCCGTCCGCGCTCTTCAGCAGGGTCCGTGAGCCCCTCGGCACCCGCTCCATGTGGATCGGTCGTAGGCTGCGCTCGGGCGGCTTGATCGGATCTCGGGAGTTTCCGTCGTGGTCCCAGCTCTGCCAGTTGAATACGATGTATCTGGCGTTGGGTGGCCCGGCCGCTCCGGCAGTGCTAGCTGGGCCAACCAGTGCGTGGACTCCGTCGGCGTCCACCACCATGGACCGGATGAACTGCCCCGGGAGGACCCGGTCCCAGGCCACCGTTCCGTCGCGCGCCGCACGAATGACGCGGTCGTCGGTCTCGCCAAAGGCCTCGACGTACACCGCACCTCCCCACTCCTGGTGATGTCGAGAGTGCCAGCCCTGGGCGTCGGGGACCTCGTGGCCGTTCACCCGGATCGGGTTGTTCTGGACCTGGATCGGGTTGAAGATCTCCGTGCGCTCCCCGATCGCGGCGCCCTCGCGGTCGTAGCGCTGGGTGAATCGAGACCCCTCCGGGCTGGCGTATCGCAGCTCGAAGCCCGGTTCGGCAGGTGCCAGCGTGCCGGATCGCAGCTCGGGTGCCGGATTTTTCGTCAGCACCTGGTTCTTCTCGACGACCAACAGCGACGCGCTCGAGCTCGTCCAGAGCAACAGGAACGTGCGACCCTTCACCGCGGTCACGGACACGTTCGTCGACGTGTCGATGTCTGGGATCTGAATCGGTCGACCATCCAGGTGCAGCACGCCGGGCTCGATCCACGTGTAGTGCAGGCCCCGGGCGCCATCGTGGAGCATCCCGCGCTTGTGCCCGAGCCGCCCCAGCTCGATGGGTTGCCCGACGGGCTGGAGCCGCCCGCACGCGGTCTCGATCGTGGACGTCTCGGTCCAGTCGACCTCGAGCCTCACCCGCTTCCAGGTGGAGAGCTTTCGGGGCTTGGCGAGCTTCCCGATGGGTTCAGCCGGGTCGGGCAGGTGGTCCGCGCCGCGGCTGATCTGGCTCGGCCCGAGGTCAGTCCACTCTCCCCCGGTCCGCAGCCCGGTGGGGCCTACCGCGACCACCCGGACCCGCAGGTCATCGAACACCGGCAATGGCAGGTTGGTCGGCGTGCACCAGGTTCTCCCGGTCCAGATGGTGTACCCGTCGGACCGCGACATCCGGCTGTCGATCACCCCGACCCTGTACACCTCGAGGTCGACCCGAGATGCCCCCTCGGCGACGCCGACCGCGTCCAGCCGACTGCGAAAGCCCAGGTGGTCGCCTGGCGGGGAGCGCCAGCGGGCCCAGTCAACCGTCGGAAGGGCGGGCGGCGCCAGGTCGTCTCTGCCGACCTCGATGCGATCGACGACGAACCAGCCCGAGTGGTTGACCGGCTCGTTGGGCTCCAGCCGCACGCGCTTTGCGTCGGGGTCGTAGTCGACTTTCCGCTCGACCAGGTAGGTCCCCTCGGTCAGCGGCTTCCTTGGGTCAAACCGGAAGAGTCGGCCGAGTCGCCACGCGTCGAAGGCGACGAAGTCACCCGCGGGATCCCGGAGCCGGATTCGCGACGCGACCGACTCCACCTCGGTGGTGCCGTCTCCGCCGACCACGCGCACATAGAGCGACCCGCCCACCTGCAGCGCCGGATCGACCACCAGATCGACCTCTTGGCGGAGGCAGGACGCGTCTGCGGTCACGGCCAGGAGTAGGAGCAACATGCTGCTACCCTATCCCACAAGAAGCGGGGGCGGGTCCACCCGACGCGCTGTCGGGGCGGTCCCCATTGCATGATTGCAGCGTTAGAACGTCCAGCATATGCTGCTCGCCACCGGGAGGGGGAGTTGGCGCTGAAGGCGATTCGAATCCTTGCAGCTCTGGCCGGCACCGCCTTGGTGCTGCTCGGGCTCTACTTCCTCGGCATCGCCGTCGACGGCCGCATCAGGTTCGCCCAGCTGGGGTGTACGGTCGTCATCCTCTTGGCGGGAGTCTCGCTCTGGATTCCGACCCTGTCTTCCGACGGCTGGTTCTGGAGGATCCCACACAAAGGCCTGTTCTTCGCCGGCCTGGTCATGCTGGCCCTGCCTCTGGGGTGCGCGTTTCCCACCATCCTGCGGACCATCGGCTTCCTGTCGTTCCTGTTCGGGCTCGTGGTGGTCCTGGATGCGATGGGGCCCACGACGGTTGAAGGGAGCGGGTACGGCGAAGCCGAGGCGGCCGAACAGCTGGAACGGAACGTCTGGCTTGTCACCTGCGCCCGGGCTGTGGGCCTGTTCCTGCTGCCCTTTGGGTACTTTCTGACTTGGGATCTCGCCGATCGAGTGGAGGACTTCCAAGATCGCAGACAGGCGCTGGAGCAGCGTGCGCACGAGGCAGATCTCCGCGACGCGTTGGGCGACGCCATCCGCTCCGGGGCCTCTGTGCAAGAGGTCCTCGCCCTCGTCGAACAGGGAGCGTCGGTGAAACACGGGCTGCTCGAAGCGGCGACGGCAGGTTCCCCGGATCTGGTCAGCGCACTCCTCGAGGCCGGAGGCGTGCCGGTTCCCCGCTACGGCGACAGCTCACTGGTTGCCGCTCTCGAGGCTGGCCGAGTGGACAACGCCGCGGTGCTGCTCGACCATCCGGACGTCGATCTGGCGAGTGTGATCGGGCCGGGCAGGAAGGTCTGGGAGGCCGCGATCGGGGCGAAGACTCCTGGCTCCGCCGACCTGCTGATCGCGCACGGTGCCGACGTAGACGAGTACCTCGACGTCGACGACGTGCACTCGCCCATGGGGCTGGCGATTCGAGAGGACGATGCAGATGCCGCCGCTGCGCTGGTGAAGCACCATGCAAAGCTGTACGCCAAGGGCGATCGGACCCCGCTGCTGCACGCCATCGCACGAGGAAACCTCGAAGTTGTGAGCGCCATGGTCGATGCCGGCGCCGAGATCGGCTCCAGAGAACTCGGTGTCGCCGCTGGACGCTACGACCACGAGATTGCCGACATGCTGCTCACCAGTCTGGAGCAAGAGGGCGCTCGTCCAACCCTGCACTACATCACAAACCTGGGGGCCATCGACTACCTCGTCAGCAAGGGCGCGAGCGTGCACGCACGCGAGCCGCAGTACGGGCGCACTGCTCTGATGTGTGCAGCAGCCGATGCGCGTCTCGAGGTAGCCAGGGCCCTTCTCGATGCCGGCTCCGACCTGCGCGCGACTGATAGAAATCGCCAGACGGCGCACCAACTGGCCTTTGGAAACGGACTGCGCGAGCTGTTCCAGGCTCACGCGAAAGCTGCCCCGCCCGGCATCTCCTGGTTCGACGTCGAGAGCGACAACATCTCGAGCGTCGCCAAGGCCCTCGACGCTGGCGCTCTGGTCGACGCCACCGATTCTCTTGGTCGCACCTTGCTGATGCATGCTTGCAAGCACGAGGCCGTCGGGGTGGCGAAGCTGCTT
>PJEL010000989.1_pt1 | contig 30798 bp, 17 predicted proteins | sample 1853271 | NCBI WGS metagenome assembly PJEL01 (sample SAMN08108733, study PRJNA415343) | Invertebrate metagenome, whole genome shotgun sequencing project. | host: Globobulimina | place: Sweden: Gullmar Fjord | collected 2015-08 | reverse complement strand
TGTCAATAGTGGACGTGGAGCCAAAATAAGACGCAATAAACCTTCTGGGCACTTGTGCAATGGCAGTGATAGTGAAAAAAGAAAGGGGCTTTAGCTCCTAGAAGCTCTAAGCTAAAGCTGTAGAGTAGTTCACGGATTGCTTAAAAATGTACGCACGATTAAAAAAAACAGACAAGGTGTTAAGCGATTTTATATTCCCAATATAGACAGGATTAATACCGACACCCAACTAATTACAAAATTAAAGTTGTTAGGACAGCTCCTAAGAACAGTAGATATAGGGATAGTTGCTACATGTGATTTAGTCAACTTACCGATAGAATACTCACTATATTACAAGGGCAGAGTGGCATACACGCCACCTCTCCCAAAATTGGAAATGAAGGTTAAAAATGTAGACCAGGTTAACTTTTTAATTAGACCTTCTGAGTTTGGTATTTTGTCACTAGAAGATGGAACCAACCCAGAAAGTATAGTGCTGCAAGCCATACTGCAAAACAATGGGTTACCTTGTGCTTCTTCTTTTGGCTGTGCCAGGCTTTAAAGCTTGGTTTTAGGGGGGTGTCACCAGCCTGTCACTAAGTGCCTCTAAAGGCTTAAAGCCTGTCATTTGCCCCTCACAGCCTGTCACCTTTCCATAATATTAAAAACCTCAATATTTACAATTAATTTAGGGGACTCCTAATATATTGTCAGCGTATTGGCTACCAGATAGCTTCTTAATGTAGGGTTAATTCTTAGTTGCTCTTGAGTTATTTACACTTCTTTTTTTAAAGCATTTTCGGTATTTTCTTACCCTTAGGCAAACACTATATTAAAGAAAGTCACAATGCTTTGCATCGCTCTGTGAGTCTGAACCCCTGCAGGTTTCAGCGAGCGAGAAAACTCTCTGAGCAGCCCCGTTGGATGTCGGGGATACTTCCACCCACTTTTGGGCTCTCTAGCCAAAAAAGATTCTAATTTATTCTCAGTATAAGTAGTGGGTTATACTTAAAAATAGGTGCAAAGACAAACACTAACCTAAAAAGGTGTAGGTTAACACCAAACCCCTGTAATGCACCTCTAAAGTGCCTTGAAGTGTTGCCTTAGTACACTGTAGAGTAACCCTATTCTGCAAGGAGCAATTTCATCTGTATGGCAAATAATGTCAAAGATAATATCTATTGGGAAGTCGCAATCGTGTTGTATAGCATTAGCTGTATTTAAATACTTTTCCTCAAAAGGAATTATTTCTTTTGATTCTATTTCTTTTTCGTATTTATAGCCACCTAAAGAGACTAAGCCTCTTATTTGTTGGGTGGTCATTATCAACTCCACTCGGAAAACTTTCTAAAAAGGTTTTCATGTTAATTATACTGTTTAGTGTGTTAAAAAAATCTAGCTTGCTTTCTATTAATGATTTACTATAGGGGGTGAGTAATTCTGCTACTACTTCTTTGTTTTCTTTGCTTGCTGTCTTTAAGGCATCACACCCCCATCTATCTTGAATGAAGGGGTTGGCTCCACTCTTTATTAAAAGCCTTGCAGTTGCTATGTTATCATAAAATATTGCACTCTTTAAAGCTGTTCTCCCAGATTTATCTTGAATGTCAAGATTGGCTCCACTCTTTATTAGGAGTTCTATGAATTCCATATAGTTTTTTCCCACTGCTATTACTAAAGCACTACCTTCGCTATTTTTAATGTCAAGATTGGCTCCATTTTTTATTAGTAGTTTTGCAACTGCAAGGTTGTTTGTTTTTGCAGTATTCATTAAAATAGTTCCCCACCCCAAATATCTAACATTAATATTGGCTTTATTATTTATTAGGAGTTCTATGAATTCTATGTGGTTTTCTTCCACTGCTATTGCTAAAGCAGTTTCCCCAAAAACATTTTGAGTGTCAAGATTGGCTCCATTTTTTATTAGTAGTTTTGCAACTGCAAGGTTGTTTGTTTTTGCAGTATTCATTAAAGCAGTTCTCACTTTCAAATCTTTAGCATTAAGATAGGCTCCACTCTCTATTAGAAGCTTTGTAATTGCAAAGCGGTTTGTTTTTGTTGCTTTTAATAAAGCATTTTATTACTCCAATCTTGAACATCAAGTTTTGCTCCATTCTCTATTAGGTCTCTTGCTTCTTCTTCAGCTCCTGCCTCTGCAGCTCTTATTAAAGCTGTTCTGCCAGCCTCATCTAGAGCATTGATAGGCTTTTTGATGGTGGCTATACTAAGAGTTCCACTTCATCTTGCTTATTGCTATGTTTTTTTGGGTCGCAACACCTACATTGGTTGCAAATAGCTCGGCAGAATGACGCTTTTTTTGGAGATTTATAGGTGTTTGTAGAAAATATATTTGCACTACTCCCTAAAAAGGTAAGGGTAGCAAATAATAATGGTGCTTTAAGATTTATTTTTTTCATAATAGCTAGTTGTTTGATGACTGAAACTTAACACTGTTTTCTTAATTAACGCCAGTGAAACACAAATAAAAGGGCTTTATTAATTCTAGTACTTAATATAAGACTACTATAGATATACTTAATATATTTATACTTACCCCTTGATTTCAGCAAATATCCACATTAAATTTAGTCATAATTTTAATTTAATATTTATGGAAAATAAAACCCTTAGTGTTTTTATTTTATTAAAAGCAAGCTTTTAACAAGCCCGCAAGCGGGTTTGAAGCACTACCCTACATCCATCCGCTCTAATAAATCATAGATTTATTTACTTATACTGATATAGTCACCTAAAAAATTTATAATCGTAATTTGAAGAAATAATAGAGCCTCTGCCTTAGGGTTAACAAGCAATAATGCTTTAAGCCTAAAAGATAGCCAACTTTAATGTTGTTATGCCCTTTTAGGCTAGGATTTTCATTGGAGCTTAATTTTTCTTTAAATCATCCATCTAAGAACTTTTGTAAGAATTGTAGAAAAGCACTGTTTTTTGCTCCATTGTTTATTAAAAACTCTACTATGCCTTCCCAAGGTGATTAATACTGATATATTCCTATAAATTGAGCTCTTGCTTTTTTAACTAATGCTGAAATATCCCCTTCAGCTCCAAGTATCATTGCAATTACCAGTTGTGTAAGTAAATAAAGGACTTATTTGTTGACGTCTGCTACATTGGTTATTAAAAATTTTACGGCATCTTTCTTGAATGAGAAATACGAAACAGCTTCATTATTAATAGATAGTGCTTTGTTTAAGAAAAACTTCGTTGACTCTATCTCATCACAAAAATCAATGCTGTTCACCCAAAATCATTTAGCTTGTTAACGTCTGAGCATTGGTTACTATGTACTCCACTGCGTCTTTATCACTATATCTTAGTGAGACAATTAATGCTGGGTCGCGACGATTATATTGTTTGTAAGCCCTAGGGTAGAGTGATGTTGAGTATGTGTTATTCTTTACAACTGTTAAGGCTAGGAGTGTTAATTATTCTAATTTTCGACTTTGAACTCTATTTAATTTCATAATATTATAATTAATGTTTATTTAACAAGTATAACACAAATTGTTTTTTAATTTTGGGGAAATTATTAACAATTTATATGAACAAGATGCGTAGGTAATCTCTCGTGTTTTAGCTGCCTAGTCAAGTACGCCTATTTTTTCCTCTACCTACTCTACTATTATTACCTATCCTACCTCTTTCTCTACTATATTGCTTAATATCCCTTAGGGAAGATGGTAATCGCTGGTTATCATAACCGAGCTTTGGCTTTTATGTGTAATTGCTGTTAAATCACTCTAGCTACACTAAAAAAGACATATATGTAATATGTTCACTTTTATTTAAAAAAATGTATACTTGGTCATCCCTTTAATTATGCTTGATTATGCTTGGAAAATACTTAAATCTGCAAAACTACATAGCCTTTAAAAGGCTTTTTGGAACAGAAGGGAATAAAGACCTCCTTATTTCTCTACTTAATGAGGTGCTAGGGAGTCAGCAAAAAAACCCAATAAAAAAGGTTACGTTCCTTAATCCTGAACAAAAGCCAGAATTAATAGCAAAAAAACAAAGTATTGCAGATGTGTTTTGTGAAGACGATAAAGGTATACAATACATAATAGAAATGCAGGTTTCAAAAACTGAAGGGTTTCAAGCTAGAGCTCAGTATTATGCCTCAAAAATATTTATATCTCAAATGAAATCAGGAGAACTTTATGAGGAACTTAAATGTGTTATATTTTTAGCTTTTTGTAGCTTTAATATTTTCCCCAAAAAGCAATCATACAAAAGTGAGCATATAACACTTGATAAAAAAACAGGTGAAAATGACCTAGAAAAGCTTAGTTTTACATTTATTGAACTAAATAAGTTTGATAGGCAACGAAGAAAAGACATAAGTAAACTCACAAAAGAAGAGAAGTTTTACTATTTTTTGTCAAATGCTAGCCAAATAACTCCCAAGCAACTAAAAGTACTAACCTTAAGGAATAAGGTGATAAAAAAAGCTTATGATGAGTTAGACCGTTTTTCCTGGAGTCTGGAGTAAAGATGAGATATTATTATATGAGAGTGAAGAAAAACGAGTAAGAGACAATATGTCTGTAATGCATTTTGCCGTAGAGCAAGGGGAAAAAAGAGGAATGGTAAAAGGTGAAGTTAAGGGCAAGGCTGATGGAACTCAATACGCTATTGATCCTTTTTGTAAAAAAAGGACTTGTAAGTAGATCGGAAGCTGAAGAGATATTAAAAAAATGATGCAATACCAAATCTTTTTAAAAGTACTCACAACTGACATCCTCAGTGTTAAGGTCTTCAGTTGGTTCATAGTAATAAGCTTTGCGACCGTAGTGTTAACTACTGGCTGATTTGCCACACAGCTTGGTGCTAGTATTTTTGGAGTAAGAGAAAAAACCACAGTCACTGTTTTTTTTCTTAAATTTAGCGAGTACACTACTATGATACCAACTCTTGCTAAATCTTTGCCCACAGGCTCCAATACATATTTTTTTAAATTACTAGGCTTTTTATACCCAAAAAACTGAAGCTAAATATTTAACTTTTTTTATATTAACCTCTGGAAGAATAACTTCCACCACACTAGAGGTTATCTTCACTTTCTAGTTCTAAGTCCTTCTAACTCCAAGCCTTCTTCTAACTCAGCACCAAATAGAAAGTAAATAAACATAAAAACTATACTTAACAGAGCACCTAGGGATACAAAATATATGTTCTTAAATGTGCTTGATTTTTGGTAGCAAGCTGGTTAGTTAAATCCACTTTTGATTGCTTTAAATCAGTATTTTCTTGCTTTAGAGTGTTTACTTGAGCTTGATATCCAGCTCAGTCTGGATTAGCTGCTTGAGCTTGAGCACCTAAGTTAGTTATTTCTCTCGTTAGTCTAGATATTTATGCGTTTTTGTTATTAGTTAAATTATCTTTTTCTTGATTTAAACTAGCATTTTGTTGCCTTAAAGTGTTTATATGCATAAACCAACATCTACCCCCCCTTGTTTTAAATTGTTTGATTAGTGCAAAATAAATAGAAGTGCTATACGTCTTTGTCTTTAGCAAATGTAGATAGAGGAGAATTTTGCTCTTGGCAACCACTTTGAACCATCTCATAAAAATCTAATACAAATAAAGCTAGCTCCTTTTTGGAGTGTTCGGGTATCGGTGCATAAATACTGTTCAATAGTGCCACCCAGTATACAGAATGAAGGGCAAGCGAGCTTTCCATTAATAGCGGCAACGATGGTATACTTAAAGATATGCATGCCATCAAAGAGAATTCTGTAAAGTGAGGCAGTGTTGATGGTGCTTGTAATGGCATGGTTTCTCTTAGGTTTTTGTGAATGGATTCTTTTAAATTTTCGGTGAGTTTGAGAAATTCGTTAGTAGTTTTTATTTTTTTTATGTTGGACAGGTACTCATTTACAGCTTGTTTGAACTCAGGGCTGTATTCTCTCTTTTTTAGTAGGCGTGGTACGGCTAAGGTTATTATTGATTTACGGTTTCCCAAAGAAGTGAGGATGTTGAGTATGTGTTATTTCCTGTAGCAATTAAGGAGTAGAACATTGATAGCTTTAATGCTTGACTTTGAATTCTATTTAATTTCATAATGTTATAATTAATATTTATTTAACCAAGTTAATGTATTTTTGTTCTAAAAGCACAGCAAGTCATAAAAAAATAACAACAATCATTGCAAAATAGAAACTAATTCTATATGCTTAAAATTCATATTTTAACTCATATTTGGTGTTTGCATAGTGGGTTATCATTGCGTAAAAAATGCAGGCAGTAGATTAACAGACTAAAGAATATATCGACAAGTAATAGTGTCTTTCTTAATACAAAAACTTATAAAAAAGAATCAGGAAAGCAACCTCAAAGTGCAAGTACCCTCTAAATAGAATCTATTTCTGGCTGTATAATTATGCTAAGCCCTAGTAATTAGCAATACAAATTCTTGGCATGCTGTAATATGTGCTTGCTTTATTAGAGTTCACGTGTCTTGGTAGTTAAAGTTGTGGGGAATTTAATATTCTAACTAAACGTTAATCTTATTTATAATTATGAAAAAACAACATTTAAAAAAAACTTATTCCTTTTTATTAATTTACATGTATTTCTTTTCTGCTAGTAGGCTTTTGGCTACAAATAGTGATACTAGTAAATTAATAGGTGCTGTTGTAGAGAACGACTTTGAGGAGTTAGTGAGGTTATTAATAGAAGAGAGAGTTAGTGTTAATACTGCAGCAGAGAATGGGTATACAGCTATAATGTTTGCTGTGGGATTAGGTTATTGTAAAAAAACATTAGACCTTTTAATAGAAAGCAAAGCTAATGTTAATGCTCATAACGATAAAGGATGTACAGCTTTAATGATTGCAGCAGTTTCTAATGAGAGTGTAGATGCATTAAAGATTTTAATAAAAAATAGGGCTAAAATAGACCATCAAGATTTCGTAGATAAGCAAACAGCCTTACTTACTGCTATAGAAATGTGTAATGAGCAAGCAGTAGATGTGCTGATAAAGAGTGGAGCAAATCTTGAACTCAAAGATAGTGATGAAATGACAGGCTTAATGCGTGCTGTAAATAGTGGTTATACTAAAATTATAGAGATTCTAGCAAACAATGGAGCTAATGTTAACATTCAAGACGAATACAAAAAGACAATTTTAATGAGTGCTACATGTTGGGGAAAAGAGATATTAGAGATTTTAATAAACAACGGAGCTGATATTAACGCTCAAGATATAGATAGTAAAACTGCTCTAATGTACGCTGTAGCCAATAAAAATCCCGAAGCTGTGTTTACACTAGCAAGTAAAAAAGAGACTAATCTTGAGCTTGTAAGTAGAGGCAAGACAGCCTTAATGATGGTAATGACTAACGAAGAACTTGTTAAAAATTGTAATCTACAAAAAATATCTACGTTTCTTATAGAATCTAATGCGTGTCTTGTTGGGATTGATAAAGAAGAAATACTTAACTTGATACCAAAAACAACAACATTAACAAAAAATCAAATAATGCAATCTTCTGTAAGCGAAGAAGAAGTTAGAAGTAATGGACTAAGTGTTTTTGAAGATGAATGTGCAGAGCTAGGTCTAGTAAGATATGATTTTCCAAGAGCATTCAATTCAATCTTGAAAAACAAAGATATAATGTTTGTTATTATCACCTATCTACTGTATGTCCATCCAAGCCGCATGCCATTACTAAGCCAAATACTCTCACAGTCAATTTAGCATAGTAGATGTGGTAGATGTCATAAATAAAAACTAGTTTTTATTTATGACATCAAAATAGTTGTTTCTTTTTATAGAACAATAATTAGCTGGTTTCGCATCTATTAGTAGTAAGGAGCTATGCTAGTAGCACTTGTGTTTGTGGTGGGGATTTTAAATAACTAAAATTATATTTTAATGTGTTGTGAGTGTTTATAATATTTGTTTTATAGTATTTAGCAAATGATAATGATTAAATGAGGGGTAAAAGGGAATATAAAATTATATTTATAGCATCTATCTTTGATCAAACCCAGTTGAAATGAGATAGATGTATTTTTATACAAAAATGAATAGAATCTCTATTAAAGATTTTTAACCTAAGTACTTTTATATAAAAAATATTTATTCCTATAATAATGTCTGATTCGAAAAAAACAATTATTTCCAATTCACAAACCCCACTAATGAAGCAATATTGGGAAATTAAGCAAAAATACCCTGATACACTGCTATTATTTAGAGTAGGAGATTTCTACGAAACATTCTCCCAAGATGCCATCAAGCTTAGTAAAATAACAAACATCACTCTAACAAAACGCTCAAATGGTTCCTCTTCAGGAATAGAGCTTGCAGGGTTCCCTTACCATGCCCTAGATAATTACATCCCAAAACTAATAAAGGCTGGATGTAGAGTAGCTGTATGCAACCAAGTAGAGCAAGCATCAACCAAGAGCAAGTCCATTATCAAACGTGAAGTAACAGAGTTGGTCACACCTGGTCTCTCGTTTTATGATCAAGTATTAGAAGCAAAAAATAATAACTACTTAGCTTCTCTTCATTTTGGTAAAAAAAAAATAGGAATGGCGTTATTAGACCTCTCTACAGGCGAATTTTTACTAACAGAGGGCAAAGCAGAATCTATTAAAAAATGGCTTGATAGCTTTTCACCTTCTGAGGTAATAGTTAGTAGAGAAACTAAAAAAGTTAATCTAGATATATTTTCCTCTTTCTACCATCGTAAATTGGATGAGTGGGTTTATTACTTTGATAGTGCCTATGAGAGGCTAAAGCGTCATTTTGGGACACGTTCGCTCAAAGGATTTGGAGTAGAGTCACTGCCAGAAGCGATAACGGCATCTGGGGCAATTCTCTACTATCTAGATGATAATAAGCAATCTCACCTATCACATATTCAGAGTCTATCACGTCTTGAAGAATCAAAATATGTGTGGATGGACAACTTTACAAGACGTAATTTGGAGTTAACCAAGCCTCAAGAAGAGGATGGCGTATGCTTACTTGATATTTTAGATCATTGTGTAACTCCAATGGGTGCAAGAAAGTTAAAAAGATGGGTGGTTCTACCTCTGTGTGAACTATCCTTGATTAAAGAACGCCAAAATAAGGTTTCCTATCTCATATCAAACCAGAGTCATTCAAACAAAATCAGAGACTCTTTGAGTAGAATAGGTGATTTGGAGAGGTTGATCGCAAAAGTTGGTGCAAAACGGGTAAATCCACGTGAAATGTTAACACTGGGATGTTCTCTTGAGGAAATTCAGCCAATAAAAGATATCATTAAAAATGCAGGAAGTACTCCTCTAGAACCACTACTAGTGAACCTAGATTCTTGTATAGCACTTTCCAAAAAAATCAAAAAAACTATTTGTAGTTCTCCTCCCATATTAATCAACCAAGGAAATCTTATTTGTGATGGTGTAGATAGTGAGCTTGATGAATTATTTAAAATAGCTGAAGCAGGAAGTAAATACTTAGAGGAACTACTTGAAAAATTAAGAGAGAGTACAGGGATTACTTCATTACGCTTGGGAGAAAACAGGGTTTTTGGGTATTATCTAGAAGTACGTCATACCCATAAAGATAGAGTCCCAGACCATTGGATTCGTAAGCAAACCTTAACTCAGGCAGAGAGATATATAAACCAAGAATTAAAGGATTATGAGGAAAAGATACTTACCTCTAGAGAAAAAAGCATCTCCCTACAGCAGTTATTATATCACCGTTTGGTAGATAATGCGATCTCATTTTTACAACCAATTCAACAAAATGCAAAAATACTGGCCTCTCTTGATTGTTATACCACTTTTGCAAAACAAGCCAAAGAACACAACTACATAGCTCCGATATTGGACAATAGTGACTCTATTACATTGCGTAAAGCACGCCATCCAGTTATTGAGCAACGCTTACCCACAAATGAGCATTATGTTCCTAGCACAATTTATTTAAATAGTAGAGAGCAACAGATTTTATTAATTACTGGGCCCAATATGGGTGGTAAATCTGCAGTTTTGCGACAAACAGCACTTATTGTACTGCTTGCACAGATGGGTTCATTTATACCTGCTGAATATGGGAAAATTGGATTAATTGATAAATTATTTAGCCGTGTTGGAGCCTCTGACAATCTCTCCCAAGGCGAATCTACCTTTATGGTAGAAATGAATGAAACTGCCAACATCCTACATCACACAACTCCAAAAAGTCTAATATTGCTAGATGAACTAGGAAGAGGTACTGGTACAGTAGATGGACTAGCAATTGCACAATCAGTAATAGAGTACTTACATAATAGTGATTTTAGTAAAAATAAAAACTCATCAAAGAACCAAAAAATCCTACGACCCAAAGTCCTTTTTGCTACCCACTATAAAGAGCTACACGGCCTCTCAGAATCATTGCCTCGTTTGAAAAACTATCATATGGCTGTCAAAAAAATAAAGAATCAGATACTTTTTTTATATCGTCTAGAGGCAGGAAGAAGTAAAGACAGCTTTGGAATTGAAGTTGCACGTATGGCCGGACTCCCAGCTAGCGTAATTAATCGTGCATCCACCCTACTATCTAACCTTGAGTCTTCAAAAGAAGAAACATCGCCCTTGTGTGAGCTCGGAGGAGCCGAGCTCACACAAGGACGCAACACTACTGATTGTTGTCCATCTGAGGTAGAGAAAAAAATAGGGAAAATTGATATAAATAATCTAACACCTTTTGATGCTCTTTTGATGCTAAAAGAACTGAAAAAACTCACAGAGTAAATCAATGAGTCAATTTTTCACATAGTTTCTTGCGAAAATAAGATTACCTGCGTTAACCTTTGGGTTAACGCAGGTAATACACCAGATGTTATTTGAAAGGAGCTTTTATTACTTTTAGTAATATTTAATAAATTAAACATTTATTGAAAAGACGACAAAGAAAAATATTATTGTATATTAGCCTTAATACTGACTATTACAAGTTTTGTCTCTTTAAGTTCACAGGAGTAGTTTTTAGCAGTATAACAATCAAGACTCAATACATTTATAAATGTATAAAAAAATACTAGCTTCCACAATAATATACTTTCACTGCTTTTTTTTGCATGCCTCGAACTCTAATTTAGATGTGAAGTATAAAGAAATACAGAGCCTACATTCAAAAGGTATATTGGCTGTAAGCATACTAGTACCAAGTATAGAAACTACTGATATGGTGAAGTATAAAGAAGAAAGCAAGAAAATACTTGAAGAACTTTTTAGAACTACATTTCCAGCAACAGGATTAGGTACAAGAGAGAAAGGACTTTCTGCAAGCGTTCCTCCTTCATCTAAAAACAAAAAAGGGATGAGGCTTTTTATGGAGGAAGATGGTGGGATGATAGGAGTGTTGTTAAGCCCTGCGAAAAATAGGAAAGAATTAAAAGAGCATTTGTTAGCTTGGCCATGTAAAACCTATTTGGGTAATAATTTTAGATATAAAGTTGTAAAATATGCTTTCAAATTATCTAAAGAAAAAAATATAGCAATGGATAAGTTTATATTAATTCCGAACAAAAACTATTTTTTTGTACAAAATAATGGCGGAGTATATAGATATGATGTATGGTATAATAATGCTAGTCTTCTTTGCAAGAAAAAAGAATTAGAAAAAAAAGAAGCAGACCGGAAAAGAATTTTAAAAAAAAATAAGAGATATATAGATTGGGAGTTTTTTATTAATATGGCTAAGAAAAAAGATGCGGATGATTGCTATTGTAAGGCAAATGAAGTTAAATTTTATGAAACTAAATTTGGTGATTTTATGGGATTCTTTTTCCCTAAAGCTTCTTGGGAGTTCTACAATGATAAAAAGTATAAATCTTACAAACTTACTTTATTGGAGGTACTTTATATGAACTGTAAAAACCTAGAAACCCAAAGAAACTTTATTTCTCCAATTATGTTATATGATAGAGAATCTAATACTAGTACACCATTAACTCTTTATAATATCAAGAAGTTATTAGACCCAGACAATACTATTAATATTGAAGCTACTAACTTATTTAGCTGGCTAACAAAAACTACCAAAGTCAAAGAACCCGTACAAGACGTAGATAACTTTGAACCTCATGAGCAAACTAATAGAGCGAGACATATCACAATAATAACTATTGTTAGTATAGTAGTAGTAACTATAGTAGCAACTACCTCAGTACTGATTTATAATAATCAAGACGAAATGATTGAAGATAAAGGTCATGATATTTTCAACTAAACCTATTTTAATTTGTTCTGTTATAAAAAGTGACCATTAGTTAGGCTCAAAACCTACATTCGACCAAATATAGAAAAAAGCTACTTCTAACACAGTAAACAATAATGTATGGGTTATTTTTATTTATAGTTTCGCAGTAGAATATCAGATATAAATAATATACTTACATCAAACATTAAAAAGATATAGATATTATGAAATAGTCTAACCAATACTTTTTTAAAAAACGTTTTCCTTGTCCCCATAAATAAGAAAGGATCCCCAACTCCACTTAAACCCTCGTTAGTTAACTATAATTTAGTTGTACCTTAGAACAAAAAACTATTTGTTGTTAGTAAATTTGGGCTTTAGAATGTAAACCAAACAACATCATGATTAAAAATTATTGTAGATATATAGCTTTATGTTTTTGTACAGGTAGTTTTTTTTTAACTACAATAACGATTGCTTCAACTAATAAAGACTCCTCCAATGAGGATAAAGTATCTGAAAAAGAAGGGAAGCAAGTAGAAGAAGAAAAAAAACCAACCGAAGAAAATTATAGTCTTCTCTCTCAATTTAATAGAGATTCTCATAGAGCAGTTACAGTTTTGGTTAGTAGCACAATTCTTTTGTTAGTTGCCTTTGCATATTTTAAAGGAGTTAGATATTTGATTAGTAGAGAATTTATAATAATTTATTTTTTACAATTCTTATTTGTAGATTTTTTTATAATACTTTTTGACGAACTCATTTATTATTTATTCTCAGATGATTTAGAAGGAAAACTCATAGAAATTTGGGTTTTTAGGGCACTTGGATCTATTGCTACTGCTTTAGTATTTACTATGCTATATTTAGTTTTTGGGGATGCATCTAAGATGGTAAAAACTAAAAAAAAACCATCGGGGAAAGAAGACTTAGATAAAGTTTTGGTAGTATCTTTTTGTAACTACTTAGTTTTCCTTATAATATCTCTTATATATAAAAAAAATATAAATGGGGAAAAAGAAAAACAAAACTACGAAGTATCTCCAAAGGCTAAAGTTTAACTATAAGCGTATAGGTTAATAGGGATAAATCTAGTGGAAAATAGAATTATTTACTAATTTTCGCTGAAAACTTGCATATAACTTACTTTTTACCCCCAAAAAATGGTTGATTCATCAACAAAAAGAGCTCAAGAAGCTTCTAGAATAAGCACTGGCATAATGAATAAAAAGCAAAATTTAAAAAAAGAAGGACTATATACTTAATTGCTTAAATGCTGAGCTATTTAAGGCTTATATAATAAAGTACATTTATCTTATCTGTGAGTCATCTCATTGTTACTATAAAATTAAGAGTAATTTGTAGAAGTAATATATTGATTATTAACTTTGCTTTATTATTATTTTAAAAAAATAAAACTATATGTTACATTTTCAACAAATACGTGCAAAAAAAGACTGGTGCAGCATTTTCTAAATTATACCAATATAGCAAAGAATATAGCATCTAAGGTTAAGTAGCAAATATAACCATCAAGTTATAATAGAGGCTGGGTTAGGTAGTGGTGCATTGACACGTTACGTGATTAATTACAAAAAAGCACCATTGTACCTAGTAGAGATTGACACTGAGATGATTAATTGCTTAAATAACCCACAGACGAAAAAGAAGAAACCTTAGGGGTTATGAAAAAGCAAAAAGCTTATGGGGGGAAATAAAGGGCGACTTTCCTAGATTTAAGAAACTTTTTACTCCCAAAGCTATCATAAGCAAACTTATTTCGTTTGGTTATTTTTATTTTAGTCCATATATCTATGAAAAAGATGACCCAGATGTTTCACTTGGATTCGTAGGCTTATTTTACTTTTGTATTATATATGTTTTAAATGACTTTTGTCTTATTTTATAGACAATATTACTTTCTATTGGACATAAAAATCTCCAAAATTTTTTTGCTTTGCTAGAGCAGTGTGTTTTATAATTTCATATCTTTTCTTCGTTGTAGTTGCTGGTCTTGTTGACGCTAAGCTTATGCCTCAGTCTAGTTATCCTAATAAAGGTTGTATTTTCAATGCTACTTGTATAATGCTTTCCTGTAATTTTGTTATTTACTTGATCCTATCTTTTTAGGTGAAGGTTCGAATTTTGATATAGACTCAGAAGAGAATAATAATGAATAATTGGTAGGTTATTGCTAGTAAATTTTACTAAATCAGTGAAACTTAATAGCTTAGCCATTAATTGAATAAACATTTATTATATATCATGTACTCATACTCAACTTACGGAGTATAATTATGAGTTTTTTTTATTGAAGGTAGAGAGATAATGTTTTTTGTGGAATAACAACCAATCCTTTTTTTTTATAAATGCCTCAAAAAAAACTACTTCCCATATTGACATACTTTAATCGCTTTTTTTTGTATGCATCGAACTCTAATATATATATATAAATATGAAGAAATACAATGTTTACGCACAAAAGGTTATTTGGGTTTAACTGGAATTGATACTTCTAATCTAGACGATAGTAAGCAAGCTCTTGATAAAGAAATAGAAGATGATGAATTACTACCACTAACTATTGATGATTTTATGGAAAAGCGAAAAAAAGATTATACAAATTATTACAATAATTACTTTAGCGATAATAAATATAAAGTGGCTTTATAGTAAAACAACTAAATTATTCTGCAAAAAAAGATTATTTAGTGAAAGCTCCTCTCACTGGATTTACATTAAATATTATAGGAGAAGATGTAAGTAGTTTTAGAGAAGATTCATTTTTTTGTAAAATAGATAAAATATAATATACCTCTTCCTTTTCATCTCGTAAGTTATATACGCCAATAAGATGAAAACGTATCGAGTAAGTAAAATTGGAGTAAGCAGAAATTCTAGAAAGAAGGAATATAAGGTTTATAAAAAGAATCTAGATGATAAATTCGAACTTATTTATAATAATGATAATTTAATTCCTATCCCTTTAAGAATAATCCTAATTTTAAATTAAAAAGTAGCTAATTACTTAACGCGATTAAAGCTTTGTGGTATTCAAAAAATACGTTATCTTTGCGGGGCGAGTCAACATTCTACATGCAACTTATGAATATTTTTAAAAAAAAGACAGTGAAGTTATCAATACTTATAGCTCTATTTACTGGATGCAGTAACATACACTCAACATTATCACATTTAGTGCCTAATGGAACTGATACAGTCAAAGCCATAAATAATTTAATAGAGAATAAGAATAATTATAGACCTGAACTTATTAAAGCCGCAAAGCAACATCATGATGATATCATTGTATGTATTTACGGCTTAGAACCTATTAACAAGTTAAGTGACCTTATCAATAACCCTAAAAAAAATATTTTATCTCACATAAATACTAATAAGATCCTTCTAATAAGAACCCTTGAAAATTTAGCCTCAATAACAAAAAACATTTCTTTTCTTACATGTGGTTATTCACTATTATCCTTCCCATTTAAAGCCCTTTATTTTGTCCCAGAATCACAATACTTTAGCATAGAATCTCCATCATTCTCTTTAGAAGTATTAAGGCTCTACGTTAATCTTTGTTCCCTTGGGTGTTCTATTTACGTCCTTAATAAACTAATAAACTATCTCCAATACCAACCAGGGCTAGATTCATTTATATCAGACTTGAAAACAGAAATAAAAGTTATAGCAATAAACAGAGAAGAAAAAAAAAGAAATCTTGAACTATTAAAAAAAGTAAGAGGGGAACTTGAAGAAGAAATAAAAGCTATAGCAATAAACAGAGAAGAAATAAAAAAGCAAAAAGAAGAAACAGCAGAACTAAAAAAAAAATCATAGAAGAAAAAGTAAAAAATATAGGGCTTGAGCGATCAATAATTAAAGTAGAAAACTCAACACTTAAAACAATACAGTTAGCATTAATAGTAGGGGTATGCCTACCACTCTTAATTTTTTATTTGTTTTGCTGCCAGCAGCAAAACAAGCCAACAAGTTGTATTGAAACATAACCGCATATCCATTCGCTCTTTTAAAAATCCAAGCTTGTTTTTTTACTTATACTAAAGGAATTAATAGGATTGGGGGGGGGAGTTCCCACATCACAAATCATCCGCACAAAAATGGGTGATTAATAACCCGATAAACTCAAAGAAACAAACTGTTCTTATTTTAAAAAAAGTGATACTAATATAGGGCTTTTCTGTAGTGGGAAATGACTAATGGTACATGGTATCTTTTGCTATTTGGTTTAACTAGGCACTAGTTAACTCCTAACTCATAACCCAAAGTCTTTTTGCTACCAACTATAAAGAACTACACAGCATCTGAGAAACACTTCTTCGCTTAAAAAACTACCAGCAGTCAAAAAAATAAAGAACCAGATACTTTTTTTTATATCGTCTTGAGGTAGCAAGAAGTAAGGATAGCTTTGTAATTGAAGTTGTACGTATGGCTTGACTACCAACTAGCGTAATTAATCGTGCCTCCACCCTACTTTCTAATCTTGAGTCTTTGAAATTAGAAACAGCGAACCACACTAGGGTATAGGCCATAAGCAACTGCTGTGCAAAATAACTAGGAGACCACCGTAGAGTTACTCTCGAAAATGATTTTTTAAATATGAGTAATGTTGCTTAATAATCATAGCTGAAGTTCCCCCCCCTTAATCCATTAACTATGAAACCTCACTTTGGTTGGAAGAGTTAAGTAATTAGGTGCGGGTGGTCTTTTTCTTTGGTTAAACTTAGGTTAACTAAATTCCTAGGTCTAGACAAACTTCAAATATGCTTTTCATTTTTGAGAGGGAGCAATCCCCCTTTTTTTGTTACTATTAAATAATCGTCAAAGTCTTCCGAGATAAGCTCCCAGCTGCATAAGGCTCTTTTTTCTTTCTCCTCCTTTAATTAGCTTGGAGATTTCAAGATAGTGTTTTAAGTGCTCGTTGGAACATTTTTTTTGATTTATAGCAGCCTTATATCCCTGCCCTAAATAGAGGGGGTTTTACGGTGCGATATGATAATTATAGCCACAAAATACCATTATGCCTTAATTTTATGTAAAACTGTGTCTCCTACACTTCTTTTTCATTTTCCAGTACTATATTTGCCAAAAACAATTTAAATTATTACTTTATGGAAAACCAAATAAAAATACTAGCATTTTCTCTGTCTTTTATGCTTAAAACAGGAAGCGTCTTAGCAACCAACAACAATCCTCTTAATGCTCGAGATGAATCTGGAAGAACAGCTTTAATAAGAGCTGCAGAAACGGGAACCGAAGAAGAAGTAAGAGACCTAATAGAGAATGGAGCAAAACTTGATATTCAAGATTGGAATAATGAAAATGCTTTATTAAAAGCAACAAAAAAAAACCGCTTTGCAATTGCAAAACTTCTAGTAGAGAGTGGAGCCCATCTTAATGTTAAAGATTTGAGCAGGAGAACTGCTTTAATGAATGCAGTAGAAACAAATAACCTTGCAATTGCAGAGCTCCTAATAAAGAATGGAGCCAACCTTGACATTAAAAATTACAAAGGCAGTGCTTTAGTGATAGCAGTGAAAAAAAACTATCTGAAATTAATAGAACTCCTAATAAAGAATGGAGCCAATCTTGACATTCAAGGTGATGATGGTAGTGCTTTAGTAGTAGCAGTGAAAAGAAGAGACATGGCTCTCATAGAACTCCTAATAAAAAATGGAGCCAATCTTGACATTAAAAATTACAAAGGTAGTGCTTTAGTAGTAGCAGTGGGAAGAAGAGACATGGTTCTCATAGAACTCCTAATAAAGAATGGAGCCAATCTTGACATTCAAGGTGATGATGGTAGTGCTTTAGTAGTAGCAGTGGGAAGAAAAGACATGGTTCTCATAGAACTCTTAATAAAGAATGGAGCCAATCTTGACATTCAAGATAAATCTGGGGAAACTGCTTTAATGAGGGCAATATTATATGATAACGTAGTAGTTGCAGAGCTCCTAATAGAGAATGGAGCCAATCTTGACATTCAGAATAAATCTGGGGGTAATGCTTTAATGAGGGCAATATTATATGATAACGTAGCAATTGCAAAGCTTCTAATAAAGAGTGGAGCCAACCCCTTCATTCAAGATAGATGGGGATGTGATGCCTTAAAGACAGCAAGCAAAGAATACAAAGAAGCAGTAGCAGAATTACTCACCCCCTATAGTAAATCATTAATAGAAAGCAAGCTAGATTTTTCTAACACACTAAACAGTATAATTAACATGAAAACCTTTTTAGAAAGCTTTCCTAGTAGAGTGATAATGACCAACCAGCAAATAAGAGATTTAGTCTCTTTAGGTGGCTATAAATACAAAAGAGAAATAGAATCAAAAGAAATAGTTCCTTTTGAGGAAAAGTATTTAAATACAGCTAATGCTATACAACACTATTGCGACCTCCCAATAGATATTATGTTTAACATTATTTGCCACACAGATGAAATAGCTCCTTGCAGAATAGAGTTACTCTACAGTGTACTAAGGCAACACTTCAAGATACTTTAGAGGCGCATTACACCCCCAAATACCCACTACCATATGCAATGGGCTGTAGTGGGTATTGCACGTCTTACTTTTGCTTTTAAGGTTATTGCTTATCATATCGCACCGTAAAGCCCCCTCTATTTAGGGCAGGGATATAAACACGACTTCTTAGTTTGGGATATTGTCTTTGGAAGATGGAACTGACACAGAAAATATGGTACTGCAAGCCATACTGCAAAACAATTGGTCGCCAATGTAATGCCTCTTTTGGGTGTGAGAGGCTTTAGAGCCTGGTTTTAGGGGGGTGCCACCATCCTGTTAAAGCCTGTCACTAAGTGCTCTTAAAGGCTTAAAGCCTGTCACTTTTCCAAAATATTAAAAACTTCTATATTTGTGCTTAGTTTGCGTTTTTAAAACAACTTGTCTTTGTAGTTCGTCGATCATCGCCTGTTTATCTGACTTCGTCTTTATGTTTACGTGCGTACTGCCAAAATGCTTTTCTGCCTGAAGTTGAGTTATTTGAGGTGCTGTAGTGAACAGAATAAGGGCATGCAGACACAATCTTTTTTTCATCTTGGTAATTTTCCTCTAAACTTAATTTAATAATCTTGACTTCTGCTGTTCCTCCAAAAGTTTTGCATCTATCCATCCAAAACTTCAAATCTGAGTTTTCTAGGTTATTTATATCCACAAACACATAGGTATACTCCTTTTCTTCTTTATCTAGTTTTTTTATAATCATAATCTTTTAGAATTAACCTTTTTGTGTAGAAGTGTTGTGTTGCGTAGACTTGTCCAAATCCTACGAAACCCATAAGTATAAGTAAAAAAGCCATGTATGGTTTTTAATGAGCGTTAGAGCGTACGGTGGTGTTTTAAGCTATAAAGTAGCTTGTTTGCTAGTTATACTAGCAAAGAAATAAAAATACTATGTGTTAGCTTTTGAAAAAGAGTTTCCAATAATAAATCTTACTTTAGTAGCAAAGATAGAGATTAAAAAGAACGCCAAACGGCCTTGCTGTAAAATAAAAGACAAAGCTCCTTGGCATCTTTGATGCTGGGAGCGTTTTACCTTAGTAGCACTATTGCTAAGGGGCATGATACTACCCAAAAAAATTTTCAAAAAATTATGTGGACATCCTAAACAAAAAAACAAAAATGGAATAGGAAGTATTTATTTAACGTTGGTAGCTTTTTCAGTTAACGAAATGTAGGGATGGGGCAACAAGACTGTTTATTAATTAGTAAAACTAAATAATATGGATATATTAGTGTTAAAAATTATATAAACAGGAGAGGCCTAACTCTATTTACATTAACAAGAAATATAATAAACTAAAGTTGCTTTTTTTTATGAGGCTCAAACCCAAAATAAACAATAACATACTAAAAAACAACAACTCCCTTATCTCAGGAAGCAGGAAAAAGATTATTTAGAAAAACTACTGTAGCTATAGAGATTAGAGTAAAAGTACCCCTCCACTGTTGTGAAGAGTAAAGGTTTTTTGACTATACAAAAGAAGAAAAAAATAATAAAACCATTTTAGAGAGCCAGTTAATGCGTTTTCAAAAAAAACTTTCAAGGCAGAAGAAAGGAAGTAATGTAATATATAAAACAAAAATTAGAATATCTTAGAGTCATAGAAGCATAGCAAATATTAGGTAAAATTTTTGTCATCAAACCAGCTTTAAGCTAGTTTACAATGAATAGGCTAAGGTTATTATTTCCCAATATCTTAAGACAAAACAAATGACAAAAAAGCCTAAGGCAAAGAAATGGAGAAAAAGGAAAGTAGTTAAAAAATAATGCTAGAGATAAAGCAGGGTTAAACAAATCTATCTTAGATATCGCAATAAGCCTTTACTATTTACTATCTATAAGGCGAATAAAGTAAATAAACTGTTCTTTAAAGTGCGCACATCATACATCCTGGTAATGTGCTAACTCTTCACTCTGAGCTCAAAAACTCGAAGAGTTAAAGTAGGGTTTTTCTGTTGCTTACCGCGACATAGAGATAATCTGAGATAAAATGCTTCTAATATTATTAAACTTTCGGGCAATAAAATTAAGACTAAACTCAACCTAATGAGAGTCAAAAAGGGGTGTGCATTCTCTTTCTAAAAGAGTGGATGCGGAGCCAACTTAAGAGATAAAAATCCTTTTGGTGACTTGTGCAATGGCAAGAAATCGTTGAAAAAGAAAGGCATCTCACCTCCCCCTGGAAGCTACAGATCTTTAGCTAAAGAGTAGTTCGCTACTTGATAGATTATTACAAAAGAAGAAACTTAAGAAGTAGGCAAGATTGGTCATCTAAAAATTTATGTAACACATACTAATGCTATCAACGGCCTTTTTTGCTCATTATCCAAAGTTAATGAATTAAACAGTAATTCTTATAATGAGGTAGTTTTAATCAAAATGGCAGCTATTTATAATAAAATATAAAAAGAATCCAAGACTCAAATTATAACAATATAAAAACTACTATATCAGGTACTATTTCTATTATGGTTTTTAATTATAAAGATAATAGAATGACTCCATTAACAAGAGATAACACAATATGATTAGTTAATTTAACTTAACTGGAGACATAATTTTAAAAATAGCTCAATATATCAACACCTAAAATGCAAAAAACAGAAAAAAATAATCAAACACCTAATAAGAATAAACTAAACTTATTTTCTAGAAGACTATTGTCTTTTCACTACTTACTATAAATCTTAGTTGCAATTTACAATTACAAGAAAGCTGAAATTAAGCAAAGTATAAAGTATAAAATATAAATAACCTAACTCCTATTTATGCTCATTTGATGCAAAAAGAGCTAAAAAAAATATAGAATATATTTACAAGAGAGAGTTATTTAAAATAGTTAGGATAACCTATAGATAGAGAATCTCTTAAAGAGGAAGGACTTATTAAAGTGGGATATTTTACTTATATTTGTGTTTCCTTGTATCTTCGAGTTGTATCTTCGAGCGAGACTATTTAAGTAAGTTGTTCTAAAATAGACTTGAAGTACAATGTAGCTAAGGTTTAGCTAATTAGGTGTAATTACTTAAAATACAATTAATGTTTATATTAAATATCAAAAAACTTGCGGTTCTGTTAATCGGATCATTTTTTTCAAGAATGCTTTTTGCGACTAACAATGCTAATAATGTAGAATCAGTAAAGAAAAACCTTAAAGAAATAAACCTTTCTGTTAGAGAAAGAAACTTTGAACAATCATATAGATTGATGGAAGAAATAACAAGCTTAATAAAAATAGACAATAATATTGTGGATACTGAAGGTCGATTTGGAAGGACATCACTATCAACAGCTTCAAAAATTGGTGACATATCATTATTAAATTTTTTTATTGAAAATGGTGCAAATATTAACCATAGAGATACAAATGACCATACACCTTTAATGTTGTCATTGTTGAACTGTGAGCCAGAGGCCTCACAATTCTTAATATTAAAAGGTGCTGATAAAGGTATTGTTAGTTCTTTTGGAGAAACAGCTTTGTCTATAGCAAAAGATAGAAGAGATAGTTGCTTAGATCCTAAAAAAAAATCACTTTTTGTAAGTGTTATAGAGCAACTTGAAAATCCTAATGTTCAAAAGAATAATATATATCCTATATATAATACAAGCTCTGATAGAAGCAAAAACTCGGTTATGTTTTTTGTTGTTCGTACAATGTCTATTTTTTTTTTGTTATGTTGCTTTATTTACTACATAAAAAACAACCAAACAAATAGCTCTAAGAAGAAATCCATCCTTTATTATATAAACAAATATTATAATATGACTATTGATAACGTTTAACAAAAGCGTTGGTAATACCTGATCGCCTACGCCCTGGTTTACCAAAGAATAACCACATACAATTGGTATAACACTTCCCAAAATTTTTTCAAAAAAAGTTGGCCTTATCCACGAAAGTAAAAAAAGAAGACTCAAGAACAATTCATTTAACCTTGATGCTTATTTCAGCTTCATTAAAGGTAGGGGGAGTAAGACTTCATATATGGATTAAAACTACTTAACTTATCCTAAGTAAGGATTAAAAATCATCTCATAGAGAGTTCAAAACTCTATTTACAAAAGAAATAGGCATAAATTAAGTACAAAAGTTTCTTTTTATTATGAAACCCAAACTCAAAATGAGCAACAACCTACTCTTAAAACAACATCTAGCACTTCTAAGAAAAGTAAGTACTATATTGAAATATACTAATATAGGTAAAAATACTCCTCCAGCTTTTTAATAGTGAGGCCTTTTTTGACTATAGCAAAGAAGAGAAGAAATAAAGCTACTTTAGATAGTCTTATAAGGCGTTTTCAAAAAAATACTAAACAAAAAATAAATTAATAGAAATATATTTAAAGCAAATGTTAATATTTCTTCACAGGTAAAGCAAATATAAAAAATTTTTGTCACCGAACAATCCTCAAGTTAGTTGATAGCAAAGAAGCTAAGATTCTCCAATTACAATACTTAAATGACAAGTAAATGACAAAAAACTTAAGGAAAAGAAAGGAAATAACAGATAATGGTTAAAAAAATAAATCAAGGTGTATGGTAGGATTAAATACACGCCTACTTGATAAGTGGTGGCATTCGAAAGAAGCACCTACCACTTATAGGGCAAAAAAAATAAAAAAAACACTCTTTAAACTATGTTGACTTATCATAGAACCGCAAAATAAGAAAATATGAAAAACTATCATTTTTAATGAACTAAATGAACAGAATATAAAGCTTCTAATAGAAGAAAAATGAAGAATATAAATGGTTGTCAGAGATTTAGGGGTTATTTATAGATAACAACTAATAACCAACGATTATTGCTGTCATATTGCGAGCAATTTTTGACTCAATATATCAAAGATACGAAGTGGCATATATAATTAAAACTTTAAACTTCACTAATCACAGTAATAAAAAATACGGTGAATTTGAAATTAGTATTTTGTAGAAATTTATTTCATACCAAGGTAATTTAAATGAATTTAGTATCAATAAATGGTTATTTATGTTATCAATACTCCTTTGATTTGTGGTGCAGAACCATTTCTTCTTATCTCTAGAGCTCCAGTCAGTGGCAGGAATAGGAATGCTGGTTCTTTTTATGAACTTTATAAATTTTCTAATCTGATAGCTTTCGCAAAACTAAAATCAATTCAGATAAAAAAATAACAACGGTTTCTTGGAAGCCACATACCAACGTTTTACAACAGAAGGTACAAAAAGAAAAAGCTCCTAAAATTTAAACGCAAAATATAAATGACAAAAAATAAAGCTACCTAACTCTCTAGTAGGTGTTACTACCATTATTATAGTACACAATAAAGCATTGTATCTTAAGTATATTGATGATGCTGTTTAAACCCAGCAGATTATAGTGTATTTAGAATAGAAAGGTGTAATAAGGGGATGATATTCTATATGTGTGTATAGGAGAAAGATTAAACAAATAATTAGTAGGTCTTTATCCATTGCTTGAAAAAGCTAGAGCATAGTACATATTAATACTTGATTGCTTTTGCTTTCAACATAGACTTTTGTTGGTCTATAACATTATAACTTTAGTGATTAAAAGAACATCAGTACGTTATTATTATAGCAATTAAATCATAGTATATAGAGTTTTTTTGATAAACAAGTAAAGTTTTTACGTTATTACTTTGAAATTAGACTAATAATCGTCATTTTTGCATTAACTTGGTGGGAGTAGCTCAGTTGGTCAGAGTGCTGGTTTGTGGTACCAGAGGTCGCGGGTTCGAAGCCCGTCTTCCACCCATAAACAAATATTGATGGATAAAAAAACATATATCACTACACTTTCTTATATGATTCAATGAGATTTAATATTATAAAAAGCTAATATTGAAAATATTGAGGCTGTAATTTAGTATATTGCAGATTACAAAAACTTAATAAAATAAACTATTATGAATTACGAAAACTATACATTAGGAATTATAAAGCCAACAGCTGTTGCGCATGGAAATAGTGGAAAAATTATTGCAAGAATAGAGTCTGAGTCATTTAGAATACATGCTATGAAGACTACTCATTTAAACATATTTGAAGCTAGGAAGTTTTATGCAGTTCACTCAGAAAGAGATTTTTTTGAAGAACTTTGCCAGTTTCTAGCATCAGGTAAGGTCACTGTTCTTGTATTAGAAAAAGAAAATGCAGTAGCTGCATTTCGTAAGTTAATTGGAGATACTAATCCCGCAGATGCCAAAAAGGGAACTATAAGAAGAGATTTTGGATTGACAATTGGGCAAAATGCAATACATGGTTCAGATAGCTTGGAAAATGCTAAAAAAGAAGTTTCATTCTTTTTTTCTAGTAGGGCATTGATATAAAATATATCTCAATATATTATTATGTAACCTTGCATAATAACGTGTATAATACATGTACTCACTACTGAGAGTAAAATAGATTTTATTTTTCGTTGGCTAGTGCAAATGAAGGCTTTAAACAAGATCTGTAGACAATCTCTGGTGATTTAGATTATATGGTTAACTACACCTATATTACCTAGTTTTTTTAAACTAGCTTGTTTACTATGATAATATACTATATTTATGTCATGTTGACAGGTATTCGCTTAAAAGTTAAACTTGCGCCTCATCAAAAAAAAGAAAGTTAAGCTTTTTTTAGTGTTTGAGTGCCATATATTTGGAATGTAAAAAACATCTATAAAAGAAGAGCCATATTATCTCTTAATAAAGCAACTATTCTACACACCTCAAACATACTCCTAATATAAGACAAAAGAACAGTTTTGCTCTCTGATGCTTGGTTAAAAGCTTTTTAACTTAGTAATTCAATTGCTAGCTTGTGTAACACATACACTTTTTTAAAGCCACTTGTCATTGTCTCAGTAACAAAAGATAATGATCACTTAAGAGCAATTCATTTCACCCTGAAGTTGTTTTAGGGTTATTAAAGGAAAGAATTGGATAATGCGACTTTTTATAAAGTAATGAAACTAATAGCTTATCCTCGCTTAGTATCAAAAATCATCTCTTATAGATACCAAGCTATATTTACATAAAGAAAAGGTATAATAAACGAAAGTCTCTTTTTGTTATGAAAGTAAAACTCAAAATAAACAACAACCGAACTACTAAATAGCAACTAGCATCTATATAAAAAGCAAAATAAGGAGTATTTTCGAAAAACATATCATCATTGAGTAAGTAAAAAAACCATCCAGTACTATTAAAGAGTTAAGGCTATTTTGAACTTAGTAGAGAAGATAAAACTTTCAAGACAAAAAAGGAAGAAAAATAAATATTCAAAACTAATAGTACGCTTTCTTTTCTAACCAAAGAAGTATAGCAAATATAGCTAAAATTTTTGTGGCCTAACAATATCTAAAATAGCTAATAACAAATAAATTAAGATTCTCATCCCAGAATACTTAAATGACAAGAAACTTGAAGGAAAAGAAAACAGAAAACAAATAATGGACAAAAAACTAAATCAAGAGAAAAAACAATCTAAAAAAAACTACTATTTAGAAAAGGGGCATCCAAAAGAAAAACCATAGTAGCTATAGTGCAACAAAAACAAAGTAAACTTTAAAGTAAGTTTATTCATCATACTAGCTAAAAATGTGCCAATTGTCATCACACCACAACTTAGCAATCGTAAAAAAATATAATTTTTATCTACCATCGGCAGGGATAACCTACGATAAAAACGCCTAGGTAGTAATTAAGCTCACGCAATAAAATTAAGAATAACCCTTAGATATAAAGAGTTGTGAAAAAAAGGAGTCCTGTTTTAAGTCAAAATAATAGCTAATAGCTCTTCTGGTGAGGGCCTAAGGCAAGCAATGGGCAAAAAAGAAACACAGTTCATCTTCACTTAAACCATAAAAATCAAAAGAGTAATTCACTAATAAAATCAGTAATAACATCTCTCAACCTACTTATGCATCATAAAAAATTAAACAAAAATGATATAATAGCACATTTTTAAACAGCCTCACACAAAATCCAGCAACCAATCAGAGAAAAATCCATAAATCGAGCAACTCAAAAAAAGAGTCAAACAAGAAATACAGCAGCTATCAGAGTTATTTTTTAGTAAAAAATCAAATTTGATAACCAATACAATTTAGGTAAAGTAGGTAAAAAGTAGCATGTCAAAAAGAAAATAAAAATCTCTAATAACAATGATAGAATTAACAGCATTTTGTGTTTTGAAAAAAATATCTTATCTTTGCAGCATAAACAAAAACGATTATGAAAAAACAAAAAACACTAATATTAAAGACATTAACCTTAGCAGGACTCTTTGTAGGATGCAGTAACGTGCATTCAACTAATTCTAATTTTCCCACCTGGAAAGAACGCGCTTTATGTAACAGTCTGTGCTCTTACTGTAAAAGTGTGAATAATAATGAGAATAAGGACGAAATATTATTAGAAGTAGGATGCAATGTGCATTCAACTAAGGGCAATAATGAGAATAAGGACGAAATATTATTAGAAGTAGGACGCAGCAATGTGCATTCAACTGATCCTAATTTTCTCATCTGGAAAAATGTCGCTTTATATAACAGTCTGTCCTCTTACTGTAAAAGTTTGGAGAATAAGGATGAGAATGGGCAACAAAATATAGATATATTATTAAAAGATAAAGCTTATTTATATTTTAATAATAAAAAACCAAACAAACCAAATGATTGTAGTGAAAAAGAGGAATATCTTTATTATCTAGGAAAGAATCTTGATAAATCTATTAATCGCAAAAAACAATACCCAAATATTGCAGATAATATAGATGAATTTTATAAAACACTTTCATCTATGGTTTACGTAAGGGGCATAGAAATAAAAGGCAATAATAATAAATTCATAAGACTCAATTCAAAAGAAGAAATTTATGACTATTTTATAAAGATTCTAGGAGAAGCTACTGGAGAAGTCGATAGTAAGCTTCTCTCTTCTCTAAACACAAGGCTCGATGAAGATAAATCTCCTGCCCACAAGAAAGCACCATGCAATCGTTACAGTGATTACGATAAATCTCGAAACGAAAGAGAAACAAATACAATAAAAGGAAAAAAAAGTGATAAAAGAAAAGCCAAGAAAAAGCAAAAAACAGCAGTTAGGCAAAAGCAAGAAGCAGAAGAAGAAAATAGTTTAAATGTGAATACTAACGTAGTACCAGAAGCAACCGCCCAAAATGTAGTTTCAGCACAAGTACCAGCAACAATTCAAGAAGAAGCAGCAGAAGAAGAAAATAGTTTAAATGTGAATACTAACGTAGTATCAGGAGCAACCGCCCAAAATGTAGTTTCAGCACCAGTACCAGCAATAATTCAAGAAGAAGAAGCAGAAGAAGAAAATAGTTTAAATGTGAATACTAACGTATTATCAGGAGCAAACGCCCAAAATGTAGTTTCAGCACAAGTACCAGCAACAATTCAAAAAGAAGCAGTTATGAAAAATCATGCAAATCTATTAAAAGAATTAAAAGAAATCCAAAGAAAAAAAGCAGAAGCCAAACAAAACGCTCAAAAGGCAAAGGCAATTATGTCAGAAAGAGTCCAGAAAGCAGAAGCAGAAGCCAAACAAAACGCTCAAAAGGCAAAGGCAATTATGTTAAAAAAAGTCTCAGATCATGAACACAAAAAAAATAATCCAAAACCTACAGAAAGCGAGATAGCAGAATACATTTACTTAAGTCGCGTAGATGAGTGGAGCCAAAAGCAAAAAGCAGAAGAAGAGAGGCAAAGGCAAGAAGAAGCAGCTAGGCAAAATAATGCAGCTCTATTAAAAGAAGAAATCGTACGAAACTGTGAAATCGCAAAAGACGCAACAGAAAAAGCAAGAGAAAAAAGAAGGAGTGAAGCTAAAAAGTCGGCATTAGAGATGACAGTAGAACCAGAAGTACAAGAAGAAGAAGAAGAAGTAGTAGTAGTAGTAAATGTAGTAGAAGTAACGGATCCAAGCACTCAAGATATATATACAACAGAATTGTATAATCAGCAACAAGAACAATTTGAGGAGAATAATAACTTAGAAACAGAGTTATATAATGATCCAGAGAAATACCTTTTCAGTTTATTAGATGAATTACGTTTTGTTAATGATCATTATTATAATTCAGATATCCATAATAAGAGTGAAAAAGAAGGTATTATCTCTTCTTTAAAAAGGTTAATTGATAAAGTAGATAATAATACTAAATATGATTTAGTTGAAAAATGTTTATTTTTTTATAAAAAAAACATATTCCTTTCTAATAATTTTATAGTTTTTTTGAACAAAAATAGAAACCCAGAAGTACAAGAACAAGAATATTACAAAAATCTTAATAATTCTGAATCTGGAGATAGTGAAACCTCAGAAGATGAAAGCAAATCCGATATCTATTATAGCCCAATAATGCGAGGAGGTAATAATAGTGCAAATGCGAATAATAACGAAGAAGAAGAAGAAGAAGAAATAATTAATTACGCAGCAGCAAAGAGAGTAAGTAAATTGTGGGAAGAAGCAAATAAAAAAGCAAATAATAACGTATTCCAAGTAGCAAAAGCCCAAAATGTAGTGCCAGCACCAGTACCATTGATTCAGCAAGAAGATGAAAGAAGAATATTTGGCATGTTCAAGGACGTAGGGGGCATATTTAATGACAACATAGAGGAGGACTTACTATCAATAAGCATAGTTGGAGCAGTGACCCTATGGACTGGCCCAATGATGGTAACACTTTATGCAACAGCAGTAGCCACAAAACTAATTGGAAATTGTCTCGTGTGCGCAATTGGAAATTGTCTCGTGTGCGCATTAGAAGAGATGACAGGAGAACTATCAGTTCTAAGGAATATAAAAGAAGTGGCAGAGCAGAAAAAAAAAATTAAAAGGAGAGAAGAAGTTTTGAATAGATTACATCAAGGAATAAAAGTCATAGTAAGAAAAAAAGAACACGAAAAAAACCAAATAGAAAGCGCATTAGCCTACACACTCGCAAAACAAGAAATAGAATTAAGTGAAAAAATAAGGGTTGAAGCTGAAAAGTCGGCATTAGAGGCAGAAAAAGAATCAGAAGAAACCCCAGCAGAAGTATTATTATCGGCAGGAGTGGCGGCAGGAGTGGCGGGATGTGTAGCGGGGCCATTAGCGGCATGTATATCGGGGTCAGTAGCTGGAGGTTTAGTATGCATAAAAAAGGGAGTCGTGTGCCTAAAAAATGGAGTCGTATGCCTATTAGAGATGACAGGAGAACTAGAAGTCCTGAGGAATATAAAAGCAGTAGAAAAGAGGGAAAACCAAGAAAAAGAAATAGCACAAATCTTAGAAATCGCAAAGCAAGCATCAGCAAAAGCATCAGCAAAAGCAATACAAAAAATACAAAAAGAAAGCGCACGAAACTATGCAATCGCAAAAGAAGCAACAGAAAAAAGAGTGAAAGAAGCAAAAGAAGCAAAAGAAGCAAAAGAAGCAACAGAAAAAAGAGTGAAAGAAGCAAAAGAAGCAAAAGAAGCAACCCAAATAGAAGTATTGTTATCGGCAGGAGTGGCGGCAGGAGTGGCGGCAGGAGTGGCGGGGCCATTAGCGGCATGTATATCGGGTACAGTAGCTGGAGGTTTAGTATGCCTAAAAAATGGAGTCGTATGCCTATTAGAGATGACAGGAGAACTAGAAGTCCTGAGGAATATAAAAGCAGCAGCAAAGAGGGCAAAACAAGAAAAAGAAAGCGCACGAACCTTAGAAATCGCAAAAGAAGCAACAGAAAGAGAAGAAAACCCAATAGAAGTATTGTTATCGGCAGGAGTGGCGGCAGGAGTGGCGGGATGTGTAGCGGGGCCATTAGCGGCATGTATATCGGGGTCAGTAGCTGGAGGTTTAGTATGCATAAAAAAGGGAGTCGTGTGCCTATTAGATATGACAGGAGAAAAAGTAGAACTGAGGAATATAAAAGCAGCAGGAGCAATGATTCAAGAAGAAGAAGAAGGCGAAAGTGAAATTGAAAAGCAAGAATCAAGAGAAATAGTAAATAGTCAGATAAGTCAAGTAGAAGTATTAATAACGGCATGCTTAGCGGGAT
>PJEL010000988.1_pt1 | contig 30799 bp, 44 predicted proteins | sample 1853271 | NCBI WGS metagenome assembly PJEL01 (sample SAMN08108733, study PRJNA415343) | Invertebrate metagenome, whole genome shotgun sequencing project. | host: Globobulimina | place: Sweden: Gullmar Fjord | collected 2015-08 | reverse complement strand
CTGTAGTGTTTTGATCCACCGAAGTTTTCTTGTGCATCGATAGACCATTTACATAAGCGTTATTATAAATTTTACCCTCATAAGGCTTTTGATTAACAAAAAGCTCTACAAGATCAGTTATCAATGTTGCTTTTTCACATGCTGGTCCGAAATCTTCCAAGTTTTTGACCACGATTCCAAGTGATTGAAAAGGTTTTAAAACCCATTTCAAATGTGTTCCATCAGGGTTAATTCTTGAGTTAATCCAAAGTTTCCTTTTTGAATATTCTCCCTCTACTATTACAAATTCCCAATTAATTTCCATTGGAACTTTTGCAGTATTATATAAACAACTACTGATTTCAGCGGTATATGTTCCCTCTGGTAGCGGATCAAAGTCCTTGTTTTCTGTTTCTAGTTCTGCGTATGCATCTTTAAATGCATTATCCATTCCTTCTGTTTGCATGTCATTTCCTTTCGTTCGACTGCGGTTTATTTGTTAATCTCTTTTGTAATTGTATCAAAATCAAAATCCATCTTTTCAGGAAGCTTTCCAGTTCTATCTCCTGCAATGATGTGTTTACTAGGTTTAGTTCTGACTAGTCGTTTTCCATTTTCATCAATGTAAGCATAAAATATAAAATCACACATCGAACAAACGAAGTTTTCAGCACTAGCCCCCAAAGATGTACCCATAACTGACCACTTCTGCGACTTAGTAGACTGCTCTCTCTCTTTAGCGTGCGAAATGAAAACCATTCCAAACCCCATAGCATTGAGACCAGAAATAACACGATTAAACTCGTCTTTAATAAGAGAATAACCTTTACCGTAAGCCATATCAGAAACATGCTCTACCCCGTGTTTTTTGACGATATAGTGTTCACACATCTTGTAAAGATAATCGACAATATCAATTACAAGAGTCGAAAATTGATTAGCATTTTTTAGCTCTTTTCCTAACGTATACATATCCTCCCACTTTTTAATATCTACTTTATAGACTTCTAAAAAGTGGTGTCCCTGTTCAGTGGCCAGGAATAAGGCTTTCGGGATCTTTGATGCAAACGTGGATTTTCCGCATTTTGGTAAACCATAGAGAAACATGTTCATTTTCCCTATATCTGTAAAAACTTTTGTTCTTTCTTTTGGTAGTTCTAGCATTTTTACTCCTTAGTTAATCCATCCTATTTCATAATCCCCACAACATGTATTGCAATTGAAAACATCCCCAACAGCAACATCTTGAGAGACTCGTTTTAAGTCCGAACAATACGGACAATTTACTTCATAATCATCAATCTTATTAGCTTCTACTTTCTTAGGCTCAAAGTATGGGTCTAGCCTATCGTTCACAATCCCTTTACCTCTATTAAGGCTAATCTCTTTTGCTTAACTTCAAGCTCATGATGGAAATTGTTTCTGATAAAATCAAAGAACTGATCAAATCTATTTTCTGAATCTATTGATAAGGATCCATAGCTGTTTTTAATTATTATTGCGCAATGATCATCTTCACCCTGGTCCCTCAATGCGTCCCGAGCTTCGCCTATGTTCTGCAAATATTGTAATGATTCCTCTAGATATTTAATATCAGAAAAAAGATCATTAACGTCACATAATTGTTTATGATTCACTTAAAATTCCTCCTAATAAACCTAGAAAAACCTACGCCATTCATGAAACCCGAATAGTATGCCCATCTAACATTTCTTTTCCCTAAAGTACCCATTCTCTCAAAGTCTGGATGTTGTTCAAGCGTCTTATCAGCAAGGTACTTAGAAACAAAATCCTCTAATTCGCTTAGTGGAATCTTTCCCTTGTTAGCTAATATATGTTTTAGATAATCCTCTAAAACCTTAGCTTTTTGTCCCGGCAGTGTAGCCTTTGACTTTGATCGAAACACTTTCGTTAACATTTGTGGTAACATCGAAACCCTCTACATCCCCGTTTTCTTTATCATAAACATTTTTTAAATACTCTTTGCTTATCTTAATCGTCTTTACATTGTCTTTAGTTTCAACCGTAACTGCATCAGGGTAAGTTCTTTGAACATACTCAAAGTTTGTAACCGTAGTAACTTTTGATGCTGTTTTTCTAGGTCGGATATAACAAAAGGGAGTATCAATTTCCCCGTGAATCTTTACGACGTGAAAAGCCAGTTTCTTCATCGATTCAACTTGTTTATTTAGAGAAGCAATTCTCCCTCTCGCTATTTCCTTTATGTATTGTAAGTCCTTAACTCGCTTCTGAAGGGCATACACGAACCTATCAGAGTGTTCTACAATTTCTGAGTTTGTTTGAGCTAATGACTTTATTTCTTCCTCTGAAATCTCTCCATTTTTTTCTTCTAATAATGATTCAATATCTAGTTTGTTGTTTAATGCATCAATTAGTTTCATTTTTCTTTCCCCCAGCAAGTTATTTAAAATTTATTACATGGTGTTTTTGAGATAGCAACAAAAAAAAAGGGTCTATCTCTAAAAAGGCATTTCATCCTGCTGGGGAAAAAAGAGGCGCTTTAAAGTGATAGACCTTTACGCTTTTTTATTTCAATTATAGCCAAGAGTAAAGTACAAATATAAGATGCTGGATATTGCTGGGGAAATCTTAAATGGAGAAAATCGAATGATCTACGGAAATTATGCATCGAAATATCATGAATTAGGAATGCAGCCAATTCCACTTGATGGAAAGAAACCAATTCTTTCTAAGTGGCAAGTAGGATGTAAACGTGCATTCACTGAAATGGAAATTGAAAGGATGATTAAAAAATATCCTAACAAAAATATAGGAATATGTTTAGGTCCATCGTCTGGTTTAGTAGCTATCGACATCGACATCCCAAGGGAGCATCCAGAATTTGGAAACATCCTAAAGATTTTACCAAAAACACCAGTATCTAAAGTCGGAGCAAAAGGAATAACATTATTCTATAAATGCGAAGAAACTATCAAGCCATGGAAGAAAGATCCATTTGCTGAATTCCTCTCTATAGGAAACCAAACAGTAATGCCTCCTAGCATTCATCCAGATACAAAAAAGACTTACCATTGGGTAGACGAAGATATCATGGAATCATTCGATGAAATTCCAATTCTCACCAGCAACAGAATAGAACAAGCTAAAATATTTTGTGATGGGCTTAAGCAAAAGTACAAGGGATCCACAAAACAAGGCAGAAACTCCAAACTTTTCCACATGTCACTAGCTGCTGCTGATAAAGGAAAATCTAGGGATCTTGTATGCGATGAGCTTATGCAATTCGATTTGCTTGCACACGAAAAGCCTTACTTTTCCGATGTCGCAGAAAATAAGGGAGAAGATCCAAGATCTTTCGCACTTCGAATGGTCGACCGGGCAATGGAAACAGTTGGTAGGTCTCCTGTGGATAATGTGGATGAAATTGTGGATGAAATCGATGAGAATTATCCAAGCAAAAAGAACGGATTCTATAATTTAGTAGGCGAGGAAAAAGCTAAATGGGTTCCTGATTATGAAGGGCTTGCTGAGTATCTAGATAAAGAGGTGAATCTAAAGTTTTTTAATAAATCTCCTTATCTCTATAACGGAAAGCATTATGAATACGTTGTGGATCCAAAAGCCAAAAAGGAGATTCTTAACTTAATAAGAGTAAGAAGACCTAATCCAAATACTATAGATATGTTCTTCAAATTTTCCATGGTTGAAAATCAGCAGGAAAGGTCAGAGCTAGTTTCTCCTGATGGCCATATCAATATGAATAATGGTGTATTTAGGCTGTCAGATTGCTCCATGCTGCCACATGATCCATCTTTCATGTTTGATTACTGTTTGCCTCATGATTACGACCCAAATGCAACATGCCCTGAATTTGATAAGTTTCTGGACTTCATATTCAGTGGTGATCAGCAACGGATTGATCTAGCCCTAGAAATCATAGCTTATTGCGTGATGGGTGGCCCTCCTTTCTTAGAAAAAGCTTTTGTTTTTGTTGGAGAAGGTGCAAATGGGAAAACCACTTTAATTAATGTTATCAGGGACTTACTAGGAATACCTAACTGTAGTTCATTATCAATGGCCAGACTAAGTGACCTAAATTCACTATCTTTGATCGATAATAAACTAGCAAACCTTGTCGAAGAATCTCCAAAGAAGACTATTGATTCAGAAACCTTCAAAAATTTGGTATCTGGTGGCCTAATACAAGCTAAAATGCTCTACAAAGATCAATATTACTTCAAAAATAAAGCAAGATTAATTTTTGCTACAAATCATATGCCACATTTCCAAGATAGTTCACATGGAAATATAAGGAAGTTATGCTTCCTGTCATTTGATCGAATAATTATGGAACATGAAATGGATAGGACTCTTTATAAAAAATTAGAGGCTGAATATTCTGGAATTTTTAATAAAGCAATTTCAAAAATTGAAGAACTGAAGAAATCTAAATCCCTGACCATTCCAAACACTTCTCATAACCTAATGAATGAATATAGGCTTGATAGTGACTCAGTGTATAGATTTTTGAATGAAACAGTGCAAATTGATGCGAAATATAAAGTGGTTCTTAAGGCTCAGAAAATTTATGCATTCTATAAAGAATGGTGTGAAGAAAGTGGGATTAGAAGTTACCTTGGGAATAGAGCTTTTTACCAAAGAGTGAGAAAATTAACTCATGGCAATGCAAGTATTTTTCCGGGAGTTCATGAGCTGAAAAGGGATAACCAATTGGCTTACTCGGGTTTAATGCCTTGCACAGATAGGCACCTAAATTGGTTTACTTTTTGATGAAAAGGTATTTAACACCCGGGTTAATGGAGTATAAATTTGATGCAAGTTATTAAAAATAATATAAAAGGTGGTGTTAGGGAGTTTATTTATCTTTTTATAAAGATTAGAAATATATATAAGTATAAAAAGAACGTATATAGTATAATAGAGTGTAGAAAACTTTATAGAAAGTGCCTCTAAACCCCCTAACCCCTTTTTACAGGTATTGCCTGCGTCATAAACAAATGAAAGGAAGATGAATATGAAAAAAACAATAGAGCAAAAAAATAATGATACTGAGCTTAAGTATGCGTTAAATGTTTTAGTGCATCATTTAAGAACAGATGATGATTATCGAAGGGCATGGGTAGCCAACATTGCTGTTTCGATGATGGATGAAATGACTCATACCATAAAGCATCATAAGGCTCATGAATGGTCTAATAAAGGAGCAGAAAGATTTATCCAAACATTGTGCAGAAAAATAGAGGAATAGCTGAATTCAGCTAACGAAAGGGATCCCAATGGAGATAGGTAAAAGCAAAATAGAGCAAATGGAAAACGTGATTAATATTCAATCTGATGATGGGAATTGGAATTATAATCCTTACATGTTGGGTATGTTGAATGGAATGCTGATTATTCAAAGTATAATCACAGGAAGGGATCCAGATTTTAAGAATCCTCCCGACGAATGGTTAAGAAGCAAGGGAGTAGTTCCAAAGAGTGTTGTTTTGCCTAAAGACATAACCAATTGACTGCTGATGTTGATGTGGATATAAGATAGTCAAACTGAATGCTGGGGGAAAATAAAATGGCATTAATAGCTATATGTCCTAAATGTAAAAATTCTTTTAATCCTGTTCATAGTGTTAGTGAATCGATGATTTGCAATAGTTGTTTTTTAGGTGAACGGTATCCACCACCGCTACCAAATGAATTAACCCTACTCGATAGACTTGTAGAAAATACTGAACAGATTAAACGATTAGGTGAAATTGTAATGGATCTACAGGATAAGGCTATAGGGATTAAGGATCCTAAGAAGGTGGAGCCTAGAGAGTTTTGGATAAAGCCCACAAAAACAGATACAGACGAATCCCTTGGTGAGGCTCAATTAAGAACAGACAGACCGTCAGTATGGAAAGACAGTTGGATACACGTCAGAGAGGTTACAGAATGAAAAAAGGCAACAAACAGAAGACAATAATAGAGCAAGCAATTTCAACCCCGAAAATATTGCACAGAATTATTGAAGTGCCAGCGCATATGTCAGAAGACTTAAATAGTTATAAGGGTGATGACGAGAGGCCAATTGCTATGGCTGTTTCTAGCGGTCGAGTACATGACAGCCTATATATAGTATTGGAAAAGGTTAGTTATGACCGATAAAGATAAAGAAGAATTTATTAATTGTTTATCTTATCTCAAGATACAAGAACACGACAGCTATTACAGCACAATATTTGGCAGGATTTGGCAAGCCGCATGTGAGTATAAGGATAAACAACTCCTCGAAGCGAGAGAGATTATTGAGTTTTATGCATCTCCTGATAGTTATAAAATACATTGCGATCAGGAATATTCAAAATATAGCTTTGATATTAAAGCCAAGCAATACCTAGAAAGAAACCCGTTAACACAGAAAGGAAAGAGAAGTGATTAAGACATTTTTATTGCTAACACTAGTTGGCTGTAACAACATTACTTACAAGGAAGACAGCTGCTATCAAGATAAGAACTATAATTCATACTACTACAAGGTAGATAAAAAGCTTAAACTTGGGTTCATTGCTACTAGATATAAAGAAAAAGATAGCCAACACGTTGAAGACATTAAGGTTTATTTTACTAGATCAAAGATTAAGAAGTTTAACTATGAGTTTGAAGAGATAGACTGCTGGTGGTTGATCAACAAACCAAAGGCCCCACACAATGACTGATAGAGAACTTGATGCGCTAGTAGCTGAGCATGTGTTTAAACTTAAGTTAATAAAACCACAATCATTATGGATACAAGAGGGATGGTTTAACGAAAGTAATAAACTAATATATCCCATGCCGTCACTCCCCCACTACTCCACAAACATAGCAGATGCTTGGGAGGTGGTGGAGAAGATGACTAAAAACAATCTTCACTTTAAACTACAGCAGGGATTTAATCAGCATACAGAAAAGCCTTTTGTAACTGTTTCATTTAATGAATATAACAATGGTCATCAATGGTTTTGTTATGAGCAAGAATCAGCTCCCAAAGCCATCGTGCTTGCTGCTCTTAAAGCTATGAACATCGAAGTTAATCAGAAAGATGGGGTGAGGGGTGAGTGACTATGAAAGTTTTAAAAATTTAGTTAGAAAAGATTTATATGAAATCTTTAAATATGAAAATAAATCTGGATTTGCAAAGGCTATAGGCATAGATAGATCGAATTTTCACAATATGCTAAAAGGTAAAAAGGGTAGTTTTTCTTTAGATAGACTACTAACTATAGCGTCAATGGTCGGCCTTAAATATAAGATTGAGAGAATCAAATGACCACCCCAAACAAAACCCCGATGAATGAGAGCGATGAGATAAAGGTTATAAAAAATAACCCTGATTGTAAGGTATGCGAAAGAAGAGTAGAAATATATGTTGATAGTGTTGAAGAGTATCAAAAAATCATTACAGAAAGAGATTCCAAGATCAAGAAGCTCAAAGAACAAAACAAGCTTTTAAAAAGTGGGCTTGAGAATTATGCAAGAGATCCATCCTATTACATAATAGGAGGCAAAAGGATTATTGTTGGTGAAAAGGCCAGATCAATACTAAATCAGGTAGAGGAAATGAAGTGATACATAATTTCCAAGAGGTAAAACTAGCGTTAGAAGTAAAAACATTTTGCACTGTGTGCCTTAAAAAGAGAGTCAGAACTATTAAGGATTTTCAAACATTAAATCCATACAATAAAAATAAAGATGGCAATATCAAAACGATAAACGAAATACAAACAGAGGTTGCAAATAATTTAATACAAAAGGAAAAAGATCTTATCAAGAGCGGTATTATATGCAGGAAATGTGAAGACCCCAAAGTATGAGCGAAAAGAGCGCATAGGGTTAAGTGAGATAAAACGAGTCTGGCGCTTACGAAACTAATTCGTAAAATAGACTCAGGGTTTCCCGTGCGCTCCTTTGGTTTATATGACGTGGCTGTTCGATTCAGCAGTTGGTTAGTACCGTGGATGAGTTCAAATCTCATAAGTCTAGAGGATGCTGGTGCATCAGGCGCTTATGGTGTAGCGGGAAAGCCAACATTATTAAGGATAATAAAATGTTAGAAACCTACATAATTGGCGTTATCCTAATGGCAGTTTTCTACGCATTGTCTGTTAATCGTGACAAGTCTGGTAGTCTTAATATCTTTACAGTTATTTGCTGCTTTGCATGGCCTATAGTCCTTTCGGGAGCTTTCATCTATGCTATAATCAAAACATATGAAAACCGCATATCAACTTCTGACAGAGTATTACGAAAAGGAAGAAAAAAAGATTAGTCGTAAACACGCAATGTTTTTTGTTGCTGGATATTTAATTGGTATGCTTACGCAGTTAGCATTAGTGGGGTTATTTAATGTTCTTCGATGATTATAGAGAAGCAAAAAGAATAGTAGATTCATGTCAAGCAATAGCTATGGAGTCGCAGGCGCATTTACCTTCAAAAGCAGGAGTTTGCCTATCGTTTCAACCTGCTGATAATCCGATTCAGGTAGAGGAATTATTTTACATTACAGGAAGACCGATGCCCTACCGATTCTATGATGGAACGCATTTATGGGTAAGGTTGACCAATGACAATATGATACTCATTGGTGGAAATGAGGAAGAAAATGATATTAACGAGCGAACACTTAATTCTAAGGAATGGAGTGATTTGTGTCATAAGAATTTCAAAGATTCGGGTAGTAACATTTCACGACTGGCTAGCCCAGCATTGATGACTTTGAAGCAAAAGCCTAAGTTTTGGCGTAGTGTTTTAAAGCATAGGCATAAAGATAAAGATGGAAATATAACAACTAATGAAGATAAGTTTGGTTATTGGGCTATCAATACGCATTTTCCTGGCTGGATTAAACGTCCTGAATCTGGGCTTGGGAGTTATTGGGAGCGCATAAAGCAGGTTAGGGAATTGTTGAAATTTTCTAGAAAGATAAAGCGTAAAGTTATTGTAACCGAGTGTGGAACTGGTCAATATCATTATGCTTTAACACCTGCTGATGTGAAGTATGGATACTTGATCCATAAGCGAGTATTTGGCGATAGGCTAATTGCGGTTCTATTTTACGATTCAGATTTGATTAAGCGTTGCAACGGAATCAATTTAATGAAAGCATGATTGTAAGTTCCTCCTTGGGAATGGAAATCACTCATAACTCTGCGTTAACAGGCCCATGTATGCGCAGGGTTTTTTTTATTGATCGAGATTAAATAACCTGACAAGATTGGTGAAGATAACTCTTTTGAGTTTTCTCCATTGGGACGGGGGTAGCTTGCTGCCTCCTCCTTTTGGGTGCCTTTGATTGCCTTTCGTTTGTTTGTTTGGCCTCGATTCCCCTGCCAGGGATCGGGGCTTTTTTATTTGTTGGAATTAAGGGAGAGGCTGAAAATGCTTAGACTCAAGAAAAGTACCTCTCCCCGAGAAACACTAAGAGTGTGTTTTCAATGATATTATCACTGCACAGCATTACATAATGGGTAATATGATATAATTCATAATATCTAGGTTGTTTGTTCCTTGCAGGAAAAAGGAAGTTCCTGCAAGGATTTAAGATTATCTTTTGAGTCTTGCAATTGAGTCTAGAATTGCGGTTCTGATGAATTCTGATTTAGAGAGTCCGGTTTGTTCGCAAGCATCTTCTATCATGTTTCTAGTGGATCCATTTATTCTAAACGATAGATATGATGATCGATCTTTGTTTAACTCGTGCTGTTCATTGTGGCAAACAGCACATAGGAGCATGGTGCCTCCTTTGTATTTGGACCATACTCCGCAAGAATGTGGTTTAAGTTTATCGCATGCTGGACATTTGAATTTGTTTTTCATTTTGCTTTCCTTTTGTTTGTTGTTCGACTTCATAAGAGGAGTATATCACGTGTGATACATATTGCAACACCTATATGAAAAAAAAGTAGGTTTTATTTTCAGTTTCCAATTGACGAATTTTGTCATTAAGATATTAAGTAGATAGGACGATATGAAAAATGCAATGGAATTACCTGATTTACCGCAGTTATCAGAAGAACAGCAGACATATGTCCAATTTGTTGCTGATCATCCCGGTGCTTCTGAACGGGATTTAATCACCTTTTTTCCTGATCTGGATAAGCTACGATACAATCATGATGTTCGTAAATATATTGCCATTGGCAATGTTAAGAGACTTCGAGAAGAAAAGCATAAGAAACTTAATTCCTTAAACGATTTCCATAAGTTAAAGCAGGATCTTTGGCCAATGCTGGAAAAATATATTGACCAGATTTCTGGGAAACTAGCGCCGGGTGAAGATAGAGTCATTGATGAGATTCCAAAATTTGCTCAAACCTTATTCTTAAAAATATACGCTGGGGAGTTGAAATACTTTGAAAAAACTGGTGAGCTATATGCTACGTTCGACTTTGCTACGGGATCAGAGGATAAGGAAACTAAGAAAATGATTTTAGAGATTAATGGGTGAATATAAGTTTAAGCTTTCTGATCCGCAAATGCGTTTCGTTAAGTCTGAAAAGAAATTTCCAGCATTCATAGGTGGCTTGGGATCCGGCAAAACATTTGCTGGTGCTTTAAAGGTGATTACCTTTGTTCAGGAAAATGAAAATGTAAAGGGTATTATCATTAGTAATACCTATGCTCAGCTCAACCGTGTTGCTCTCGCTACTCTAAAAGACATCCTAGATGGAATGAAAATCCCATGGAAACACAATAAGCTTGAACAGACGTTTTCTTTTATGGACGCAATGTTCTATTGCTGCACAGCAGATAACTATGAAATGATTCGTGGTGTTGAAGTTGGGATATTTTGGGCAGATGAGGCACGGGATTTTAAGCGTGAGTGCTTCGAGGTTCTTATGGGGCGATTACGCCAGCAGAAGATAAAACGCTATTGTGGGGCAGTTACATCGACACCAAAGGGCTATAATTTCATCTATGACTTCTTTCATCCAAGTGGTGATAATCATAATCCTGATGAATTTGAAATGATAACGTCAAAAACTACTGATAACCTTTATCTACCAGATGGATATTATGAAACGCTGCTTGGTAGCTATGATTCTGTATTAGCTGAGCAAGAGCTAGATGCTGGTTTTGTCAGTGTTGGACAGGGAAAAGTTTACTATGCTTTTAACAGGGAGAAGAATGTTAAGCCAGTTAAGAGGGTTGGGCATGTTCCAATTTATGCCGGGATGGATTTCAATATTAATCCTATGACAAGCTCTGTTGCGCATCTTGTTAATAATGGCATTAGGGTTTTTGCTGAACACTGGATTATGACATCAGATACCGCAGAAATGTCAGAAGTTATTAGGGAAAACTATGGTCGAGTGACAATTGTGCCAGATAGTACAGGCAAAAGAAAACAAACATCTAGCGGTGGTCTTTCGGATCTTGCGATATTGCGTAATAATGGACATGAAGTGCCAGACGTGTCGAATCCTTTTAGGATTGATCGTTATAACAATGTTAATCGACTTTTAGAAAGTGGTAAGGTCATAATTGATCCAAGTTGTAAGAAGTTAATTAATGATTTAGAAAAATGCTCTTATAAAGAGGGAACGAATGTGCTTAATTCTACACCGACAAATAATCTTGGCCACATATCAGATGGTTTCGGTTATCTTCTTTATTGGGCATATCCAAACGTATCTAGAGGAAAAGTAACTGTGAGGAAATATGCCTAATTTTAAGAATACTATTGAGATTGTAAAGAGTAGCAAGAATAGAGAAAGAATCGCTGCTGATACGGACAGATATGTTATTTATAATGGGAAACTAAAAGACATTATTAAGGCTCGTATTCAGAAAGAATTCCTCTTAAAAGATACTATTGAGGATTTAATAGGTCGTATTGTTCCCATCAACATTACTGCGAAAATTATTGATAAGCTCAGCATGGTTTATCGTGAACCTGCTTTAAGATCAGCAGTGGATGACAATGAAACAGATAATGATGCTCTAGAGTTTTATACTCGCACAATGGAAGTTAACAAAAAGATGAAGCATGCAAATAGATATTTCAATTTGCATAAACATACTCTTTTAGAGCCTTTTTTAACTAAAGAAGGTATTCCAATGATGAGAGTTTTGCCTTCTCAAACTTATACACCTTTATCTGATGATAAAATCCAGCCTGAGCGTCCTACGATGATTGTTAAGCATATATCTTTTAATTCAGAAAATCCTGAACAGGAAAGGCATGCAATTTGGACAGATGATAATCATTGGGTTGTTAACGGTAATGGTGATGTTGTTCAAAGTGAAATGATTGCAATGGATAATCCAGAAGGTGTTAATCCTTTTGGAGTAATTCCGTTTACTTACATTAACAGCAGTGAGGATTTGATTGTTCCAATTTCTAACGATGATTTGGTAAATGTTCAGATTGCAATTAATTTATTATTGACCGATTTGTTATTCGCAAGCAAATATCAAGCCTGGTCCATAATCGCAATTATCGGCGGGAAAGATGACAATCTTCCTTTGAATCCAAATAGCGTAATTAATCTTCCTTTTGGTCCACAGGGTGAGCGTCCAGCGATTGAAACGGTTAAGCCTGATCTAGATAGCGATGAAATGCTTCGATTAATCGAGGCAATGGTTAGCATGCTGTTAACCACTAATAACTTATCAGTTGGTACTGTTTCAGGAAAATTGAGTGTTGATAATTCAGCTAGTGGTGTTGCTAAGCTTATCGACCGAAGCGAATTAACAGAAGAGAGAATGGATTCTATTCAATTCTTCAGACGTGCTGAGCAAGAGTTTTGGGATAAATTAGCGCATAAAATTATGCCAGTATGGATTAAAAGTGGTGATATCAAGGTTGAATTTGCTAAGAAATTTAGTGATAAATTCTTATTGCAGATTAGGTATCCAGAATTAACGCCGCCCATGGGTATTAAAGAAAGAATAGAAATAGCCGAGGGTAAACTCAAATTAGGGTTAATTACTAAGAAAGCAGTATTAAAAGAGATTGATCCGAATTTAAGCAGCGACGAGATTGAACAGATATTGCGTGATCTTAAAGAAGAGGCTTTAGAAAGATTTAATCTTATTTCAGAGCCAACAATAGAGCAATAGGGGCTAGATGATTGAAGAAAGGAGCATATCTAGATCAAAGGTTAAAATAACTTATGATTTAGTGGAGCTGCTGAATAAATCAGGATTTTCTAGAGAAAAAAGAATAGCCCTAAGACCATTCGTAACTCGCCAAGATGTTAAGTTAATCTTTGGTAGACGTGCCATTCAGACGATTATAGATAGAAAAGTTGATGATAATATTGATAGGCATAGTGAAAAGTTTGATGCTTATTCGCCTAAGTATATTGAAAGCTTAGAATTTAAGGTTTTTGATAAGAGTGCTGGTGATGTTAATTTAAAGCTAACAGGTCAAATGGACGCTGCTATGGAAGTTTTAGGCACTACTCAAACAGGTGTAGTTATCGGAATAGATGATTCTGATCAGGCGTCAAAAGCGCATGGGCATATAATAGGCGGCGGGAAATTGCCCGTTAGGGATTTCTTTGGTTTGCCGAGTAGTGTGGCATTAGATATTTTCCAGGAAGTTGTGAGAGATTCCCAGGAAACTCCTGAAGTTTTAGAATTTCAAGAGGCTTTGGATCTTATTCAGCGTCCAGAATTTACCGTGGGTGAAGAACGCAGGGGATTTTTATTTGAAGAGGATTTCCAGTAATGGCAAAAACTTTCGAGGAAATGATTGATTGCCTTAAGAAATTAGAGGATAGAGTCCTTGATCGTCGAGTCATGCTGCACATGGGTAAGTTATTGCGTGAAATAGTTTATAAAAGAACGAAAGTAGGCAAAGGGGTTGATTCGACTGATAGCAGTAATCCTAATATTGTTACTCTTGCTGCGCTTAGTCCAAATTATATTAAGTTTAGGCAACGTGCTGGGGTTCGTGGAAAATTTGGTAGTCCTGCGTTTTCTAATTTGACGTTTACGGGTGAATTGCTTGATACTTTAACTGTTTTAACAGCCAGGGGCGCATTTGGTATAAGTTTTTCGGATTCTGTTAGAAAAGATGGATCCGGTCAAACAAATGCAGAAGTTGGCAGAAGGCTTGCCGAGGGTGATTCGTCGGAGAATTTGCCGCCTAGGAAGATAATGAACATAACACAGGCGGAAAAAAGAATACTTGAAAAAGAAATTGTCACAATATTAGAAAAAGAATTTAATAGACTTTGTGTTAACTTAAAATAAAGGAGAAAACTAATGGAAGCTACACCGACGCCTACCAGTGGGGGCACTTCATCTACCAGTGGGGATGATCCGGGGAAAGAACAACCGAAAAACATTGCTGATCCAGCGCCTACCAGTGGGGGCGATGATGATTCTATTGTTAAGAAGTTGAAATCAGAAAAAGATAATTGGAAAGATCGTGCTATGAAAGCCGAGAAAGCCAATGAAGATGGAAAACGTGAAGCTTTAGAGAAAAAAGAAGAATACAAAAAACTCTATGAGCTTGAAAAAGAAAGCACAGCAAAAACCAAAGACGAGCTTAGTAAAATGCACGAAGACCGCCGCAAAGCTAGGATTAATTCTGAATTTAAAGCGCAAGCTATGAAATTGGGATTGAAAGCCGAGCATGCTGCTGATGCCTTACGTTTGGCTGATTTATCGAAAGTTTCATTAGATCCAGAAACCAAAGTAGTTATTGGAGCTGAAGGTATAGCAAAAGAATTCCATGAGAAATATTCTCATTTGGGATTTTTTGGAAAAGCTACACCTGGCACGGATGGCCGTGCTGCTGATCCAACGGCTACACCTCCGACTGGTGACGATGCTTATATTGCGGAGTTAAGAGCCTGCAAGAATCAACAAGAATTCGACGCCGTCAGGAGGAAACATAACAAAACTTAATTTTTAAAGGAGTTCTTAAATGGCTTTTACTACTAATATGACGGGCTCTGCCCAAGTTGATGATTCTATTGTTTTAGAATTTGATTCCCAGTTTATTATCGCTCATGAGCAAGAGCAAGTTATGGATCAATTCGTATCTTATAAGCAAGATATTGATGCTAAATCTATCGAGTTTCCAAAGTATGCGCAATTAGGTTTGGCTACTACTCCACTTGATGAAGATGATGATGTTGTCAGTGAAGCGATGTCTGATCAACAAATTATCCTTACTCCTGCGGAGCATGGAAATGTTGTTACTACTACTAAATTGGCTAACCTCCAAAGTGGCGGAAAAGTTGATTTGGCTGCTGCTAGATTAGTGGGTATGAATGCAGGTAGAACACTTGATAAACTTGCTTTGCTTGGCTTAGAAGCTTCTTCAAATACTTTAACTCCTACTGGTGGAGCTGAAGCTACTTTGGTTGCTACAGATGTTGTAACTACAACATTTTTAAACCAGCTATATAATAAATTATCTAGAGCTAGCGTTCCTACTTTAGTTGATGGAATGTATGTTTTCGTAGCACATGATGATGTTATTCATGATCTAAGAGCTTCTGTTGGTGATGGATCTTGGCAGGATATTAATAAATTTAGCCGTCCTGAAACAGTACTTAGAAACCAAGTTGGTGAAGTTGCTGGATTTAAGATTGTTAGAGATAATCATTGTCTAATTACTGCTGATGGTGGTGATACTGCGGTTGATACTTATCGTTCACAAGCTTTCGGATTCAATGCTTTAGGAAAAGCTGAATCTTCTGCAATGGATATGAAAATAACTGGCCCTTTTGACAAATTGGCGCGGTTCGTCAATATCGGCTGGCATTGGGCTGGTCAATATAAGATCGTTGATCAAGACGCTCTTTATATGGCTATTTCAGCATCTAGTGTTGGGGCTAATACTTAATAAGTAATTAAATTTGGGAGGGCTTAGGCTCTCCCTGTTTTAATATGGCTATTAACCGTATACCCATTTCTATTAAGGCTAAGACTCCTGATGAGTTATCAAGGAAATGCCTTAAGAATAATCTCACACTTGGTAAAGAGTTCGATTACTATCAGGTGATTTGGGATGGCAGTGATTGGGTGACGTGGTTCCATGGGGATCCACAAGACTTCAATGCCTCTAGAAGATTATTCAGAGAAAAGAAATCAAAGGAGGCAGTAGATGTCTCAGTTTGATGAAAAAACCGTTAACGATCGTCATAGGTTATCTTATCGGGATACCGGGGATAACAGAACAAAGCAGGCTGTAGAGGTTGAAAATGATTCCTCTAATCCTATTCCAGTATTTATAACTGAATCTAGCGGCGATCCAATTATCAATGTTTTTGCAGAAGTTTCAAGCATTGCTGCTGCTTTGGAAACTACGGTTTTGACCTATACAGTACCAGTCGGGAAAACATTAAATCTAGACAGAATTGATGGAAGTGGTGAAAATGTAGCTAGGTATGACATTTATATAGACTCAGTGCGTGAAGCTAGAAAGAGGTCTTGGTGGACGGCTTTCAATGTTTGTTTCGAGTTTCACAAAATAGAGCTGGTTGCTGGTCAGGTTTTGGAAATGAAAGTTTTGCATAATTCATCAGCAGTGGGTGATTTTGAAGGTCGATTAGTTGGATTACTAATATAGGGAGCATTATGGGAAGTTTAGAGATTGAAAGAAAAAAGCTAAATGTTAGAAGGCTTGAAACTTCAAAGGCTGAATTGGAATTTAAGATTTTGGAGAGAATGGCCGATGTTGACCGTATCAAGGAAAACATTTCTAAACAAGATGATGAAATTAAAAAGCTAAAAATGGAATTAAGTAATTAAATAAAGGAGTAATACGATGTCAGATTATAACAGCCAACTTCCAGTAAGGTCGAAGCAAGATGCAGATGAACGTGTGCAAATTAAAATCGTCGATGAGGCGAATCCAGATACGCAACAGGCTACGGTTGATACGGACAAAAATGTAAAAGTTGGAGTCTATGGAGATAGAACAGACGATCAGGCAGACATTGCGTTAGCACTTTCTGAAGAAGGTAAAAGCGTTGTACGTGGTGACTATGAGGCTGATGATTCCAGCGAGCCAAGTTCAGTTGGTCTAATCGTTAGTTCTAAGCAAGCGAGTCCTGATCAGACTCATCAACTTGTTAGACCTACAGGCTTACAAGGTACTACTGATAATACTATTCATGCAATGCACGTTGCTTTAACTGATGAGGCTGCAAATCCTTATAGTGGATCAAATCCTATGCCAGTTACTCTCGAAGCGAGTGAAGGCACAGAGGTTGAAGAATTTGATGAGGCTGTAGACATTGCAAAAGATGCTACTGATGATCATGATTATACAGTTACCGCTTTAAAAACTTTTAGCGGTTCTAAAATCTGGGCGTCAGCATCAGGCAAAATGAAGATTGAAGTGCAATTAGAAACTGCGGCTGCATCTGGAATTTTCAATACTAAGTATGTTGGATTTAACTCAACAGCAAACCCAAATATTTGCATCAGTCTTGAGAAGATCGGACTTGAGCAAGTTGCTGGGGCAATTGTTAAGATCATTAGAACTAATTTAGATAATCAAACGCAAAGCTTATACAGCACAATTGTGGGAGTTGAAGCGTAATAAATGGGTGACTTAAGCGAAAAACAAGCAGGTGGAAACTCTAAGATAGTTGGAGCTAATCCAACAACAGGAGAGGAAACCTTCTTTCTAGATGTAACTAGCGAGGGCGAGGCTAAAATCTCGTCCTTTGCTAATGTTACATTTATAGATGCTGTTAAGACGATTACTACTGTTGAGCAACTAGCAGCCGTTGGCGGCTCTAATTTAGCAAACAGAAAGAGCGTTGTAATTTCTAATCTCGGACCTCAAACAGTTTACTATGGATCTACCGGAGTACTTGGCGGGTCAGGTCCGAGGATAGCAATTGAAAAAGATGAGCTAATTGAGTTAGAGGTGGGCGATAATATAATGGTGTATCTGATAACTAGTACAAGTACGGCTGATGTAACTATTCAGGAGTTTGCTTAAATGGCTGTTAATAAGTCAGTATCAAAAACGTCAATCAGGGATCCAAATAGCGGAGTTACTGCTGGTGTTGAAGTTATTAACTCTAAAAATAGATTGCTTACTAGTTCTATTGTTACTATCGAGCAATTATTTGGACGTGATCTAATACCGGATACTTATTTTACAATCGATATTGCTGGTGCGGTTGACGATACTATTAGGGTACAAATAGCGGCTGTCAGTGATACGACAGGCTCAGAAAGAGACCTACCAGCGGTAGACTATACTTATACTTTGATTGCTGGTGATGTTTCAGACGAGAAACAATTAGCAGAAAATTTTGTAGATGGCTTAAACGCTGATAGTAATTTTCAAAATGCTTTTTTAGAGGCTGAGTCGGTAACTGGACAGCAAAGAGCTGTTGTGCATATTACATCTACTGAATTCAGTGGCACTGGTGAATATCATGAGCGTCCCGGTAGTGGTGATTTTGTAACATCAACAACTGGAACCACAACAACAATAGATGGATTTGATAATTTAGTTTCTAGAGGTAAAGGCACAAGCCTTGCACGTGATCCAGATAATCCGCATATTGGTGGTATCTTAGGTATTAGCGGATCGGTTCGGGTATCTGCTGAAGATGTTCAGGAACTATTAGAAGAGTTTGCAATTGATGGTGGCACGTCTGCAATGAATGTTGACGGCTCTGTAACTCCTATTGAATTCACTATTGACGCAAATGCGGCTGGTGGCAAAGTTAAAGTTTTGGAGTCATTTAAATTTTATGGATCTGACGGTAACATTAAAGTTGGCGGCAGTAATTTCTTAGGCTTAAACTCTCCGCTTACAAATGGAATACTAGTTGAAATAACTAAGGATGGAAATACAACAACATTTAAAGATAATATCAAAACAACTTCTGATTTTCTCGCAAGGCTTTCATCGTCTCCTGAGAAAACTCAGATAATACCATCAAGCGGTGTGGATTTTGTACAGGCTGTTTTTGATTTAGTATCAAGAAATGTACAGTTAAAGTTAGAGCCGGGTACCACAGATCAAGTCAAAGTTACCATTAGAGATAATTTAGCATCAGTTAGTGAATTATATTTTGTTGTTGATGGATTTTTAGAGGAAGATTGATTATGGGTTTTTTACCAGACAGAGGAAAGAATGGCGAGATAGTATTGCAAGCAACTGCTTTCTCAAATGCTGGTATGTTTAGGTTTAGAGGTCATGGAGTAAGTGGAACGGCAAGCAAAACTACCACAACAAATATTGACCACGTTTTAGCACAGGACAGATTTATAAATGGAGTGCAATTGATCTTAAAAGATCATGTTTATGGTGACTCTGTTAAGTTCCAGGTGGTGCATCCTACTGCTGGTATATTAGATGAATTTGGAACTGATTGGTTTGTAGCTGAAGATAAACAGGAACAAGGGCAGATTATGGTCCCTTATCCCGCATCGATTCCTGCGGGCTTGACTATTAGGTTAGTTTATAATTCTGTTGGGACTGTGAATAATGTGAAAGTAAGAATGAATTTATTTTTACACTGGAAAGAGCCGACAGCATGAATGTTAGGGCAATAACTGGATTCTTTATAATAGGCTGTGTTTTGATTATAGCAGGTTATGATGTGTGGGCATTTATGAAAGCTGATACAGAAGGAACTATTAGTCACTTGCTGATGTCCTGGGCGCATGCCTATCCTATAATGCCTTTTGCGATTGGTGTTTTAGTTGGTCATTTATTTTGGTCTATAAGAAATGATCTTAAAAAAGAAAATGAAATACTTAAAAAGAGAATCAAGGAATTAGAGGGTGAAAAATGATTAGTCAATGGATTAGAGTTATTCATTCAGATAATGGTGTTTTGTCTGATAAGACAATTGAAGCACAAAACAATGATAGTATTCCTTTACCGATAGTGGCTGCTGAAGATGCAATCTATATAGGGCAGGCATTTCCTTTTAATAATTTTCATATTGATATGAGTACTGTAAACGATGCTGCTTCTAGCATTTCAATTGAGTATTGGAATAAGGAGTGGAATCAAGCGGTTGATATACTAGATGAAACAAAATTAGCAGGCGCTACATTTGGAGAGGATGGGGTTATTCAGTTTTCTCCTGATAGAAATGTGGGCGGCTGGACAAGGGTAAGTGATCCAAGACAGGAAACGGATCCAAGTTGGGGTTTAAGCTCTATTGCTGCTTTCGATCTATATTGGATTAAGTTAACCTTTAGTGCAGATTTTAATGCTGCCTCTGTATTGAATTCAATTTCTTATGCATTCTCTAATGATATTTTACTTGAAGGTATTGAGCCTGAAATTGATGAATATAAGAATGCATGGGGTGGAGCTTCTAAATCTGATTGGGTAGAGCAAATTAAAATTGCTTCCCAGCAGGTGGTTGCTGATATGAAATCACGGGAATTCATAGTGCATAGCGGTAACGTGTTGCGTATTGATGACGTGTCCATGCCGACATCATATAAAACCCTTGTAAATATCTATGCAATTTTGGGAAAAGATTTTACTGAAAAAAGGGAATTTTTTGTGAAAAGATATAATGAGCTTATGAGTAAAAAAAGATTCACTATTGATAAAGATAATGACGGTTTTGCCGATAGGTCAGAGGTCGAGAATAGATTTGGACGGGGTGTTCGTTGAGTAAAATTTCCGTCGCATATGATGCCATTAGAGCTGCCATTCCTGCTGTTTTGCCGAGTGATTACGTTGAGCTTGCTAATCCATATTTTATTGAAAAGGATGCTGATTTAAATTTTAAGGAGGCATGGGGTTTGGCTTTTAGTTCTGGATTTAATACCAAAAGAACAACTGGTGATTGCAAGACAATCAGCAGGGATTTTGTATTTACCATTACTAGAAAATTCTACATTACCCAAAGAGCTATTGAGGTAAGAATTGCAGAAGAAAAGCAAATATTTGAGGACCAAACGCTAGTCATTAATGAATTAGAAAAAAATCCTGATCTTGATAGTGCTGGGATAACCAAGATACTATATGTGCAGGATGGCGGGTTAGAGTTTCTGCGTGGTGGGAGTTCTACAAATATTGTAATGATACAAACAATTATGAACATGGAATATTTTGAAATTAATACATAAAGGAGAATTATTATGGCTATAGATGCTATTGTAAATCGTTCATCTAGGATGGCGATAGTTCGTGAAACAGTTGAAGGCGATCCAGTTGCGCCGGGAAGTGGTAATGATTTCATAGCCTTACAAGAAGGCTACGAAATGAGTCCACAATTTAATACGCTAGAAAATGAAGAATTGACCGGGACCATTGCGGGGGCCAAGGCAATTCAAGGATTAGAGGAGCCGAGTTCAAACGTTTCCCATTATCTTCGTCATTCAGGTGTTGAAGGTACAGAGCCAAACTTTGGCTTGCTTTTAGAAGCTGCTATGGGTGGAAAATCTATTAGAGCAACAGAAAGAGATACTATTGGTGGTTCAACTGCTGGTGATGCTCTTGCGGCTGCGGTTTTAAAACTTGATGCAGGCGAGGGGGTTGAGTACCAAAGAGGCGATGCTGTACTTGGAAAAGATTCTGTAAATGGATATTTTGTAAGAAATGTTGAATCTATTGCTACTGATGACTTAAGTCTAAACTTTAACTTAGATGCAGCGCCAGCACTTGGTGTAAATCTTGGAAAAAATGTTTTATACCTTCCTGCTGATGAGGATCATCCATCATTAAGCGTTTGGCTTTACCGTGGAAACGGTGGCGATGTTGAAATGATGTCAGGCGGAAAAGTTGTGGACATCAGCATTGATATTCCAGCAGCGGATCTGATTAATGCAAGTTTCTCAGTTGAGGGAATAAAATTCTTCATGAATCCAATTGAGATTGATGCAACAAATGATTCTCTGGATTTTAATGACGGTGGCGCTCAGAGTATTACTATTCCGCAAAAATTCTACCGGGATTCTCATGAAATGGCTGCGGCTGTTCAATCAGCAATGGATGGGGCAAGTTCTGATGCCATTACTGTAGCTTATAATGATCGTGGCGCTGATGCCGGTAAATTCACAACTGCCACAGATGGGGCAAGTTTGAGCGTTGACTGGTCTTCTACTGCTAACTCTCTAGGTCCAGCAATGGGATACACTGCTGATGATACTGGATCCCTAAGTTATGTTTCTGACGATGAGCAATCATATAGTAGCCCATATACTCCTGTATTTGATGCTGTAGTGGATCCCCTAGTGGCTAAGTCAAATGAAATTCTTTTAGGAGGATTTAACGACTTTGAATGTTTAGCGGCTAGTAATGTTACGGTAAATCCAGCGAATGAAAAAGTTGATTTACTTGATGTTTGCTCAGAATCGGGAAAATCTGGCTCATTGTTTAGCTCTAGAGCCGTTCCAATTGAAATCACTGCTTATGTAGAAAAGCATGATATCGATAAATGGAGAAGATTCAGAGAAAACGAAAATACCAGCTTTATGTATAATGCTGGTAGAAAAGCAGGCGGCAATTGGGTTGCGGGTTCAGTCGTAAATCTTTACGCTCCCACGGCAACGATTTCTGAATTCAGCATTGATGATCAGGATGGCGTTGCGGTTGTTAATATGACAATCACACCATTTTCTGAAGACGCTCAAGGCGACTTCTATATGAATTTACTTTAATAACTAATAAATGGAGAAAAAAAATGGCTAAAGAAAAAGAGTTTATCCCTAGTGAATGTAAAGAACGCAAAGAGGGGGAGGAGTTACTCCCTCCCTCATTTAGCGGGTCTTTGAAAGTTGAAGTTCCAAACTTTATGAAAAGAATGGAATATGTAAAGCAGTGTAATTTTAAAACGGTTGACAAGGGCGGCGGTCAAATGGAAATCGCTGCTGGTATGGATAACATAGATTCTATTATCCAGATGGCTAAGATTGCTGAAAAGCACGTTAAGAGCGTTTCTTTAAAGCATATTGAAAGCGGAGAAGAATATAAAAGCTGGGGCGATCTTTTGGAAGATCCAGCATGTGACAGTATGATAAGTGAAATTAGCGGTTACATAATGAATGGAGTTTCTGCGGGAAAGAGCTAGAATCACAGATAAGGCAGCAAGTGGGCTGGTCCTGTAGAGGATTAAAGGGCCAAAACGCTGCTGCTCCCCTAGTTTATGAATACATAACTAGGATGAAATTATCTAAGATTGGCTATTCCTTTAATCCTGATGAGCTTGATTCATTTACCGCAGGTGCTTTTTGCTTAATTGCTAGTGAGATTGATGCATTTAAGGAAAAGGAAATGAAGGCTAATAAGCCTAGAAAGAAGTAGATGGCTAATCAAGAATTGAACATTGATTTAGGATTAAAAAACCTAAATAAAGTTGTTAAAAATCTTGAGGGCCTAAATAAAACTGTAGATAAATTAAATACAACCATTCTAGCCACACAAAAGCAAAATGAAGAACTTGGCAGAACATTTAATAATGTTGCCGAAAATACCCAAAAGACAACCGAAGAGGTTGCCAAGTTAGACAGAATTCAAAAGAACTTTATTTCCACTATTAATGGAGTTGTTGCTGGTGTTGCCGCTCTTGGATTGGGACTTCAATTAAATGAAACAAGATTAATAGCCATTGCAAATAGAGCAGGATTTGCAGGAAGAGGATTCACACTACTTGCTGATAATATAGCTAAAACCCAAAAATTTAGTAGTGGTCTTGGCAAAGCTTTATTTATTGCAGACAAGTCTGTTCTAGGTGTTGCTGTTAACGCCGGGGTTGCTAGTGCCGGGTTTTTAGCTTTTGGTAATATTTTAAAAGATGCAGACAGTGAGGTTCTTAGTTTGGCTGGCGACATTTCTATTGTGTTAGGTGTTGCGCTTGGCGGCCTGTCTTTTGCCCTAACTAAAATAATTCTATTAGCAGGTGATGCCGCTACAGCAATTGGGGACACCTTAGTTAATGCCGCAAAAAATGCATCTCAGGCTTTTATTGATGCCGATAAAAAAGCATTTATATTTCAAAGTACAATTTCAGGATTTAGCATGGTTTTTGGTGATGCCGTTGGGAACACTAAATTTTGGACACAAGCCATTGAAGACCTAAATAAGGCCACAGGTGAAACTCCACAGAAACTTCAGGCAATTGTTTCCGAAGTTGTGGCAACGACAAGCCAATTGGGGTTCAACAGGCAGCAAATGTTGGCCTTGATTGATGTCATTCAGGATTATGCTGCACTGACTGGTAGGGATGCGCTTCAAGCTACTATAGACTTTGTAAGTGGTATAAATGGATCCACTCAATCTTTAATTAAATACGGCGTTAAACTTCAGCAAGGCGTTGTTCAGCAGAAGCTTTTAGATAAGGGCCTTAAGACTAACTTTAAAAGATTGAGCAACACCGCAAAAGCTCAAACAAGATTCAATCTATTACTAGATCAGTGGCAAACTATTGGCGGGTTAGCCACCAATGTTTCAAAAACCCTTGCTGGCCAACAACAGAGATTAGAAAACAATATAGCCCGTGTTAATAATGAGCTTGGTAAGGGCGCATCAATAATTGAAGATTCAGGAATTCAATCTGCTATTTTGAATTCTGTTTTGGATAATGTTAACGATACGGTGTTGAACACTATAGGTTTTATGTCGTCATTAACAGGTAGAATCTTGCAAGTAATAGGCGCTTTTCTTAAGTGGACATTTATCATTGTTGCAGTATCAAAAGCATTTAAACTACTCAATTTGGTGTTATCTGCAAACGCAGTTCAATCTGCCTTTGCTAAATCTATTCCATTTATAAACAAATCCTTACTAGAGCTTATCGGACTAAGTGGGGCCACAACCGTTAGCATGAAAACAATACCGGGGGTGTTGTTAACGATAGGTTCTGCTGCCAAGGCTCAAATAGGAATAGCTATTAGGGCGCTTCTTGGACTTCAGGGCCAGGCCCTTAGTACTGCAAATGTATTAAAGGGTTCTCTTGCAAGGTCTATCTTTTTGGTCAATAAGGCATTAAAAACCCTAAATAAATCTCTTATATTTATAGCAAAAAATCCAATAGCTAGAACATTTCTGATAATTGGAACTGTAATTTTAGGTGTTATTAAGGCTATTAAGATAATCGATAAAGAAACAGGTGCAATATCCAAGACGCTTAAGGAGCTTGGGAAAATATTATTTAATGGAGTGTCTGCATTTGAGGCTTTATTTTCAGCCATACAGCCACTAGTGGAGATATTTAAAACTGGGCTATCTAAGCTAATAGGAAGCTTTGTTATTATTGTTGCTGGTGCAATTCGTGGGCTAGCTAAGTTAATTAATCTATTGCCCGACTTTGTTGTAAGTCAGGAAACAAAAGATCAGTTTAAGGATATTGATAAAGATCTTGAGGGCCTTCAAGATAGGTTAAAGTCTGTCGGTAGAGACGTTAGAAAGCTTGGCGCTGCTAGGGGAGTAGCTGGTGGAAAGATTAAATTTGATGCCGTTATTGAGATAGATCCAAACGCAATTAAAAATTTAACAACTCAGGTTAGGGCGTTTTTTGATAGAACTGCTGATCCATTTGAAAAGGCATTTGTTCAATTATCACAGGATGAAAATACTCTTAAAAAAGCATTATCTAGTAAATTAATTAATCAGCAGCAATTTGAAGAGGGTTCTTTAAGAGCGCAAAAGGAATTTAATAATGCAGTTTTTAATGCCTCTCAAAGCGGATATGCAAATCAGATAACAGGTATTCAGAAAATACTGTCTGGTAAAATTACGGGCAGTGGAATTACTTCTGTAATTTCTGGCATAGGCGCAAGCCTTACTAGGTCAATTGGGCAAGGTGCTGAAGGTGCAAAGTCTGCTGTCACTGGAATAATCGGTGCAGGATTAACTAAGGCTTTCGGACCAGTTGGAGCATTTGCTGGTGAAGTTGTTTCTCTGTTGGCTCAAGGTCCAGAAAAAGTAAAAGAAACTGTTAGGGCATTTGCGGCTGCAATTCCTGATGTTTTGGCTGCTATTATAGAATCTATCCCGGTATTGATTGAAGAGGTTGCACTGGCCATTCCTCTTATTATTGAAAGACTTGCTGAAACGCTTCCTGATGTTATTGAAAGGGCTATCATTGCTCTAGTAGAGGCTGCACCACGTATTATTTCAGCAATAGTAATTAGAATCCCATTTGTTATTAATAAATTTGCTATCGCATTGGCATTGCAAGCTCCTAAAATTGCCTTAGCTTTTGCTGAGGCATTTATAAAAGAAATTCCAGACATAGCTCAAACATTTTTAGATGAGTTGCTATCTGGTCTAAAAGAGGGTCTTAGTGATGTTTTTCAGGGTCTTGGCGGCGGATTGCTTGGGAATAATGATGCAAGTTTTGGCGGAATATTAGGAAGTGCTGTATTGGGACCAACTGCTGGTATTGCGGGTGCTGTTGGTGGATTCTTAGGATTTGCAGAGGGTGGAACCGTTCCAAGAATTCCGGGTGTATCAAATACTGGTGATAATGTTTTAGCTGGGGTAAATCCTGGGGAACTGATAATTCCGGGTGACGATCTTCAGACGTTTAGAAACTCCATAAGATCATCAGAAGATCAACAGCAGGTGCAATCAAATATGTTTCAGCAAATATTAGATTCTCTTTCTGGCGGTGGAAGTAGTCAAAATTTACAAGTTAACTTGATGCTAGATCAAGAGCAATTAGCATCAGCAATGTTTAATTTAGATAAACAAGGGTTTAGGTTATCAAATGGCTAGTGGATGTTTTAGAGTTTATCCAGATAATTTCATTGATCTTGGTGCAATAGCGAGTCAAAGCCCATCTAGTGAGCAGGCAAATTTTCCAGTGATCAACATTAATAACGCACAAAGACGTAGTAAGGTTTGGAGAACTAAAGGCTATTTTAATGTCACATCTTCGAATAACGCTATTATTTTTGAAGAAACCGCAGCAACTCCATTAACAGCATCGATTATTGTTGGAGAATATACATCAATTTCTGACATGGTATCTGCTATCCAGGCGGCTTTAAATCTTGCAGGCGGATCAAACTATACAGTTACAAACGACTCAACCACGGGCTTTAAATTCAAAATAGCAAGCGACAGGGTAGCTGGTGATAATATCTTTACTCTTTTAATGGCCAATGCTTCGAATAATTCAGAAGATCTTTTGGGTTTTGATACTGTTGATTTGGCTGATGCGGCTGATCATAGTTCTGATTGGCTACGAATTTCAAGCGGGGAATTCTTGCTTTGGGATTTTGGGCTGAGTTCAAACCCACAGGGATTTGCAGCTATAGGAAAAAGAAATTCTCCCATAGGTATCGGAAATGACGCAACAGTTAAAATTCAAGCTAATATTACTAATAATTTTGATTCACCTCTTTACGAGGCAACTTTAACTTATTCTGAGCGTGGGTATCTGATTGAAGATGAAAACGGTTTAGCTGATCAGCCTTATCGGTATTGGCGAATGTCTATCGATGACAAGACTAATCCTAATGGCTTTATTGAGCTTGGAAGCGTACTTTTAGGTGACTTCTTTGATCCAGCACGTGGGCGGGTTCAGTTTGGTAAAAAAGATAAATATATAGACCGATCAACCACTGTTTTTTCTGAAGGTGGCCAGGAATTTTCAGATATAAAGCAACAATCTCAGCAATTCGATATTGTTTGGAGAGGATTACAAAAGCAAGACATAGAAGATCTTGATATTTTATTTCAAAAGTTTGGGACTTCTACCCCATTTTTTGTTTCTATGGATGTTGATGCTGTTTATACGACAATAGCGCAAAGGGCTTTAAGGTATGTTAAGTTTTCTAGTGAACCCGAAACCGTAATAGAAAGCCCTAACAATTTTACGGTAACAATGAAATTTAGGGAGCAATTATAATGTCTTGGGATGTTTACGGGGATCAATTTACTACTGCTGAAATGGTTGGAAAAACTCAAACATTGAGATTTAAGCCAACAAAAAACATTGTATTAAAGGCAATTAGAACATCATTTGTATTTTTTAACGATCCATCATTTTCTAATCTCCATGTGAAACTTTATGCAGACAGAAACGGAGATGCTGCTGGTTTGATAGGTCAGTCTACAAACTCCCATGAAAAAGCAGACCTTCTGTCAGATAACAGTGCATGGGTAGAAACTTATTTTGAATTTGCCGAGATAACACTAAGAAAAGATGTGTTTTATCACTTTGCTGCAAACTGTTCTGGATATACATATGATGATGATAAGCACATTTCGTGGGTTAAGGCTTGGCCGGATCCAGCGTATGAGGATCCAATAACACCAACACTAGAGCAACTCGCATTGCAGCCTTATTTTTTATCCGTGGTAGGCGATGCCTTATAGTGATCTCTTAGAAGAGGAAGGCATAGAGGCCAATTTTTTATGCGTTCTGAAACCGTCAAGAAGACAATCAAGCTGGGCATTATTCAGCGGTGCTGTTTATGAAACAGATTGGCAGTTTGGATACGCCATTAATGTTAAAGTTGATGGAGTGGCATACGCCAAGGCTGCTGATGAGAATTTAAATCAAGAAGAATGGTTTTATAGCAACGATGATAAAAAGCTTTATATAAGGCTAACGTCAAATGATAATCCGAATAATGTTGGATTCATAACCGTAACATACGAGATGGCAGTTTCTACATTTGATGCACATTTCCAGCGCATTCCAGATAGCGCAGAGTCTGCCGATAATGTTGTTATTTACTGGGATCCAGTGATAGCAGCTCCACCAAATATTAAAAGCACAACAAAAGATATAACATTTGGTTTTATGCCAACAAGATCAACAACAATTAGATTAACAAATGCAGAGCATTTTATTGAACAGCATCTATATGATGGATCGTTTAATCAAAAAGATATTGATATTTATCACTGGTTAGATGAGGAATTAGACTTTGATAATATTAAGCTTGTTTATAGAGGTAAACTATCAAAGCCTGTATACAATGATTCTACGGTATCATTTTCAATATTAGATTCTGTGGATGAGTTTGACAAAGAGTTCAGATCTGATTCTGTTTCTGGTCAAGATTCTGCATTTTTTAACACAACAGATTTTCCAGATTTAGATCCAAACTTTTCGGCAAGGCCAATACCCTATGTGTACGGCGTTGTTGATGGATTTGTTCCTGTTAATGTTGACTATAAAGAAGAGGAGCCAACAACTTCAGACAATAGAGCTTGGGCTACCCGTGCTGATGGGAATAATAATCATGAAGTTACTGGAACTGTAGCTGCTGGAAGCTCTACAACTGTTATCAATTTAGTATCAGCAGTTGGTTTGAAGGCAAAGGATTCTGTTTGGTTTGATAAGGCAGTTGATGAATACAGAAGAATTATTAGCGTTGATTATGGTGCAAATACTATTACAGTTGCTGCTCTTGTTAGTGGTATTCCTGTTGCTTCAGATACTGTAAAGCGTGGAACAATTGGTTATGTTGATATCAGGCAAAATGAGGTTTTATATCAGGCTCAATACAATAGGGATTGGACCGAGTCGGTTAATGCTAACGGAACATTATTAATAAATCTATCCACCAGTATTGAGGCAAATCTATCAATACCAGAAACATTAAATGCATCTGAAGACATATCTTGCAGCGTTTACGGAAAGAAAAATGATGTCACGTTAGGCGGTAGTCCTTTTGGTGCTGAAGATGCAAAAATTGGAAACCTAACGGCATTGCCTGTTATAATGTTTGATATTTTGGTTAACTTCCTAGGATTATCTGAGTCTGTTATAAATACAGCAAGCTTTACAAGTTTACTTGTTGATACTGACGAAGCTATAGGAATTCAAATTCCATCTGATCATAATGGTGATTTCCCAAAATTTAAGCAATTGCTAATTGATATGCTAAAGACAGGGTTTGTTAAACTCTATCAAAACTTTGATATTGAATGGGAAGTTCAGCAAACACAGCCAATATCTACAACATCTAAAGAATTTGATTCAGATGAGATACTTGATAAAACGATTAAGTATGAGTTTAACTATGATGATATAGATTCTGATTTCATTGTAGAATATGCATTTAACGAAAAAGATCAAAAAGGAAGTCGTGTTACTTCAAGCTCTGACATTGCAAAGTTTTTGCATGGTGTAACAACCAGCAGAACTGAAAAGAGTTTACATATTTTTGAAGAGGATGCGCAATTACTTGCTGATAGGCTAAAGTTTACCTATGGAGATCAGCAAGGAAACTTAACTATTAATCTAAAAAACCGGGTGTTTGATGAGACGATAGATTCAGATTTGAAAATAAATCGAGTAAAATTGCCAGGATTTTCATTTGATGAGAGCATTGAACGAGAAAGAGATTTCTCGATTATTGATATTGATAAGGCCTCAAGATGTTAGGCACGTGTTAACCATGGATGACGGCAGACCGGTAATCAGAAGGATAGATGAACCGGTGAATCGGTGAATCATAAAACCGGTAAGCTGTATTGAGCAGGGGCGCTGGTCTTATGATATGTTGATGCAGGCACAACAGTTGTGAACGTTAAAACGATTTCAGTCCCTGAGAAGGTGGAAGATATGAAGAAAATACTTATCGCAGAAGTTGATGAGCAAATGCGAAATGTTTTTAGAACTGTAGTCGAAACAATGGATCATATAGCAATAGGAAGCAGCAATGGAAGGGTTGCATGGGATATTTTGTGTGCCAATCCAGATATAAATTTATTGATCATGAATATTGCAACACCTGAAATGGGTGGCAAAGAGCTGATTAACAATATCCGCAAAGATGATACGCTTTCACATATTCCGATATTAATCATATCCAGTAACATTCGCGTCAGGGAAATTTCGCATTTACTCGAGCTCGGTGCCACATTCTTTTTACCCAAGCCGGTACGAATAAAAAAGGTCAGAGAATTTATTGCAAAACATCT
>PJEL010000987.1_pt1 | contig 30814 bp, 29 predicted proteins | sample 1853271 | NCBI WGS metagenome assembly PJEL01 (sample SAMN08108733, study PRJNA415343) | Invertebrate metagenome, whole genome shotgun sequencing project. | host: Globobulimina | place: Sweden: Gullmar Fjord | collected 2015-08 | reverse complement strand
GGAATATTATCGTCAAATTCGGCAAAGTTCGCCCAACATTTATCATTGTACCAATAGCCACCTTTTTTCTCACAGCTTGCATTACTGCTGGCATTAAGTGTTTTATTAAGCCTATCTGCTGATGAAGAACAGCCTAATAAGGTGTTGAATATGATCACTATAAAAAGTATTTGTTTAATCAAAACGATCTCCTGAATTAAATATGCAAGCACATTGTTAAGTATGCTTATCTACATAGAAAGGTTAATGAATTAGCAGTGTGTACGCTTTCTTTTAAGGTAATTTAATAACGACCAACTGCGATATGAAGACATTGTAGAGCACTATTTTTTCTACAATAGGGGGGGTATGTATGGCTTTGTCATGAGAATAATTACAATTGGCTAATGTCTTCATCATCGTTGCAATGAATGACTAGAGTTGGAGAGAGTTATCATTAAATAAAGAGTTTTAACTTACTTGGGCTGAATATCCCCAAACCACTAGAAGATGTATCTTCAGGTGGCTTGGGTATAAAACATTAGTAGGCCAATTTATGGCTGCTAATGTTTATCAAATGACTCATTGTTGCTTCAGATTTTGGCTACTCTAGTTTGTAGTATCACTAGATTAACTTAACCCATTACACTTTGGCGTTAGCGGTACTTTTGTCGCTGAAACCATGCACTGACATAAGCCACAATTAAAAAACAAAGACTTAACGACCACTTTGAAACCATATAGTGACATAAAATAAAACCATACCTTGACAAAAAATCTCAATTTATAAATGATTTTTAATAAATGTAATAAAACTACATTTAATTACTGTATAGTCACAACGTACCACCTTGGTTAACTTAACTGCCTATCCGGCATTACACAGTCTATTAGGATCAGGGATTATATAAGTGTCATTTTCAGCTGCCTATGCGGCATAAAATAAATGGTTAATCTTTAAGGAACGCTTCCGCCATTTTCAGCTGCCTGTACGGCATTACACCGATAAGCATTTATAACCCATGTTCGATGAAAATTCTCAGCTGCCTATTCGGCATAACACTACAGGCGTAGTTTATTATCTTCCGGCGAATAATTCTCAGCTGCCTATGCGGCATTACACGTAAAAGCATTGGCAAAAAGTGGCTTGGCCAAATTCTCAGCTGCCTATGCGGCATTACACAATAACTTTAACTTAACCTTCTTTTTAAAATCAATAAATTACACACAAAATAATAAAAAGACCTATTTTATTTAATAACATTAAAAATCAAACAAATCCAATGACTTATATAAGCTTGTATAACATAAGGTTAAAATGCATCAAGACTCTTTGATAAATCGGGGACTGTACCAGAGTGTTTTTCATTTGTTGCTAAACCATAGCTGTTATATCCATTTTCACTACGCTCTACATCTATTGCTTTTTGAATGTAAAGCTCAACATCTGCACTTTTACTGACGCTAGCAACAGATATTCGATGAAAGAAATCAAATTCTCTTGGTGAACTTAATTTCTCAGGATTAAACTCTTTGCCTTGAGCTTTCGCTCTTTTCTCAAGCCTTTTTAAGCGCCTCTTTCTTTCTGATGGGAAGATTTTTTTTATTGTCTGGTTTCGTTTAAACCTAACTTCCGGACAATCAGTCGGAACTTCAATAACTCCACTAACAGAAAAGAAACCGCAATCTTGCATATCTTTAAAGTAGTTTTGTTGCTTGAGTTCATTAAGAATTTTGTTATCTGTGTGAACAAAAGCAATAACAGCCCCTACAGACTCTTGTTGCCATTCAGGTAGGCTCACACCCATTCCTTGAATAATATGCTTAGTAATATATCCATGCATTATAAAAAGGCAACGCCCAATCAATAAATTAACATTAGCACTTTCTGGAAGAAATCGAACAGCAAAAAAATAACGCTTCATATTAAAACCCACCTTTTTTTGGAAAAAGCCCACCCTTTATAAAAACGGCAAAAAGATAATATATCTGTGGCGCTATCTGTAAATCACTCTGTTCTTTAGTCAGCTCTAATTCCTTCAAGAATTCAGGTGCTTTTTTTAATAAAGAATAAAAATCTATTTTTGACGCGGGTGGCCTTAATGCCACCCAATAGTCCTGATCTGCGCCATATTCATGAACACGTAAGCATTTAGCACTTTCGTCTGACCACCAATCATCGATCAACTGTATTGCAGCACCTACTTTTACACTATGAAATACAACCGCGCTATTACCGTTAGTACATTTCACTTTAGAGAGCTGTTTTTTTAATTTCCCCTTTTCTCCAGCGTCTAAAAGAGGTTGGCTAGGAAATATTTCTTGGCAAAAATTGGTTTTAATTTTAGCTGTAATATCTGCCGCCCAGAAAATATTTGGATTACTTAACGCTTCTTCAAGCTCTGCAGATAACTCTTCTAGTGTTTTTTTATCTTTTGCTGGCCACTGACTATCCCAGGTTAAAAATCGAGTATTCTCTATTTTGTAAACATTATTTAAACTCGTTTTTATAATGATTTCAGTATCCCCGCTATTCTGATTACGCCAAAGCCAAGTTCCTATTAATAGGTTTTTAACGTATCGCAACGCCAACTCTTTATAACCATGTATCCTCTTAAATGCTGTTGCAAGCTCCTGTAGAAGATCTAAAACCTCTCTATTATTACAGACCGCAGGTTTTAGTGAATTGGCTTCCACCCTCAATGAAAATCGACAATATATAGCCTCAATGTTAGGTGGTACATAGCATTCTTCAATGGCTAAGGGGTTAGAAAATGATAAATCTTGAGGAGCAGAGTTTTTAGGGGTTGAATCAGCATTAAATCCTTCTGCAAAACTAGACTTTTTACCCCTGATATACGCGATTTCAGCCTCTAAAGGAATAAAATCACAAGTCGAGTCCTTATAAAAAAAGACGGCTTTACCAGGGTAAAGTGATCGGTTGTACTTCAAAGAATTACATAATTCCATAACTTGCTTTCGCCTTTTTAATTAATATGAATGACTCTTGAACTTCAAACGACCAAAAAGCCTTATTAAAAAAATGTGTCATACCGTTATATCTTACTTTATAAGCACTCATGTATTGCGCAATTCCAATAACGGGTTCAGCAAAACAGTGCCATGAATCTAAAGCCCCCGATCTATTTATTGGCTTACCTAAAAAGCTGAAGCCCTGCATAACAGGAGACAAATTGGTGTTATCAATTAACAAAGAAGTTAAATCATCTAAACTCTCTAATTTTGTTGTATGTGGTACCAACCACTGGCCAAAGCTAGGCAGCCGCTTTAATATTGAAAACAGCTTAGTTTCATTTTGATATAACTGGCACCAAGTAGAATTGATTTTTTGCCAGTCAGGGATCATAGTCCCACCAGCAAATCGAGAAGGGAAACATGCCTGTAACACTTGGTTGTTTTGTTCTAACTTTTCAATGCTATCTTCATCACCATCCAACCTCATGACAATATCAAAAGTTAAATCGCAAAATTTATTTGCTGTCACGCCTGATCTTTTGAACACTTTTTGATTAGGTCCATTCATTGAAAACGCAGGTAGATCATTCCCTTTAACTAACGAATAATTTCTTATAAACAATGAAAAGGATGAAAAGCGGACTGTCACGCCTAAACGATCACTTAACCGTCGTTGATAATTATGAAGCATTCCCCAAACAGCCGTTAATGAAGGCGCTCCTATACAATAAGGATTTGCTTGTGCTTGAGCATCAAATACCTGAATATTATTTAGGTACAAAAGTCGTTTGTTACCATTAATATTAACTGGCTCTACAGTGCCCTCTAACTTAACTAAACGATTTAAAGTACTAATTAAAAGATGCCTCAAGCGTAAAACTATGGCTTGATGGTATGCATACCTTTCAGGTAAATTATTATTAAGATATTCAAATAAAGGGGCTGTTAAACGGTTATTAACTTTATCAACCGTTAATAATTTAAAAATCAATTCACCTTGCTTATAGTTAGATAAATCCAAAACACGATTGTTATCTTGTAGCTCAAAACGCCAATCAATAATAGGCTGTAACCATTGAAATAAAGCTGCTCGAATAACTTTATAAGAGGTAAGTTCACTTTCTTTACGTTGCCTATGCGTTAACTTTAAAGGGCTGGAAATTAATACCTTTAATGCATAAATAAAATTATCAGACGATAATATTTTATTATTAAATACATCCTTACCTTGCCCTAATAGCCACAACATCTTTTCAGAGTAATTTCCTGAAGCAGGGTTAATGTTAGGCGGATAACTTAACAGCGATATATTACCACCAAGAGAAGCAACTAGTTCCCCCATAGAGCTTGGGCGAACATGCTCAAGATTAGCGTATCGACCTTTTTTTTCTCGAGATTTAATTTGAATTTCTGCTTGAAGAGAATGGCTAACAACAGGCGTTAAAGATATATATTTATCACGAAATGGAAATTGAACTTGCTTAGAAAATCGATCGACAGTAACTGGAATGTCTGACTCTGGCAATAGTTTTTTAACTCTTTTACAAAGGCGATTATAATCCTTAGCTATTAAACCTAAAGTGTTAAATGCCTTTTTAAACACATCATTTTCATTTCCCAGTAAGTCAGCTAAACAAAAAATTTTACCTTGCCAATAAAAGTGACAACAAAATAATTTTGCACAATTAATAGTCGTACTATTATGTGACCAACCTAACGTACGCTGACAATTAGCACCACTTATAACTCCAGAGATAATAGAAGGATGTGGAACCAGTAATCGTTGCTTGCTCACCTTTATATCCGGATATTTTAAGTTATGACTATGCAGCCACTCTATTTCATTAACACATTTATCAAAATGGGGTTCATCAAGCAAAGTACGTTTAGCTAACTTTTCATCACACAGATCTTCAATTAACACTTTTCGGTGAGTTAAATTAAGTAAAACAATCAACGCTGCCTTTTCAAAGCCAGTTATGTCAATCAAAGGCGTGTAGGCACTAAAAGCCCTTCTTAACTGACTATTTTTTTCTTTTAGATCATCAATGATTAATAGCTCTTTAAGCGTTTTATAAATTACCATTTTGATAAATACATCCCTGAATAATGATCCCCAAAACTTTTCTTAAGCTCGACAACTTGCCTTAAAAAGAAAACACCTTCGTTTGTAGATAATTTTTGTTTTATTTTTAGTCTAAATGCTGCTTTTAAAGTTCCACTTTCATATAGTCTGTATACCTGCTCATTGGAGGTAGATAAAATGGCCGCAGCTTCAGCAATACTAATCAATAAGTCTGCAATATTAGGTTTTTGTGATTTAGGGTTTTTACTCACTAAATCTAGCAAATAATTTTCGACAATAATCCAAACAAAATGTCCCTCACTTTTACCCTCAAACAATAAATTTGATGAGGAAATTAAGTTACCAAATATAGAAATAAACGAAGTTTTATTAAATGTATCAATTAATTTAAATTCTGCGCTTTTCGCTATTTCATCAAGTTCTTGATAAAAGTTTTGAGGCCATTTTTCAAAATAATTAATAATCGATTCGTTATCAAAAGAGTCTAGTTCAAAGTATCTTTTTTGAAACCAAGCTATTGCTGATAGCTTTTGATACAAAGGAGTATCATTTAAAATTGGATTACTTGAATCAAGTGTTTTGCCCCTCATTGATGATGAGAGTAAAATGTTGAATTCTGGAGCTTTAAGTGGTTTTGTATTAGTTAATTCAAAGCCACACGAACAGTGGGTAATAGATTCATTCACAATGTAATTAATGAATAAATTGCATGATGGGCAATGCTCAATTAAATCAATATTGTGTTTATCGCATGCCTGATAATGCTTGAAGTGCCATACTTGTCTAATATAGGGTTCACTTCTCAAACATTCAGGGCATATGGGAATACTGTATGACGAAGCTCCATCATATCGAACAAAGCTAAGAGGAAAATCAATACCCCTCCAATTTACTGTAGATTGTGAATTTATTTTTCTATTTGATCTAAAAATAGCAAGTTTTTGTAATTCAAATTTTGGAAGGTTTAGTAAAGATTCAAGTAACTCCAAGGCTCTCATTCTGAAATGACTATCTTGCTTAGCGTGATAAATATTCAACAGTTTTAAATCTAAAGGAAAAGTACCGTAAGCTTCAAAATCAAGCTCTCGTAATTCCTCTTTAATCGCTCGACTTAATTGTTGATAAGAATCAAAAAAGTTTTCATTTACAATTCGTATCAAATAGCTTTCTATTGCCTCATCGTCATAAACTTTAGATTTTGGAGTAAAAAGAAACATCGTTAACCATAAAAATTACAATATCTTAATTTATAGCTTACTTATTAAAAATTTACCCACTAATAGTTACACCTTTCGACTAAACAAAAATATTACTCATATAGCTTTCATATTTGATTTCTCACCTCGATATTCATAAAGCTTTCTATTAGTCTTAACTTTCAAGTCAACAGTTAAAATGGAGAATTAAACATGCCAGCTTGGAATAAAGGTAAACGTGTTGGGCAAAAAAAAGCATTTAAACTTGAAGATATTTGGCGCATCAGAATAAGGTTAGAAATTGAAAATAAGCTAGAACAGCTAGCTTTATTTAATTTAGCTATAGATAGTAAGCTTAGATCTTGTGATTTAATAAGTTTAAGAGTACGAGACATATCATCAGCATCGCTTGTTCAATCTCGTGCAATAATCGAGCAGCAGAAAACTCACAGAGAAGTCCAATTTGAAATAACACCCAAGACCCAACAATGTTTGAGTCAATGGATTTATCAGAAAAAGCTAACTTCGTCTGATTATTTATTTTCTAGCCCAAGAAAATCAGGTCACCATATTTGCTACCACTACTATGCCAATATAGTTAAAAATTGGGTATCTACACTTGGCTTAGATATAACTCAATATGGAACGCATTCACTCAGGCGTACTAAGGCATCACTAATTTATACAAAAACAAAAAACTTAAGGGCGATACAATTACTTCTTGGGCATTCAAAACTACAAAGTACTATTGAATATCTTGTTGTTGAAATTGAGGATGCATTATCAATTTCGGAAGGTACAGAAACATAACGCATTAAAAATCGTCATCTAGTTGTTAGCTAAATTTGTTAAATTTAGATTAAATACTCTATGGCGGTTTCGCCCCCAAAGCGCCTTAAACAACCGATTTTTTATCTCAATTCGTTCAATGTATAATAAAATTTGGAAAGCTCAGTTTCGAATACTAATAAAAAAGCTGTATTTTTTATTTATCAGAATAACAATACTGAAGTCATCATTAGCAAACCACGACTACATTAAGCTATGATTATAAAATAATAGGATGAATAATATTTTGAAAAATAATCAAGCTAAAAAAATAATCAACTTTTTTGTCTTTACTGAAAATAAAGACTTCTATAACTGGGTTGATGCTAGTTTAAAGTTGGGTAACCTGCCTGTTAACAATGTCACACACTGCACAACAAAAAAGTTAAATTGTGACTTTGTTGATGCTAAAGATATTAGTATTTTTATAGCCGATGAATTTATTTACCCAAGATTGTTATCTAAAATTAAAGCTGTTTTCTCATTATCTCAATATGACTTTTCAATTTTAGTTTTAACAGATTCAAAAGCCTCTAAAAATATTAAAACTTTAAACTTAGCTACGATTGATTTTGTACCATGGGATAGTCTCACCGTATTTTTATTCGAACATTTAATTAATTCATTAATTCGTGATTTTGAACAGAATCAGATATTACAGAATTTGGCCCATTATGATCCTTTAACCAAAGCAGCTAATCGTAGGTTGTTTGACGATAGAGGAAATCAAATTGTAAAAAGATCTAAACGCCATAAAGAACCACTCACATTGGTGTTATTTGATTTAGATGACTTTAAAATAGTGAATGATACTTTTGGCCATGAAATAGGAGATTTACTTCTTATAAAATTCACCGAAATTGTAGATAAATGCAAACGAGATACTGATACTTTGGCTCGTTTAGGTGGGGATGAATTTGCTCTTTTACTACCCAATACCCCTTCAGATAATTCGAAAGTAATTATAGATAAAATTATTCATTCGTTATCAAAAGAATACATATTAAATAATAATAAAGTACTTATTAAATCTTCTATTGGTGCTGTTTCCGTACCAGCTCCCTCCCCCTCAAGTTTAAATTTTCAAAACATAATTAAAAGCGCTGACATGGCAGTTTATGAAGCCAAGAAAGTAACAGGAACATCTGTACATTACGCTTCTTTCTATTAATTTAATCACCAATGCGCGTTTAATCATTTTTTTTGATTATTCTAAGCAATTTATTGCATTTGCATGTTTCACATAGCTGAATACAATCACGTAAATACTTTCTGTTTGTGTAGTACCGAAATGAAAAAACCATACGAAAGAAATGTCGATGCATATGTAGTCATCTTTTTATTATTAGCCTTATTAATTTCTAGCTTAGCACTAGCTAATAAACACTCGCCAGAAATGAAGGTTAAATTTGTTTTTGGCCAAATTGAATCTTCATTATTAGCCTTAAAAAGTAAAAATGAATTTACGAAAGTTAATATCAAAATAGAGTTAACTAGATACCTTTTGCCAGAAGTAGACACGCAATTTTTTAGCAAAAAAGTATTGAACAAAAACCTTCAAAAAGTTCCTGTAGAGCTCAGGGATGAGTTCGTAACTGAATTATCAATGCAGCTAATAAATACCTATAGTAATTTATTAACTAAATACAATAATGAGGCAATAGAGATTAGTAATGCGACTTTATCGAAAAGCGAAAAAATAGCAATGGTGAAATTAACAATTGTTGGCAAAAACAATTCAAATAAAGCGGTTGTGAAGTTACTTAAGTCTAGTGATGAAAACTGGAAATTTTTTGATATCGTTGTTGAAGGAATTAGCTTAATCGATTCAAAACACGCAGAAATAAATGCGAGTTTCAATAAATTAGGAGCAGAAGCTACACTTCATCGCATAAAAGAAAGAAATATTAGAAGCAATAGCACTTCACAATAAATCCCAAAATGATTACAGGCCAATGATAGATATGCTTAACAATACTTTCACAATAGCTGAGATAACAGCATTGTTATCAAATAACAAATTTTTAATAACAACCGTATTTTTTTTTGTAATTTTTCTTACTAAACATTTAATTGTTCGGTTAATAAAAATAAAATCGAAGAAAGATAAAAGATCAAAAATCAATATGATAAATAATATCTTTACTATATTGATAATTATTGCCATTTTTAATATTTGGTCTGAAGAAATTCAAAAGTTCGCCTTTTCTATTGCTGCTTTTATTGTCGCAATTGTGCTGGCAACACGAGAATTTATTCAATGTTTTATTGGCTTCATTTATATCATAACAAGCCGACCGTTTCGTATTGGCGATTGGGTGCAAGTAGGAAATTTATGCGGTGAGGTACACTCAACTGACTGGGCAAAATTAACGCTATTAGAAGTCGACAAAGATGACTATCAATACACAGGTAAAACGCTTTATTTACCTAATAGTCAACTGATCACTTCTGTTATCAAAAATCTTAACTTCCTTAAGCGATATGCTGTGCATCATTTTACCATCGTGCGTGATGATAGCGTAAATCCGTTTGAATTTTTAGATGAATTACGTGATAAGGCACATGCACATTGTGGTGATTTTAAAGATGTCGCTATACGGTATAATCAACTAATCGAAAGTCGATTAGACATCAATATCACAGGTCCTGAGCCACATATTCAAGTTGCAACCTCTGATATTGGAGACACTCAAGTGTTTTTTACCATCTTTTGTCCAACAGAAAAAGCAATGGAAATAGAGCAAAAGTTAACGGCTGATTTTTTGAAATTATGGTTTGAACATAAAACAACAAGACTAATTTAGTCAATCAAAGCTTCAATTACGACATTATTGTTTTTTATTGAGATTAAAGTGCTTCGCTCTATTTTTGTCCAATCCTCTTTAATATCTGAAAGCGGCTCTGATGAAACGATAATGTCATGTTTACTTTGACGGTAAAATAGAGAAGCGGGTCTAGTATCTGTTCGTGAAGAATAACGCGTAAACAAACTTTCTTTGCCATTGGTGATAGCAAAATTCATAAAAGCATTAGTATTTGCATTCACTTGTAGTCGGTAATTGTTGATTCTTCTGACTGTTGATTTCATTGCTTGTTGTAATTTTTCAAGCGGTGCTGTTTTATCAAAGTTTATTTCATCCAAAAATATTGCAAAAGCACATTCGGAATCAGTATTTCCCTTGATAAAATCAAATGCCTGATCTGATAAGTCATTCAATATTATTCGTCTAAATCGACTAAATTGATCAAGCCGTCCGTTATGCATCCATAAATAAGGCCCGTATTGAAAGGGATGACAATTACTCTGAGAAACAGGCATACCAACAGAAGCATCTCTAACATGGGCAAAAAAGTTTTGTGTTGGAATCTTTGTCGCTATTTGGCTTAAATTTCGATTGCTCCAAGCTGGCTCTATACTGACAAAAGTCCCTGGGATGGAGTCACCATGCTCAGGATACCAACCAATGCCAAAGCCATCACCATTAAGTGGGTTCACTCGCATTTTTGCTTTTTTGCTTTGCTGCACTAATGAGTTACTCGCATCAAAGATGAGAGTATTCATAAAGGTAGTGTCGCCAGAATAGGCAATAAATCTGCACATAATTATTTGTCTCTATTGCGTTTAAGAGTTATTGAACCGTCGAGATGAACATCTCTTTGCGGATAAGCGATAACAATATGATGCTCTTCAAATAGTTCATCTAACCGAAAGCGGATGTTACTTCTTGTCACCCTTAACCCTCCTTCAACGTTGGAATGTATCCAATAAGTCACTTCGAATATGAGAGAGTTATCACCAAAGTCTTCAAAGGTAACAAGTGGTTTAGGGTCTTTTAAAACCTCAAGCTCTTCTACTGTAGCTTGCATAATAAGCGCTGCTACTTTTTTGGCTGGTGAGCCATAAGCTACCCCCACTTTAACTGATGTTCTCACTAATTTATCGACTAGAGTCCAATTAACAACGGTGTTTTCAAGTAATTTACTATTAGGGATTAGTAAGTGAACACCATCAACTCTTCTAATTCTTGTTGAGCGAGTATTGATTTCTTCTACAATACCTTTTGCATCTTCAACTTCCAAAAAGTCTCCAATTCTAATAGGACGTTCCCACATTAAGATCCAACCGCTAATGAAATTATTGATAATATTTTGCGCACCAAAGCCAAATCCTATCGCAATAGCGCCAGATAAAAATGCAAAAGCGGTTATTGGTATGTTAATCAAATCAAGGGCTGTTATCGCTATTATTGCAATAGCGACTATGTATAGAATCCGCTGTAATAAATGGATGACGTTAGGATCAGTTTTTTTATTCGTTAAACGATTGGTAATTAGTTTCACCGCCCATTTAGTAATCAAAATTCCAGCTACCAATAACAGCGGAATCATCAACAAGTCACCTAAAGTGATAGGCTGCTCAGAAATAGCAATAATCTCAGATGATAAAAGCGTTTTAACCTGTTCAAAGTTCATCATTAAACCTCATGTTAACTTCTATTTTGAGCCAAGAAACACTTTTGAAGGATCAACCAAAAATCGCTCCCCAATCGCTTCTCGCCCAAATAGCATTAAATAACTCATATCTGAGCGATCCGTTAGGGTGATCTCCACTGTCCATGACTGAGAACCTAACAATATGGGAGTTTCTATAACATATCGCTGCTCAGAGGTACCATTAGAAGACTTTACTTTACGTATATCACTGATTGGTGCTGTACAAGTCACAACTTTTTCAACATTATGAGCGTCAGGATGAATATCAAACGTGACACTGTGAATGCCTTCTTTGATTGTCTTTTTAATATTATCAACATGTAACGATGATGTTTTTGCACCCGTATCAACTCTCACCTGAAGCTCCTCAATTCCCAGCTCAGGCAAAGTAATAGACTCTAATCTACCTATAATCATCTTATTATTCATTTTGAATTATCCTATTGAATTCAACTATTAACTGTCATTATTTTCAGGTAATAATTGTTCCTGTACTGTTTCAATATGCTCAGCAATTTCTTCATCATTTTCACTAAAGTAAGCAATATGAAACATCGCTTCCCCCTCTTGTACTAGGGGGATATTTTGTTTGCCAATTAAAATACCTGAGCGCGTTGCTTCTACAAAATCAATAATTTCACCATAAGGACTGCCTATTTCGGCAAGTACTTGACCCTTAGTAATTTGATCACCCAAGTTTACGATATTGTGTACTATGCCACTGGCATTCGCTCTTACCCACTGACTACCATTGGCAATAAATGGCACTGTTTTTTTCTTTTTTGTTGCGGTGGTTTTTCTTGTCATGCCTAAATGTTGCAAAACATTTAATATTCCCTTCATACCCGCACGAATTGAAAATTCATCGAATCGCAGCGCTTCACCTGCTTCATACAATAGCACTTTGGTCTGGCTTTTTATCGCTGACTCCCTCAGTGAGCCATCCACTAAATTAGAATTTAATATAACCGGTACACCAAAAGCTTCTGCTAGTTCTTTGGTTTCAGTATCAGACATATCGGCTCTTATTTGTGGCAAATTAGAGCGATGTATTGCACCTGTATGTAAATCAATACCGTAATCACAATGTTTAACAATTTCATTTAAGAATATATGCGCTACTCTACCGGCTAAAGAGCCTTTGGCTGATCCAGGAAAACAGCGATTGAGATCACGACGATCAGGCATATATCGACTTTGATTAACCACCCCATAAACATTGACCATAGGCACTGCAATCACAGTACCTTTAGTAATTTTGAATTTCTTTTGATTAATTAATCGTCGAATAATTTCAATACCATTTAATTCATCACCATGTACAGCTGCGCTAATGAAAATTGTAGGCCCAGCTTTTTTTGCTCTAATAATATGCACTGGTAATGAAACATTTGCATCGGTATATAGCTTAGCAACGGGCAAGTCGATTTTTCGTTGTTCGCCAGGCAGTATGTCGAATTCACCTATTGTTAATTTATCCATGTTTACTACCTTTCTATCCTTTGCCACGTGTTTTGGTCTGGTTGGGTTTTGCATTCTTTTCTAAAAACTCAAACACCATTCCTGCAACATTCTTACCTGTTGCTGTTTCAATACCTTCTAGACCCGGTGAAGAGTTAACTTCCATTACCATAGGACCATTTTGTGACCGTAACAAATCGACACCACACATATTTAAGCCCATTGCTTTTGCAGCATTAACTGCTGTTTCACGCTCTTCTTTAGAAAGTTTAACCACTTCAGCAGAGCCGCCACGGTGCAAATTAGAGCGAAATTCACCTTCTGCACCTTGTCGCTTCATTGCAGCAACAACTCTACCACCAATAACCAAACAGCGAATATCGGCACCACCAGCTTCTTTAATAAACTCTTGAACTAAAATATTAGCCTTTAAGCCCATAAAAGCCTCAATAATAGATTCAGCAGCTTTTGCGGTATCAGCTAGCACCACACCTATGCCCTGAGTGCCTTCTAATAATTTAATTACAACGGGGGCGCCACCTACATTTTTAATTAAATCTTTAATATTATCAGGCTTGCTTGCAAAGCCCGTACGCGGTAAACCAATACCTTTTCGTGATAATAATTGTAATGAGCGCAACTTGTCACGTGAACGACTAATAGCCACAGACTCATTAATATTAAAGGTGCCCATCATTTCAAATTGCCTTGCCACAGCCGTACCATAAAAAGTAACAGAAGCCCCAATACGTGGAATAATGGCATCATACTTAGGCAGTTCTTCACCGTGGTAACGTACAGTAGAGCGTGTACTGGTTATATCCATATAGCAATGTAAAGTATCAATAATATCAACTTCGTGGCCCATTGCTTCGCCCGCTTCTTTTAAGCGTCTGGTTGAATATAAGTTTTCGTTTCTTGATAAAATAGCGACTTTCATAATCATTACCTTTTGGTTGTCACTTTATCGATATAAAGTGGTGTCTTTATTTTTCTGAAGTGTATAGCTAGATTAAAGAACAATAAAACGCTATATTTCGATGCTTTTAATCAAAATAAATGATTAGTTAATTTAGGTAATAAAATGAAGATTGAATTATTAAAAACCTTTTTAGAAGTCAGTAGAACTCTGCACTTTAGAATCGCTTCAGAAAATTTATTTATCACTCAATCAGCGGTAAGTGCTCGGATTAAACTGTTGGAGGATGATTTAGGTGTGTTGTTGTTTGACCGCAGCCAAAAACATTTAAAGCTTACCCCCGAAGGCAACAGGTTAATAAAACACGCTAATGAACTGTTATTTATGTGGCAAAAAACCAAACAAGATGTTGGCATTGCTGATAGTGGTGCTCATCAACTTGTTATTGGCTCTATGATGTCAATTTGGGATATTGTGTTACAAGATTGGTTAAAGAAAATTCATCGTAATATTGATGATATTAGCCTGCTTACGAACACATATTCGCCATTAGAGTTAAGAAAGAGTTTGCTTAGCCGTGTTATTGATATCGCTTTTTTATTTGAACCTCCTTACGTGGAAGATTTAATCTCAGAGAAAGTAGCGACTGTTCCCTTGCATCTAGTCACTACAGACATAAATCTGACAAATGAAATGTCATCATTAGATAACCATATTATGGTGGATTATGGTGAATCAGTTAATGCACAGCACAAAAGAGAATTCCAAAATTCACCTCCAGCAAAACACTTTATGAGCCAACCTAGAATAGCTTTAAATTTTTTATTAGATGCTGGTGGAAGTGCTTATTTACCACGACAAATGACATTTGAATTTATTGAACAGAATAAATTATTTGTTGTTGAAAATGCGCCTGTTTATTCAAGAGAAATTTTCGCATCGTATTTAGCGAAAAGTCAAAAAGTCGATATCATTGAACAAACTCTACAATTATTTCCCTACGTCACCGTTTAATTCGTTCGAAGGGTTCGGTTCCCCCTCATATGTATACGGGGTTGTTTAGCAGATAAGTAAACTCAAATTGAACAGCCCACTTGCATTTAAATGAGCTAAATAATTTGAGTTACTTAAAAATCATGACAAGTTAGTTACTCTGCTATTCTTCTTTAGGTAACACCGTAATTGGTTTATAAAAACTATCAGCCAGTTCGTCATTAATACAAGTTAAAAGGTAGTTCTGCATGCCGTCTTTAGGTACTTCATCTTCTTGCGCGTAGCTTTTGCACATAACTAAAAGAGCTATTACGTATTCTTGAGATGCTTCCATTAACTCTGGTTCCGTTTCTTCGCTATAAGCGAAAGTTGAAGATAAGGTCAAGAAGGTAAAAGCTAAAATTAATTTTTTCATATTATAATTCCAATAAAAGTTCTATTACATATCCCAATAGTGGCTAAACGAATTTAGCTGCCTATCAAGTGTTCTTTTTTCATTAATTGAATCGAGTTTTTTTCTGATGCGGTATCTGTTTTTCACCGCCTTACCAATCGCTTTCCTGTTTGTAGAGCCGTAGGCAATTTCGAAGCCAGCAATACCAGCCTCAAAATCTAAATTGCTATCAATTTCGACATCATTATCTTCATATGTATCAATAGTCATTTTTTAACCTTATAAAAATCAGCCGTTAATTATTACAAGATAATGTGATCAATTTAATAAATTGAAAAGCGAAAAATTTTCGCTTAATTAATCAAAAAAATTTGTTAAAGGCTAAGGTATGATAAGTTTGTAGAAAACTACAAAAGGATGAGTTAGACGATATACATTTAAATATCATGTTTGTGGATTGTTAAACAAGTTAGCTGAAAATAGCTTTACGTAAGTAAGAAATTAAAACCATTTCTTTTTTTTGAAAAACAATATTTGAAAAATCACCACAATAAATAGAATAACGATAAAAAGACCAAAAGCATTGCTATTTGCGGCTCCAGGAATGCCGCCAACATTGACACCTAACAAACCGGTAAGAAAACCTAAAGGAAGAAATATAGCGGCAACCATCGACAGAACAAACATACGATTATTCATTTGTTCCGCTAATGTATTATTTAGCTCTTCCTGACACACTATTGCTCGGTCTTTAATTGAATCTAAATCTTCGATAAAGCGTATTAAATGATCGGTAGCCTCTCTTAATTGAATTTTTTCTTCTGATGCAAACAGAGTTATTTTATCGCTCATCAACTGTGCCATTGCTTCTCGTTGTGGAGATAAGTAACGTCTTAAAGATATAATTTGTCGGCGAATAGATGAAAGCTCATTTCTTAGACTGTGCGTACTAGTAGTTAATATTTTTTCTTCAATATCAGATACATTCTCTTCAATTTCATAAACCGTATTGCTCATTCTGGAAATCAAGCGCTCAGTCAATACTGCTATAAATTCAGACGGTGTTTTCGGGCCTAAGCCATTATCAAAATCTTCTGCAATATCTTTAGTCGAGAGTAATGTTCTTCGTCTAGTGCTAATAATTTTATTATTTGTCAACCAAAGCCGAATTGACACCATATCTTCAGGATTGCTATTCGGCGCTAAATTGACGCCACGCAATGAGATAAGAACGCCATCGTTGAGCGAAGTTGCTCTTGGGCGAGTTTCTTCATCAGATAAGGCATTCGCAACAACGGCGGGTAATTGGTTGTTTTTTTCTAACCATGATTTTGTCGAAGGCAATGAGTAATCAAAATGAAGCCAGTAAGGCTTGCTTTCATCTAGACATTCCAGCGATAGTATTTTTTCAACTTGACTTGATTGATTGAAATAATAACCATAAATAAATTCAGATTGCTTCATATCCACCTCAATAAGAATAAATAATATTCATTTAAAATAAGCTTCTAAAGTAATAATAAGGTGCCACAGCCAAGAAAAGCGATAAAACCAAAAATATCAGTCACAGTAGTTAAAATAACAGCGCCCGATAAAGCAGGATCTATATTAAACTTATTCAATAACCAAGGTACCCACACTCCAGATAAAGAGGCAATTAGAATATTACCTAGAATAGCAATACTAATAGTCACAGATAGCATAGGATTTTCAAACCAGTAAAAAGTAATAAAGCCTATTACTGTTGCCCATAAAACACCATTAATTGCACCTACCTTAAGCTCTTTATTTACTATTGCCTGCCTATTAGCATCAGTAATTTGCCCTAACGCTAAGCCCCTAATAATTAATGTCAACGTTTGGCTTCCTGAGATCCCTCCCATCGAAGCAACCACAGGCATAAGCACAGCTAAAGCGACAACTTGCTGTAATGTTGCTTCAAATAGTCCTATAAACCATGAAGCTAAAAACGCAGTAAGCAAGTTTATACCTAACCAAACAGCTCGGTTTTTGCTACTTAACCATACATTAGCAAATAAATCTTCCTCTTCACTTAAGCCCGCTGATTTAATTAATTGGCTGTCTTTTTGTTGCTCTTTATACCGATAAGCCGCATGTAAATCAAAACGTCCCGTTAAATAGCCATTTTCATTAACTACTGGTAAGGCATATTTTCCAGAAAGTATGACTTCATCAGCGGCTTCTCCGACATCTTTACTGGCTTCAAAAAATTGTGTTTCTTGATAAATAACATCAGCTAATAGCTTGTCGTCATCCATGGTCATTAATTGGCTAACAAATATCTCACCTAATAATTTAGATTGATTATCTATGATATAAATGACTTCGGTTAATGATGAAGATTCTTTAAAATAAGCCTTTTTTGCGGCCGATACTTTTAATTTTTGTGATATGCTTTTTTCATCAAAACTTTGCCAACGGCCGACTTCGTCATCAGAATAATCTTGTGATTCTTTGAAATGCTCTTTTTGCTTTGCTGTCATTTTAGTTACAGCATATTCAATAAAACGTTCGCTTAAATTTTCAGTCAGCTCAAGTAAACTATTAGCATCTAAGCGATCAAATAAAGGAAAACATTCCTCATCTTCAAGCGAACTTAAAATCATTTGTCTAGATTCATTCTTCATTTCTAAAAAAATACGTTGTTGGAAGTCATTGCTAAATAACTTCCATAAGTTTAATCGTTGTTCAAGAGGAAAAGCTTCTAATAAGGTGGCTACATACTCTGGTGATAGTTCTGCTTCAAGCTCAGAAGCTAAATTGCTTAGTGGCAATTCATTGACAAATAGCTCCTCAAGCTGCTCAATGTAATGTGTTAATTGATCTAAAGACATATAGATTCCTAAGAAAAATGTTTAATAAATTTTTTGGATTGATCTAAGTAATATTTTGCGTTTTATCTATATACCCATTTAACTATAGAATCATTACATTCATTAACAATTAAACCATCACTTTTATGGATATGCCCAAATTACAGCCTTTTGCGATTAAAACACAAAAGTACTCTATTTTTTCTAAATTATGGCAACTGCTTTTTAGGAAACGGCAATGGCAGCTTATTGAAGATTGGCACTATGTATTACCAAACAAAAGAACCATCATCATTCCAAAAGGCTTTGTTTTTGATGGCAGTTCATACCCCGCAATTGTTTGGCTTTTATACTCACCAACAGGTTTATTGCTAATTCCTGTGATTTTACATGATTTTTGCTTCCAATATAATTACTTATGGGCGAAACAGGACGATAAAGTATTTAAGTTTAAGGAAGGTAATGGCTTTTTCAAATGGTCGGAATTAATACGTAATGTAGGAATTGAAAGGAATGAACTAATTCTTATTGATTACTTAATATGGCTAATTTGCTTAGCATTTGGTTGGGTGAACTGGTTGGTTTTTCAGCGCAAAGGAAAAATACCACTGTTACCTAAAAGTTAAAAATCGAATAAGATTAAGGCTAAAAAATGCCCTCGAATTATTGAGGGCAAAAAGGGATGAAATGTATTTGCATTGCAAGAAAGAAAACTGTATCTCATCCATGCTTAGTGGGTAAAAAAATTCTCTATATAGTACTTTTTGTGTAATTACAGTTTAAGCTGCTCTCCCTCCATTTAAGTTATGAAAAGGCTTGTAAATTGTTAACCTTTTATATTTTTGCCATAGCAACTCTATTCTGGTTTGTCCTTCACTCTGTTCCTTACACATTTGAGAAAATTGCTTTTCTACTTCATTCGTTGGCGTGCAGACCTCTTGCTCTAGCATACGTAATCGTCTTCCAGTATCTGTCAATATTTCAGCTTCCGCTATAGTAAAGTCTCCTGACTTATTAAAACCATGCGGAAAATGAACATCATCGTAAAAGGGGCTTTCAGTATTAAATCCATGAGTTAAAGTCATTGTAACCTCTGTTAACTGTATCTAGCTTTTGACGGATTATGCGGCTAACAAACCAAACTGTAAATCAACGAATAATTATCGAAACGATAAAAAATGGCACCATGAAAATTTTGCTAATTAAAATCATCTTAGAAATTAAAGGTTGTCGTCGTTTTGAAAAGGTTTCTGAAACCTATATTTAATTCAAGTGGCTATAAATACTAGACTCGCCTTGAAATAGTGTACCTAAAGAAAATTAAGTTTAATTAAACACTGTAAGTGATTTTGTTACTTTAATGTGGCTTGTTTTTGCTCGTATTGTTAATGCCGTCAATGTTTTTTCATGACCTATATGGGCATCAATTCCTTGGTAATTAGGTCCATTGAGCAAATAAAATAGAGTTGAAATTCTATGGCGTTAAATGCTTCTTTCCGAGATAGCCCTAACGATCACTATGTCACTTTGCAGTCCTAATTTAGCTTTTAATTTCACTATAAAGAGTCCGGTTGTTTACCAAGCGGACGTTAGGATTGAAGCGCAGATGCTTGACTAATCTACGATAATATTAGCCTAAATTTTATTAGGCTAATTGCTGCATATAAACAAATATTCTTAGAATTCGGTCATTCTGGATGGTTAAATTCCTCGAGGAGAAATTGAACGTATGATGGATAATTCGTATCTTCTGGTGGTGAGTAAAATAACCAAGAAAGATCAGCAATCTATCTTGGTGTATTTATAATACGGACTATTTCATTACTTTAAATAGGTGTAGCCATTTAAACAATCTTCGTAAAAATCAATTAAATTAACACCTTCCCTTGGTTTTATTTTTCCGCGTGATATTTGTGCATCTATTTCTTTTTTAATCATTTGCGCCATAATTGCGGGTGTATATTGCATCGTAGAAAGCACATTATCGACTGATGAACCTTTAACGACTTCTTCAATGTAAAAATCTTTAGGATCATCATCATAACTGACAATATGGACCTCGTTTAAGCGGCCAAATAAATTATGCATGTCGCCCATTACATCTTGGTAAGCGCCTGTTAAAAATATGCCGATAAAGTAGTCTTCATCTTTGTTGAGTGTATGCATCGGAATATTATTTGCTACAGTATCGTCGCCAATGAACTTATCTATTTTACCGTCACTATCGCAGGTAATATCGACCAAACTACAGAGCTTTGTTGGTTCTTCGTGTAAACGTGAAATGGGCACTATTGGCAAGACTTGATCAATCGCCCAAGAGTCTGCGGCTGACTGAAAAACTGAGAAATTAGCTAAATACTGTGACGACAACATCTCAGAAATATCATTGAGTTCTTCCGGCACAAAGTCATGTCGGTGCATTTTTTGTTCAATCACGTTAAGAATGCGCCAGTACAACGTTTCTACCTTGGCTAATTCGTCTAGGCTCAATATTCCCAATTTGAATGCTTGCATTGCCTGTGACTTTAATTGCACGACATCGTTATATATTTCTTGGTGACTATTGTTTTTTTCAGCATCAAGAAGATCTGTTTCTAAGTCACGGATATTGGTGACAATAATATGTTCGCTCGTGACTTTTCGGGTAGAATATTGTGTACCACTGGGATGAATTTCGCCAATCACATTGGTGATTACGCATGAGTGGTGGGCGGTCATCGCTCTGCCACTTTCACTGACCAAATGAGGATGAGGAACCGATTCTAAGTCGCAATTTTGTTTAAAGCCGTAAACTATATCCGACACATATTCAGCGAGGTTGTAATTACACGAAGAATCGTTAGTCGACTGAGAGCCGTCGTAATCAATCGCTAAACCGCCACCTACATCAACGTATTCGAGTGGCACACCTAATTTGAATAACTTACTGTAGACTAACGATGCTTCTTGAACAGCTTCTTTAATAGCGCGAATATCGGTTAACTGACTACCAATATGAAAATGTAAAAGTTTAATGCTATCTGTTAACCCAGCAGCTTCTAAATAAGCGGCAGCATTGAGTATCTCTGCAATGCTTAAGCCAAATTTTGCGCGTTCACCACTGGAGTGCTCCCATTTTCCACGACCTTTTACCATCATTTTTACCCGTAGGCCAATAATGGGTTTTACATCCAGTGTTTTAGCAAGCTCAACGAGTTTTATCAGCTCACTATATTTCTCGATAACAATAATTATTTTTCGGTCAATTTTCAAACCTAATAAAGCTAAACGTAAATATTCTTCATCTTTGTAACCATTTAAAATAGTTAATGAATGTTTGTTAGTGTTATAAGCCAATGCGGCAATAAGTTCAGGTTTTGAACCCGCCTCTAAACCATAATTATAACGGCTACCAGCATCAACAATCTCTTCAATAACCTCGCGCATTTGATTTACTTTTACTGGAAAAACCCCAAAGTATTGCCCTTCATAATTAGCTGCTTCGATGGTACTACGGAAGGTTTTGTTTAATAGCTCAACTTGTGATCGTAAAATATCATGAAAGCGAATAACAGCAGGAAACTGTATGCCTTCACTTTGCATTTCGTTGATCACTTCTTTTAAGTTTATCTTCAAATTGGGTTGATCGTAACGCGGAATAACATGAATGTCGCCACTTTCACCAATCTCAAAATAACCATTGCCCCAACGCTTAACTTTATAGGTGTTTTCAGCGTCGTCAACCGACCAGTTTTTTAATGTGTTTTTCAAAGCGGCTCTACTTATGGTCTAAACAAATGATTAATTCTCGGACAACTTTGGCGGCGAAAACATCGCTATTGCCAGTTGAGTCAATTTCTGGCGATAGTTCTACTACATCACAGCCGACAAAGTTTTTATTTTTTAATATTTTGCAAAGGCTAATAAATGAGTGGAAATCTTCACCACCGGGTTCTGGGGTGCCTGTTCCTGGGAAAAAGCTCGGGTCAAAATAGTCTAAATCTAGTGTCAGGTAGATAGGACGTCTTTCGTCGATACCGCTAACCGCTTGCAAAAAATCTTTACGACTATTCTTCAGTGTGTGGTGGCTCTGCATCCATTGGTACTCTTTTTTGGTGCCTGAACGAATACCGTATTGAATAAGTTGATGCTGCTCGGAAAAGTGGTCGTGTACTCGTTTAATAATAGAAGCGTGTGAGTAATGAAAACCTAAATAACCATCTCGTAAATCCGCATGGGCATCAAGATGCAAAAGCACTAAGTCTTGATAGTTATCTAAGTAGGTTTTAATCGGAGCGTATGAGATCGAATGTTCGCCACCGAGTGTTAACGTTTTTATATTATATTTTTTGAAATCAAGGCTAGAAAACTGCTTAAAAAAATCATCCGTAGCGGTTTGCCATTGGCTTTCTATATCCTGATGCTCGTTGCCCGACAATTCAACGCCAGTTGATAAATTACCTAAATCGTAAAAAGTAATATCTTCAATATCACCATCTAAATAAGGGGAATAAGATTCAATACCATCAGAAACTGCACGCAAAGCATTTGGGCCTGCTTTTGTTCCTTTTCTAAAGCAAGCGGTGCCATCAAACTCAAATCCTATGATGTGAATGGCGTTCGCATAAATACCTGATGCTGGCTGTGCAAAATCATGAAAAATATCGGGCTCACTCAAATCGATGAGGATATCGCTTACTTTATTGTTCCATGGGTCACTTTTTTTTTCAGTATTCATTGGCCGTAATTGCTCAAAATATTGACGATTTTTAAAAAACGCCATTATGCTTAAAAATTTTCGAAAGTATAGTATTTTTCACTCGATTATAAAGTTCGGCAGAACATAAAATTGACGACTATTTTCGTTAATGAAAAAGTTCTCTTATTAAATTGATTGACTCATGTTAAAAAGAGCGTAAATTTTTATTGATTTTGGCGTTTTTATTTGTAGAATGTTGCAACTTTTTTGACGTGATGAATATATGAACAATTTGTCTATATGTTTATGGTCAGTAGCTGATTGATATATTGAGGAAGGCTATTGTTTTTTGAAGGCTCTGAAAAGAAAGTAGAGGTGCTAGTTCACCCAGAAAAACTTTCACTATTAAATGATGTAAGTGATGAGTTTTGGTCGTTACTTGTTCAGCGCTGCAATGCTCAAATACTTTCAAGTATTAAGAACGACAGCTGCAAAGCATATTTGCTTTCAGAGTCGAGCCTTTTCGTTTGGGATGATCGTTTTTTAATCTTGACCTGCGGCGTAACAAACTTAGTTAACTCTGCTGAGTTCTTTATCCAGCATATGGGGCTTGATGTTATTAAACATCTTACTTACCAGCGCAAGAATGAATATTTTGCTCATGTTCAGCCGACTTGTTTTGGTGATGATATTAAATTATTGAGTAAGTACTTGCCGGGCAAGGCGCTTAGATTTGGTGAACTCGATAGCCACCATACTTATATGTTCCATCAAGCAAACGACTTCAAAGCAGAAGCAAATGATGTCACTTATGAACTATTGGCTTACCAAATCAGCGAAAATGCCTCTAATGAATTGACTGTAGCTGGTTTGAACGCTGAAGATATTCGTGACTTTTTGAAACTCGACCTTATTTTACCTGACTTTATTTTGGACGATTTCGTGTTTGATCCTTATGGCTATTCAGTTAATGCCATATTAGGTGATGACTACCTAACAATTCACGTTACCCCACAAGCGGACAGTAGCTATGTTAGTTTTGAATCGAGCTTAGATTTAATTGAGTTAGCACCAACTATCTTGAAAGTTCTACAACCTGCTTCATTTGACTTACTTACTTATAATGAGACAAATTTTGCTCTAAAAACTCAACAATTTATTCCGGCAAGCTATGTCAGTAAGTCATTGGTGAAAGATACATTAAGTAATGGCTACTTTGTGTGTTTTGCTAATTACATTCTTCCACAAAGTATATTTACTCAACCATCGACTCTCGATGTAACAGGAGAAAATCATGCACTCTGAGCTATGGGTAGAAGAGAAGTTTCAAGACTTCTTAGGGTTAAAATTCAAAGTTGAGAAAGTGCTTTTCTCTGGTAAAAGTGAATTTCAAACCGTTGATGTGGTAGAAACCAAAGGTCATGGCAAAATGTTGCTTAATGACGGGCTTATTATGGTTACGGAGCGTGATGAGTTTGCTTATCATGACATGATCACTCATGTGCCATTATTTACGCATCCGGCACCTAAGAATGTGTTAGTTATTGGCGGTGGTGATGGTGGTACTGCGCGCGAAGTATTAAGACATGTTAATGTTGAAAAGTGCACTATGGTTGAAATCGACGGTATGGTTGTCGATGCTTGTCGCGAACATATACCACAAACATCAAAAGATTTAGCTCATGAAAAGCTTACACTGATTATTGGTGATGGTGTTGAATTCGTGAAAAACACTAAAGAAAAATTTGATGTCATTATTGTGGACAGTACAGATCCAATTGGCCCCGCGCAACCGTTATTTGGAGAAGAGTTTTACCAAGATGTATTTAACTGTTTAACCGATGATGGCATTGTTGTATCGCAGGGCGAGTCTTCTTGGTACGCCATGGATATTCAACAATCGTTACTTAAAGTATTAAACGCTGTATTCCCAAACAGTTATTTGTATAGCTTCAGTAACTTAACTTATCCTGGCGGTTTATGGAGCTTCACGTTTGCCTCGAAAAAATATCATCCTACTAAAGACTTTGACACGCAGCGCGTGGTAGATAGTGGCTTGGAATTCGATTATTACAATAGCTCGCTTCATCAAGCCGCTTTTGCTCTACCGAATTTTGTGCTTAAAGGTTTAGATGGACTGATTGATAACTAGTTAGTCTGCAAATAGCTTAATCATAAAAGATCATTGCTATAGGGTCATGATCTTTTTGTTTAAGTTAAATGACGAGACTTCTTTATGGGTTAAGTGTCGCCATTGTCCCTCTGGTATATCAAGTGTCACTTGCCCAACTTTTTCTCGGTGTAGTGCCACCACTCTATTACCAATGGCTTTAAACATTCGTTTCACTTGATGATATTTGCCTTCTGTTATGGTTAACAGAATCTCTCGCTCACTAATTATCTCTAACTGAGCGGGGCGTGTCGGCTTTTGTTCACCCTGCAACAGTATGCCATTAGAAAAGTCTGTTGATGCTGTTGGGGCAATAGGCTTTGACAGCTGAACGCGATAAACCTTTCTGCATTGCTTTTCTGGGCGAGTAATTTCAAAAGACCATCGGCCATCATCGGTTACCAATACTAACCCGGTAGTATCTGCATCGAGTCGACCTGCAATATGTAATTCTTCTGGCTTTTCAATGTCGATCATATTCAATAAAGACGGATAGTTTTCATCGACATTCGAGCACAATGTATTTGCAGGTTTGTGAATTAAAAGATATCTAAATGGCCTTAACGTGAGTACTTTATTATCGAGCGCCACCGTATTATTTTCATGGACCTGTGCTGACTCAACAACAACAACCATATCATTGACTAGAACCCGGCCTCTGTTAATGAACTCAATGGCTTGGTTTTTGGTCAATGATGTACTTTTGCAGATAAATTTATCGAGACGCATCGATACGACTTAGTCACTTATAAAGATAATAAAGACAACGGGTTATGTAGGATATTGATCAAATTTTGTCGCGCTTAATCCATCGTCATACCACCAACATTTTTCTTCCCAAAAAATATTGGCTTGTGGAGCGACATCAGGGCTTTCGTCTAAATAACCTGCGGGAACCACTAACATGCTACCATCTCGGCTTAAATATGGGACTTGCGAGCCACATTCGATGCAGAAATTATTACTGAAACGAACCGCGTTAGGTAAATCAAAGCGCTTAGTTGACTCTTGACCTGATATCCACTCGATGTTCTGTGGCGCAGTAAAAAGTAGAGAAGCAAAAGCAGAACCCGTTTTTTTCTGACAGCGATCACAATGACATTGATAGAACTTTTCAAATGGGCCATTGACTAACGTTTTAACTTTGCCACATAAGCAGCTACCTTTGATTTTCTTGTCCATGCCCAACTCCTTATTGCTTAATATTTCTTGTCACTATAAGTCGTGCGACACAGAAAAAATATAGCCACTAATTGCCAAGTACTATAGTCAGTAACATCTTAATACTCAAGCCAAGTAGTAGTGCAGCGAAGACCTTTTTTAATATGTTCATCGGCAGTTTATGGGCAAGGTTTGCTCCTAACGGAGCGGTGATGAAACCACAAAGTGACAGTATGATCACGGCGGGTACATGAATAAAACCTAAAATCCCGGTGTCAGCAAATGAGCCATATACTTCAACACCCCATCCGTTGATGAGATAGCTCAAACTGCCGGCAAGTGCTAAAGGGAAGCCGATTGCGGCTGATGTACCAATCGCTTTTTTAATATCTCGTCCGCGGCTGACTAAATAGGGTACTGACAGTGAACCACCGCCGATGGCGACTAGCGTCGAAATAGAGCCAATAGCAAATGCAGGAATAACCTTAACAGGCAATTCCTGTGCTTTATTAGCGACATTTTTGCTACCAAAGAACATTTTATAGGATACAAATCCCATAAATAACGTAAATAGCACTGCCAATATGTGTGAGTTCACATAAATAACAATAAACGGAGTGAAAAAAGCACCCGCAATTATGGCGGGCGCCATTAGCTTGACCTCAGGCCAGAGAATATTATGATTGCGTCGATGGGCTAACATGCTAGATAACGAAGTGGCAATTATTGTTGTCATTGATGTGCCTAATGCTAAGTGCAATATATAAGTGTCATCAATATTTAATGCCAGAAACAGTGAGGTCAGTATCGGGACAAAAATACCGCCACCACCGATGCCTAATAAGCCGGCTAGAAAGCCAACGATACTACCAAGTAATATCAGTTGAATAGCCAATTCAGTTGAAATCATTTCGCTACTAAGTTTACAAAGAATAGAGTATATACTCTGGCATATTGTGGCAATAATAACCAGATAAATTCAATCAGTAGCCCTTGGTCTCAGCAGTTTACTCAGGTTGAGTTGAGGAGCTATGTCGCTCAATGATACCCAGTACTCACCACTTTCTTGCAGTGATTCTATTTTCTAAAACACATAAAAGGTAAGTGGTTTAAGTATCTGGCGAGTTAAACTTTGTAGCATAATTTTTATTCAACTTGACCGTGTTCGAATACAACATGCTATTAATGTTGTGGCGGACTTGGTATTAGTGCTTTGAAGCCCTCGATTGTTTCGAATGCTGAAGCTAAAAGCTTGCTTTGGATCAAATCAAGTAGATCTTGTGATTGAAGAATAGACACTTTCTAGATAATATGAATACGAATCGTTATCAATATCAAAGGCAGAGCGATGACTCTTTCCAGTTTGCAGAAAAAACAACGTGCTCGTATTACCTCTTTACCTCAAGATTTAGTCTTATCTAGTCGATTGATGGAACAAGGTTTTGTCCCTAATGTTGAAGTAGAAATGGCTCATCGTTCGCTATTTAAAGGCCCCGTTGCTTTTTATTTGCATGGTACAAAAATTAGTATTCAACATACTTTGGCCGCTCAAATTAATGTCGAATTAGCTTAAGGTTGCCGTTACAAATGAATGCTTTGCAGCATGTCGCTCTAATAGGTTTCGCTAATGCTGGCAAGTCCACTTTATTTAACCAACTGACACAGTCTAAACAAACTACCGGTAATTGGTCGGGCGTCACCGTATCGATCAAACAAGAGAATGCTTGTTTAAATGGCCAATCATTTACTTTTACTGACTTACCTGGGATCCCTTCATTAACTAAGCGAGATCAGCAAAGTAATGATTTGTCGATTTCTCACGATTTTTTGCAAGACAACAAGGTCGACTGCCTTATTAATATCGTTGATGCGACTCAGTTGCAACGTCAGCTTTATTTAACCACCCAGCTCCTTGAATTGGGTTTGCCCATGGTGGTTGCGCTAAGTAAAATTGACCGTAAAGAAGCCATTAAAATTGATCCAGATAAGTTATCCGATTTACTTGGCTGTCCAGTTATTGAGCTAGATAACAGAGCCCAGCTGGCGCAAGTAAAAGTCGCTGATGTGCTTGCGAGATTACCTGCGGCTACTTGCTTGCCGAAGACCTTTAATGTTCCTAAATCACTGCAAGGTAAGTTGAGTGACAATGTTGGTGCGTTACTGAACTATGAACGAGAACATACCACTTCTTGTTCCAATTGTTCAGACGACTCAGAAGCTGTCATGCAGGTGATGCAATCACGATATGCCTTCGTAGAATCATCGTTAGCGCAAGCGACATTGTCATCGTCTCAAGGAAAAACATTAAGCGACCGAATTGATAACCTAGTATTACACCCGTTATTAGGGATCCCAGTATTCCTAATGATGATGTACTTATTATTCATGTTCGCGATCAACGTCGGTGGTGCGTTTATTGACTTTTTTGATATTCTTGCTGGCGCTATATTTGTTGATTATCCGCAACAATTCTTGTCAGGTTTTGATCTTCCTGCCGGGCTGTTGACCATTATAGAGGGGCTTGGTAGTGGTATACAAACCGTCGCTACTTTTATTCCTATCATTGTGTGTTTGTTTATCGGTTTATCGTTATTAGAAACTTCAGGTTATTTGGCTCGAGCTGCCTTTGTTGTTGAAAATTTAATGCATAAAATTGGCTTGCCCGGTAAAGCATTTGTTCCGTTAATTGTTGGCTTTGGCTGCACTGTCCCTGCGGTGATGTCGGCTCGCGTTCTCGATAGTGAAAGAGAACGCATTACCACCATAATGATGTCACCTTTTATGTCATGTGGCGCTCGGTTACCTGTCTATGCGTTATTTGCCGCCGCGTTTTTTCCTGAGTCAGGTCAAAATGTTGTATTTTCTTTGTATTTAATAGGCATCGCTGCCGCTATTTTTACTGGCTTTTTATTGAAGTCTACTGTGTTGTCAGGGCACAGTGCGATGGGCTTTATGGAACTGCCACTATATGAAATGCCACAACTGAAAACACTATATACTCGAGTCTGGAGTCGCACTAAATCATTTGTAATGGGCGCGGGTAAAACGATTGTATTGGTTGTCTGCTTTTTGAATTTCTTCAATTCTTTAGGTACGGATGGTAGTTTCGGCCATCATGACAGCAATACCTCTATTTTAAGCAAAAGCGCCCAAGTTGTTACGCCTTTGCTTGCCCCCATTGGCATTAAAGAAGAAAACTGGCAGGCAAGTGTCGGTATTATTACCGGAATTTTTGCCAAAGAAGCGTTAGTGGCAACCTTTAATAGTTTGTACTCGACAGTCGATGAACGTGATGAGCAAGACTTAGTGTTTGCTGATATTTGGCAGACGGCACTTGGTTCAATTAAAGAAAATTTATTAGGCATTGCGCCTCAAGACCCGCTAGGTGTTGATGTTGGAGATGTATCTAGTATTGAAACTGCAGCGCAAGAACAAGAGGTTGAAGTAAGCACTTACACAGCAATACAGGCTGCCTTTGCCGGTAAAATAGGTGCGTTTAGCTATTTGTTGTTCATCTTGCTTTATACCCCTTGTGCAGCAGCTATGGGCGCGATAAAGAATGAAGTTGGCAATCGTTGGGCCTTGTTTGCCGCACTTTGGAGCTTTTCTTTTGCTTATTTAGTGGCGGCGTTTGTCTATCAATTGTCCAATATAAGTGTTGATCCGCGCTATGCTTTATTAAGCATATTTTTAGTCATGGTCAGTTTTTTTACCATTTATTTATGGTTAAAGCATCAAGGTAAAAAAGTACTAACCTTGCCGGTTCGTGTCAGTTACGTTAAATAACTCTTTGATTCACTCTATTGAAAACCGTTGACTAAAATAGATGGCTCTTTCGTTGCTATTAAGATAAATTTTAAAGCTCTCCTTTTTACACAGCCAATTTCGGCCGAGTCATCAGTGATTAAAAAATATTGGTTATGTTAAGAGCTCCTCGGAAAAAAACACTTATTATTTTGGCACTTCTGGCTGCGGTAATTTCTGCTTTTGTCCTGTTTCGCATTTACAAACTGTATGTGCTTAAGCTAGTTACTATCGATGCCCAGTTGCGTGAAATCTCGGGTATTGAGTTCGACAAGTATCAAAGGTTATGGGCAATAAATGACGGTGGTGATGGAGCTAAACTGTATCATGTTCAAAATGACGGTACAGTAAAGCGCATCATAACGATAACTAATGCTAAAAATCTTGATTGGGAAGATATGACCCAAAACGACTTTGGGCACTTTTTTATCGGCGATTTTGGCAATAATCTAGAGCAGCGAGACTGGTTAACGATATACAAGATTGAAAATCCAATTGATATTAAAGGGGATACGACAACGGCTGAAATCATCAAGTTCGCTTACCCTAAAGGTCTAGATATTGATGAAGACGACCAGAATATTAATCATGATCTTGAAGCTTTTGTTTATTTTGGTAAGCAATTGTATCTGTTTACCAAAAATAGAAGGGAGCCATTCGACGGAAAAACTCACCTTTTTAGTGTTGGCGATTATGCGGCTAATCATCAAGCCAAGTATATTGATTCCTTTGCTACTTGTACGTCATTTAAAATGTCATGTTGGATAACTTCTGCAGCAATAAGTCGTCATCGCCGGATAGCGATTTACTGCCTCTGTCGAAACCACCAACCCTGTCA
>PJEL010000986.1_pt1 | contig 30823 bp, 26 predicted proteins | sample 1853271 | NCBI WGS metagenome assembly PJEL01 (sample SAMN08108733, study PRJNA415343) | Invertebrate metagenome, whole genome shotgun sequencing project. | host: Globobulimina | place: Sweden: Gullmar Fjord | collected 2015-08 | reverse complement strand
TACCGTCGAAGATGACCTCGACTTCATGGCGCCGATGCAGCCGGCATTGCTTCCCGTCGCGCTGGCAATGGCCGCCGCCGGCTTTGCGTCGCTGGTCTACGAGGTCGCGTGGACGCGGCTCTTGGGACTGATGCTCGGCGCCTCGGTCTACGCATTCTCCACTATGCTCCTCGCCTTCCTCATCGGAATTGCGATCGGAGGAAAGCTGGGGGGACACCTCGGGGACTGGCAGCTTCGTCGCGGTGGTCAGGACTCCGTACTCAGGCTGCTCGCCGGCATTGAGATCGCAGTGGGCGCGCTGTCGGTCGCCATGATGTGGATCTACGGACAGCTCCCATTCTTCTACGTCGACCTCTTTGACCTGTTCAATGCCGAAGAGTACCCGACCATGATGTGGGTCACGTCGACGGCGCTGGCCGCTGTGATCATGACGCCGCCAGCGATCCTGATGGGCATCGCTTTCCCCGTCGCGGTTCGGGCCGTGGTTGGAAGCGACGATCACCTCGGTGGGCCCGTCGGGGTCGTCTATGGCAGCAATACCCTCGGGGGCGTCTTTGGGGCCTTCCTCGCTGGATTCGTCTTCCTTCCTGGGCTCTGGCTCCAGGGCACCGTGCTGCTCGCTTCGATGGTGAACCTGTTCGCCGCCGTCCTGCTCCTCGCCTGGACGCTGCGTGGCAAGGCCTTTGGTCCCGCCCACGGCGTTCCGGTGGTCGTGGTCCTCCTCGGGGGCGTGTTCGTCCTGGTCCAGCCCGCATGGGACGCGATGCTGATGACGGCGGGCATGTACAAGTATGTGACCGAGTTCAAGGACCATAGTCGCGAGGGAATCTACAGCTACGCCGTCGATCAATACGAGCTCTTGTACTACGCCGAGGGGCTGTCCACGGTCGTCACGGTCGCCAGGAACATGGACTCCGAGAACATCTGGCTGGCCAATAACGGCAAGGTGGACGCCTCTACGACCACCGACATGCCGACCCAGGTGCTGTGCTCACTGCTGCCGATTCAGTTCGTGGAGGATCCGTCCGACATCCTCGTGATCGGACTGGCGAGTGGGGTCACGGCCGGCGCGGTGACGCTGGTTCCCGACATGAAACACATGGATGTCGTCGAGCTCGAGCCGGCGATCGAGCCCGCGGCGCGGATCTTTGGGGAGCACAACCACCACGTCCTCGATGATCCGCGTACCAACTTGATTTCTAACGATGGCCGCAACCATGTGCTCCTCAGTCCCGAGAAGAGCTACGACGTGATCATCAGCGAGCCTTCCAACCCCTGGATCACTGGGGTCTCGAACCTCTTCACGCGGGAGTTCCTGGAGATCGGCAAGTCGCGGCTGCGGCCCGGCGGCGTCTGGTCCCAGTGGGTGCAGATGTACGGGATGGACGAGCACGACCTCCGCACCTTGCTGGCGACCTTTGCCGACGTGTACCCTTACGTCCTCGTCTATGCGACCATCGAAGACGCCGACCTGGTCTTGATCGGCTCCGAGATGCCCATCAAGCCGTGGCCCGAGTCTGCGCAGCGGCTGCTGGACTGGCCGAAAGTGAAGGCCGAGATGGCGCTCATCGACATGGTCAAGCCCCTCGACCTGGTCGCCATCTACCAGATGGGCCGCGATGAGATCATCGACATGGCCAAGGGCGCCCCCCTGAACACCGACGACAACATGCGGATCGAGTACTCGGCGCCCATGCATCTGCACACCGAGACCCAGGACGAGAACTTCCGACTCCTCATCCAAGCCGCCGCCGTGCCCTACGATGCTCTGCCCGACGATCCTCTTGCAATCGCTGATCTGGCCCGCGTCTACCAAGATCGCGATGACGTCGTGCGGTCTGTGGCGAGCATGGCTCACGCCGCAGGAATGCTGCCCAAGGACGATCCCCTTCGGGAGGAGATGATCAGCGAAGCGGAGAAGTGGCAGGCGGAGCTGATCGACGAACTCGATGAGCAGGAGCGCGCGGCCGAAGAAGACGAGCTGTAGCCTCGAGAACTCGCGAGATGCCTGCGAGTGGTCGGCTACTCGAACTCTTCCAGGGCTTCGTATTCTTCCAAGCCCTCGGTGACGCTGTCCTCGAAGATCTCATCGAGCATCAGAGCGCGGGACAGGATGCGCTGGTGTACTGCCACGACGAGCCCATCGACGAGACCGACGGTGAGGTAGCCGACTGCGCCGACGCCCCACCACATCGAGGGGTCGAGGAAGATGGCACCAAAGAGGCAGCTCGCGAGTCCGACACCGATGAGCCGGCGCGCATTGCGGTTGCGTCGCATGTCGCGGAAGGTGCGGAAGGGGATGGACGAGACCATCAGCAGGCCGAGATAGGCGACCACCCCGGCGACCACCAGGGGCGGGATGTGCATGCCGGCCAGATATCCGTTGCTCACCCAGATGAGGGTGACCAGACACCCACCGGCCATCGTCGACGTGAGGCCTTGGGAGTGGCCGCGGAGGGTCCAGGCCTTCTCGGTCGTGTTCACGTTGAAGCGGGCCAACCGGAAGGCGGCGCAGACGACGTACCAGAAGGTGATGGCGACGCCGAGGGGCCCCATATCCTTGAGCACCCAGGCCCACGCCAGGAGTGCCGGTGCAACGCCGAATCCAACGATGTCGGCGATGCTGTCGAGCTGCACACCGAACTCGCTGAAGCGCTTGGTCATGCGCGCCACGCGGCCGTCGAGCAGATCGAAGATGCCGCCGAAGATCACGAGCACACAAGCCCGCGACAGCACCTCGGGCGTGATCTCCACTGCGGCGATCACGAGGGACATGGCGTACACGCTGCAGAAGATGCTTGCGGCGGTGAACCAGTTCGGAGGATTGAGGAAGTGCTTGATCATGTGACGTTCGGCGGAGGATAGGCCAGAAGGCCACCTGTGGATACGGGTGTATGACGTGCCGGGTAACCCGGATCTTCGCGAGTCGCTGGGATAGGAGCCAAGTACCATGGCTGTTGTTGTTCAGAAGTACGGTGGATCATCGGTCGCGGATCTCGATCGAATCGGGCGCGTGGCCGATCGGATTGCGCGCACAGCCCGCGATGGCACCGGTGTTGTGGTGGTGGTCTCGGCAATGGGAACCACCACCGATCAGCTCATCGACCTGGCACATCGCGTCACGCCCCGACCCGATCGGCGCGAGCTCGACATGCTCCTGTCCGTCGGAGAGCGAGTGGCGATGTCCCTGGTCGCGATGGCCCTCAAGGATCGGGGCGTAGATGCGGTGTCACTGACGGGATCCCAGTCCGGAATCATCACCAACGAGTCCCACGCCGACGCCAGGGTGGTTGAGGTACGCCCCGATCGTGTCCAGAAGGCGCTGCAGGAAGGCCAGGTCGTCATCGTCGCCGGCTTTCAGGGTGTGAGTCGAACCCGGGAGGTGACTACGCTGGGAAGGGGAGGATCCGACACCACAGCGGTCGTCCTCGCGGCGGCCCTCCACGCCGAGTACTGCGAGATCTGCAGCGATGTCGACGGCGTTTGGACTGCCGATCCTCGGGTGGTTCCCGAGGCGGTTCGCATCGACCAGCTCGGACTCGAAGAGGCGCTGGCCCTCGCGCGCGGCGGAGCCAAGGTGCTCTTTGAAGATGCGATCAAGTACGCCCGCGACCACATGGTCGTGCTGCAGGCCTCGACGACCTTCGGACCTGGGGCCGGCACTCGCCTCTCCGTGGAAGCACCCGTGCGGGACGGTGCGGTGGCGGTGACCGGCGACGCGCAGCTGGTGGCTGTGGTCGACGCCGACGTCGCGGCGATCGCTGCCGCCGGTGGCCGAGTGCGGCGCCGGGTTGGGGATGTCAGTCATGTTGACATCCGCAACGCCCACGGCACCCTGAGCGGAGATCCCATCGCCGTGGTGAGTGCCATTGCAAGCGCTGTGGCCGAGCGTCCGGACGTGCACGATGTCGCTGGAGCACTCGAGCGTGGCGGCGTCGAGGTCAGGTCCTGGGGCGCCGCTGGCGACGTCGCCTGGTGGGAGGTGGACACGGCCCGCCTCGACGACGCAGTTCGCCGCGTTCACCGCCTGTTGATCAGAGACGACCGCGAGCGCGTGTGATGGGTTGCTCAGCGAACCTCGAAGTCGTCGATATAGAGAGCGTTTGGGCCAACTCGCCCAGCGACGGCTGATACGTCACGGATCTCGAAACGGCTGATCCGCGAGGGGTCGAAAGGCGGGCTGCCGGCATCGATGGGAACGAGGTGTCGCAGGGAGACGTCGATCTCCATGACGTCGAGGGCCGGGACGGGGATCCGCCCGCCGCGTGGGCGAAAAGCGTTCCCGGCTTCGTCGAGGATCACGATCTCGACCTGTGCGGCGATCTTCTCCGACTGCATCTTCATGAGGATGTGCTCGGGCGTGGGCTTTGGTCGGTCGAAGCCCACCACCAACATGTCCCGCTCATGACTGTCGACGACGGTCTCCCAGACCAAAGCGGTCTTTCTCCCGGCTTCCTCCGAGATTCGGATGGATCCCCTGGTCGCGAACATCCAGGGGTGGAAGAAGCCATGATCAGGGCTGTCGAAGGTCCACAGCACCGGGACCTCTCGCACTGCATTTTGCTCGAGCTCGAGCTGGCTAAGAAGCTCGTTGCAGGCGTCGTAGCAGGTGTTTGTGCGGATTCCCTCCTTGAGGGCCTCTCGGGCACGCTTGATGTCTCCCATCAGGTACCGGACGCGACCGAGGGCGAACAGCGCTCTACCGCGGAACGGAGCGTCGGTGCCTAGACTTCGCACCAGCGCCTGGTAGTCCTTGGCCGCCCGTGCGAGGTCGCCGTCGCCGGCTTCGATCAGCTGCGCTTGATGCAGGAAGTCCCAGCTGGTGCGCTCGCCCTGGTCCTGAGACAGGGCGACCGTGACCAGCAGGGTCAGCGCGATCATCGACGCGCCCTACCGTCGCAGGCTCCGGTTGTGCCTGTCGAAACTCCAATTAGGTGACGCGCTTGCGCGCGCCACACATGAAATGACTCCGACATGTTCGCTGCACAAGCACCGTCGAAACTGCGTTTTGACGGTGCGTTGTGGTCGACCATGCGCGGAGTCAGCCTTCGTTGGCGATGAAGCGATACCCGACGCCGTGCAGGGTCTCGATGAAGCGGGGATCGGTGGCGTCGTCCCGCAGCTTCTTTCGAACATTCAAGATGTGGGTATCGACAGTTCTTGTCGTGACATTGGGCGAGTAACGCCAGATACCCGTCAGTAGCTCGCCGCGAGGCAGGACCTTGCCGCGGTGCTCGATGAGGTAGCGGAGCAGCTCTTGCTCGCGGTTGGAGAGGCGCTCTTCGGCATCGGGGTGGCGAATGACGTAGTTGTCGAGGTCGACCTCGACCGTGCCGAACTTGTAGATCGACCGGGCGCCGCCCGCGCGTCTGAGGACCGCCGTGACGCGAGCCTTGAGCTCTGCGAGTGAGAAGGGCTTGGTGACGTAGTCGTCCGCGCCGAGCTCGAAGCCAGCGAGCTTGTCCTGCTCGGAGGTTCGCGCTGTCACGAAGATCACCGGCCCGTCGTAGTCGGCGTTGCGAAGGGCGCGGCAGACGTCGAATCCGTCGCGCTCAGGCTCTGGCCCCTCGTTGAGCATTACGTCGAGAATTACGACGTCGGGTGCATATCGGTTGTATGTCTCCATCGTCTCGGAGAGGCTTCGCGCCGTATAGACGTCGAAACCTTCACGAGAAAAGAACCGCTGCACGGTGTCCAGGAGGGCTTGCTCGTCTTCGACAAAGAGGATCCGTGGCATCAGATCTTTGCTCCATGCCCCTCGGGCGGGTCGAGTGGAAACGTGATTATGAAGGTACTACCTCGGTTGGGCGCCGAATCAACGGCGACAGTCCCCCCGTGGGCCTCGACAATGTAGCGCACGATTGTCAATCCGATTCCGGTTCCCTTGCGCCTGCGGACGTTTGGGTCGGTAGAACGGTAGAAATGCTCGAAAATTTGGTCAGCGTCCTCCGCACTGATTCCGATCCCGCGGTCGGAAACTGACACATCCACCCCGTCGATGCCCATGCGCACGTACACGCCCACCCACTTGCCCTCCGCCCCGTATTTGGTCGCGTTCGACATCAGGTTGATGAGCACCTGCGCGACGGCCTCGCGGTCCATCCAGATCGGCGGCAGGTCCTCGGGCACATCCACTTCGAGCTGCAGCCCTTGTCCTTCGATGGTCGCACGCATGGCCTCGGCGGTGTTCCAGACCACCGCGATCAGGTCGTCGGGCCGGAGGTGATAGCGCTTGGCACCTCGCTCGATAGCGGCGAAATCGAGCACGTTGTCCACCAGCCGCGACAGCCTCTCCGCCTCTCGCACGATGGCGTCGAAGTGGTTTTGCATGTCTTCGCCCGGGTCCACCAGCCCATACTGCAGCGCCTCTCCTTTGAGGCGGATCTGGGTGATAGGGGAGCGCAGCTCGTGGCTCACATTCGCGGCAAAGTCGGCTTTCACGCGCGCATTTTCCACTTCTCGACTGACGATTCGGGCCGAGAAGACGACGCCGACCAGCACCATGAAGACCGCGACGATGATGACGATGCGTCGGGTGCGGCTGGCGGTCTGTCGGGATCGCTCCAGCCCGGCGGGATCTGCAGGTCGAACGGAGACTTGCACCGACTGCATTGGAGGGTTCAGCTGACGTATGGTCAGGGCTCCCTCGGGAACGGTTTGGTCGGGGAGGGTGAGCTCGGCGACCAGATCGTCCTCGAGGGCGTTCAGGCTGGCGATGGTTGCCTGCAGATCGTCGTAGACCTTCCAGAACGAGAACGAGAATGCCCACGATCCTCGCTGGGTCGAGAAGGTCGCCCAGATGGCCGCAGAGTCGGGCCGGGCGCCCGCATACATCACGCCCGCTCCCGGCGAGTACACATCGATGATCGCCAGCTCGCGCTTGATCCCCTCGGCCCAGTGCAGCTGATCGGCGCGCTGCTTGAGTTGGGCGCGGGCCTGCTCCACCTTGTCGGGGCTCTGATTCCCGCGAGTAAGCAGGTTCAAGGCGCGGGTTGCGATGGCGACCTCTCCCCCATAGCCGACGGTCCACCGACGATCGAGCAGCTCGTCGACGAGGGCGAACAGGGCTCTGGCGCCGGCGTCGCGATCGTCGATGAAGATCAGCTCTGCGCGCTTGTACATGGCCAGATCGCGGACGAGGAAACCCTGGCTGTTTCGCACCTTTGAGTGGGCCGACGCCACGTCGTAGAACATGCGCAGCGCCGCTTGCCGGCTCGGTCCAGAAGCCACAGCGCGGGCCATGGAGTAGCGCGCCTCGGCCTCGTGCGCCGGGTGACGTGCGGCAGCGGCAGCGCTCGCCCACAGTGTCGCGCTCTTCTCGAAGTGGCCCTTGGATTCTTGCTTCCGGGCCTCCAAGGCCAAGCCCGCATATCGCGCCGGTGGGTGTGGGATGGCCGTGGACGCTGCCACGTGCCAGGGGTCGTCGCCCTCGCCAGACTGCTCGAGGACAAACGGTGCCACGAGGGTGCCAGAGCGGTCGAAGCGGTACGCGCCACGCAGATGGGGCGACAGGTCTCCGAGGTTGTCGAGGAGGGACTCTCCGCGCTTCAAGCGCCCGTCGAGGACGCTCTCGAAGTCGACGAACATCGTGTCGAGTTCCTGGTTGATCTGCTGGGTTGTGGCGTTGGCCCTGGTGCGCATCTCGGCGTCGGCGCTGGCCTCACCGGATCGGATCGCCGACAGCGCGAAGTAGGACAACAGGAGCGCTGGCAGCAAGATCATGGCCGCAAAGACGGCGGCAAATCGGAATACTTCTCGGGCTCGCCGAAGGTCCCGCACCGCCTGCGCCCGGCCACGTTCGCCGCTCCCCATCAATCGGAGAAGGGCTCCCTCCCAGAGACCGGTCCACCAGCTCACCCCAGCACCTGTTTGAGCCAGGCCACCGTCATTTCGACTGCGAGGGGAACGAAGCGGGCGTCGTCGTCGTTCTCGCAGAGGCAATGGCCACCACCGACGATGACCGCTGTGACGTTGGGCAGCGTGGCGAGTGCGAGCTGTCCGAGGTTGGCTGCGAAAGGATCCCCTTTTCCGGCGACGAGCAGGATCGGGCGCGTCTCTTCGGCGAACCCCGGATAGGAGCGCGCGCGTGCCTCGGCATTCGGGGCGAGGGGAGTAAGCAGCGCGACGCCGAGGGCCCTGTCGGCGCGGAATGCCTGCCATCCGACCGACGACCCCATCGACTTCCCGACGATGGCGATGCGGCTCTTGTCGACCCGCGGATGAGCTTTGAGCGCTGTCAGGACGCTGCGGACATCCGCCAGAGCGCCGGCGTCGTTCTCGGGGGCTGCGCCAGAAGTCTTGTCTCGCCAGTCGAATCGCGCCGCCACGAAGCCAGCTTCGACGGCAGCCGCGGCGAGGCTCTGGATCAGCGGCAAACCCCGGTGGTAGCCACGGCCCGGCACGATCACCAGTGCCGGCGCTGGCTCCGGGTTGTCCGGTAGGTGCAGGTCTCCTTCGACGGGCAGTGAATCGAACATGCGCAATCCTACAAGGGGATCCGCTACGTTGCGACGTATGCCATGTTTTCGCCCATATTTTTGGGTCGCCTCCCTCACTGTTGGCTGGACGTTTGCCTGCGGGCTGCCCACTGGGGACGGCACCACGGCGGACACGGATCAGTTCGCACCCGACGGCGGCGAAGAGGCGCTTGGCAGCGGCGGCCATCTGCCGAGCGATCTCCGCGGCATCTGGGTTGCCGAGGTCCGCCCAGCCGATCAGCGCAAGTTCGACGTGCTGCAAGCCGGTCGCGACGGAGAGCGTCTGGATTCGCTGGATCCTCCGCTTCAATCCGGTGAGGAGCAGTGGTTCACGCGCGTGATCGACCCGTTGTCGCCCGAATATCACTGGTGGCACTGCGCCAAACACTGCCGAGTGGAGGTCCGGGACTCGGGACTCTGGCTCGACGGCTTCCTGATCTACGATCGGCTCGGAAGCGGCCTCATGAACACCAGAATCGAGGGTCGCGATGTGTACTACGATCTCGAGGATCACCATCCCAGCGGCCGGGAAGGGGTCGTCCACCTTCGCATGAACAAGGATTGGACCGGCTTCCGCATCATCCACATCGAGCTCGACCGGTTCTCGCTGGCGCATATCGAAGACCTCATGCAGCTTCGCTACTACCGTCGAACCCCGTCTCTCCGTTGATCCTTGCCCTCGCGATCCTCCTGATCGGCTGTCGATGCGCCGAGCCCCCCCCGGAGCGGGAGCTCGTCATCCCCCACTACGGCGAGTGGGACTCCCTGGTTCGTCTCTCGGCACTGGGAGAGGTCGACGCCGCGAAGCTCATCGCTCGGGATCTCACCGAGGGCGAGGCCGGAGCGTGGGACGGCGAGGGTGGCGCGGACGGAGCGCAAGCGGTCGGTGGGGCGCTCGGCTTCTTGCAGATCGCGTCCTCCGCCGAGGATCTGGCGGACGGATTGCCCATAGCGGCTTCCGGATGCGGGACCTGCCACGTCGGTGCAGGCGTCCAACCGAGGGCCGATCGGGCAGCCTGGGGGCACGAGACGGCTGCGGCGTGGGCAGTCTGGGGCTTGGTGTTCTCACGTGTCGAAGATCCGCCGGGGGGTGGTGGAGCCGAGGCGATGCGTGCAGCGGAGGCATATAACGGATCGCCCGACGATCCAGTGGTGGCTTTGCTGTCGGACTGCCACGAATGCCATGTGCGAGGGCTGAAGCCACAAGATCCGTAGGGGGTCCTAGAGCCCCTGGCCTGGCCCGATCGCGTTGGTTACCGACATCGGCCGCGAACAGATAGATTGGACTGCTGCCCTGGGGGTCGTGATGGGATCGATGGCGAAACTGGTTGAGCTGCGCGAGTTTGGCGGCGAGCGTCAGACACTCGGGCTCGAAGACGAACGGATCGAGGCATTCCTGGCCACAGATCCCGACCTCACTCGAGCGATCGACGACGCCCATGCCTACCACTGCGAGCTGCGCGCTGCCCACAGCGAAGCGCTTCGTGGCGACGAGGCCGATCTGGCGGCCGCTCTCCAGGGCGATCTGGTGAACTTCTATTCCGCCCCGACGATCAACCCCTATGTGGCAATTGCAGGCCGTGGACCTTGGGTGGTGACCTCCCACGGAGCGGTGCTGCACGACTCCGGGGGCTACGGAATGCTCGGGATCGGCCACGCGCCCCAAGGGGTCATCGACGCCATGAACCAGCCGTGGGTCATGGCAAATGTGATGACGCCCAGCTTCAGTCAGAAGCGCCTCGCCGTTCGACTCCAGAAAGAGGTTGGGCAGAATCGGCCCAACTGCCCCTTTGCGAAGTTCCTGTGCATGAACAGCGGATCGGAGTCGGTGACGGTGGCCATGAGGATCACTGACGTGAACGCCCTCGCCCAGACGGGGCCCGGCGGCGACCACGAGGGAAAGAAGACGGTCTTCGTCGCATTGAAGGGGGCCTTCCACGGCCGCACGGATCGCCCGGCCCAGATCTCCCACTCGACGCTGCCCAAGTACCAAGAGCACCTGCAGTCCTTCCAAGGTCGCAAGAATGTGCGGCTGGTCGAGCCCAACAATCTCGAGGAGCTCCAGGGGGTCTTCGACGCGGCCGACGCGGCTGGAGAGTTCGTCGAGGCGATGTTCTTCGAGCCGGTGATGGGAGAGGGCAATCCCGGCGAGCTCACCTCCCGAGCGTTCTACGATCTCGCTCGAAAGCTGACCACCGAGCGCGGTTCCTTCCTGGTCGCCGACTCGATCCAGGCCGGAATCCGCGGCACTGGCTACCTGTCCATTGTCGACTATCCGGGCTTTGAGGGCGTTGAACCGCCAGAGATGGAGACCTACTCCAAGGCATTGAACGCCGGCCAGTATCCGCTCTCGGTTCTCGCCATGACCGAGCGCGCCGCCAACACCTACCGCGGCGGGATCTACGGCAACACGATGACCACCAATCCGCGGGCTCTCGAGGTGGCGTGCGCGGTTCTCGACGGCATCACGCCCGAGCTGCGGGAGAACATCCGTGCCCGAGGCATCGAGTTCAAGCAAAAGCTGATGGCACTTCGCGAGGAGTTCCCACAGCTCATCACGACCGTGCCGGGGACGGGCCTGCTGCTCGCCTGTGAGATCGATCCCGAGAAGGCCGAGGTCGTCGGCATGCACGGGCTCGAGATGTGGTGTCGCAAGCACGGAATCGGCGTGATCCACGGCGGCAAGAATGCCCTGCGCTTCACCCCGCACTTCAACATCACGAGTGCCGAGATCGATCTGATCTGCCACGTGTTGCGGCAGGCCTTCCGGGGAGTGGTCGAGCTCGACCAGCTCCAGGCGATCCGCGAGGGCGTCAAGGCCTCCGTTGTCTAGCGGCTGGGCGTGTATGGACGGCGTGCTCATGCCCATCGAGCAGGCGTCCATACCCATCACGGATCCGGCGCTCACCGTCGGCCACGCCGTCTTCGATACCCTTCGGTCCGATCCGGATGGCACGGTCGATCAGCTGCATGCCCACCTCGGTAGGCTGGCGAGATCCGCCCAGGCCGCGACGATCGAGATGCCAGAAATCGCGCTTTTGGCCGAAGAAATTCGCCAAGTGGCCTCCCGTTTGGGTGGTCCGGCCAGGATCCGTGTCACCCTCACTGGTGGAGGGCGTCGTGCGGTCGCCGCAACCCGCCTTGACACCTCTCGAATCGGGCGAGTGGTGCGCGCTGTTCGCGGTGTGCACGCCGACGAGCCCTACCTCGGAGGGGCCATCAAACACGGCAGCCGCGCCCCCTGGATCGTCGCTGTCCAGCGCTCTGGGGTCGATGAGGTCCTGCTCGTCGATGCAGACGGTCGGTTCACCGAGGGCACGACATGCGCCATTGTCGCGATCGTCGCGGGCACTCTCTACACCGCTCCTCACGACGGGAGGATCCTCGCGTCGACGACGCTGAATGCCCTGCTCGAGCGCGCCGAGTCCCTCGGGATACCCGTCGTCCGCGAGGGACCTCTGGCCTCTGGACCGTGGGACGCGCTCTATGTGGCATCGACGACCCGCAAGCTGGCTCCGATCGTCGAGCTCGACGGCGAGGTCCTGCCCGGCTGGGATCCCGTCGGGATGCGCCTCGCTCAAGGATTCTGATGGGCGCCGTTTCGTTGGGATAGGCTGCTGTCCGGAGGCGCGATGCTACCTGGCCTGGAAGTCCTGATTCGGGACCATCTCGAGGATCTCGAGGGCGCTCGTGTGGGCTTGTGCTGCAACCACACAGCGGTCGATCGCGAGCTGCGTCACGCCATCGATCTCCTCCAAGAGGAGGGCGTGCCGCTGGTTCGCCTGTTTGGACCCGAGCACGGCGTGCGCGCGACGGCCCAGGACATGGAAGGGGTGGGCGAGACCGTTGACCCGGTGAGCGGCCTCGAGACGGTCTCGCTTTACGGAGACAGCGCCGACAGCCTGCATCCTCCCTCCGAGATGCTCGCCGATCTCGACATCTTGCTCTTCGACATCCAGGACATCGGCGCCCGCTACTACACCTACCAGGCGACGCTGGGTTTCATCATGGAGGTCGCCGGAACGGTTGGTTGCAAGGTCGTCGTCCTCGATCGCCCCAATCCCATCAACGGCGTGACCGTGGAGGGCAATCTCGTCGGCGACGGATTCGAGAGCTTTGTAGGCGCTTATCCCATCGCTATCCGCCACGGGATGACCGTTGGTGAGCTTGGACACTACTTCCTGCAGCACTGCGGGGTCAGGTGCGAATACCAGGTGATCCCCTGCGAGGGCTGGAAGCGAAAGAGCTGGTTTGACGCCTATGAACTCCCGTGGGTCTACCCGTCGCCCAACATGCCCATGCTAGAGACCGCGGCGATCTATCCGGGCATGTGCCTGTTCGAGGCGACGACCCTCTCGGAAGGCCGGGGAACGACTCGACCCTTCCATCTCATCGGGGCGCCGTGGATGGATCCCCAGCGCTTCGTGGATCTGGCCGAGCAAGGAGCCCGGCTCGCGGGTTTGCGCGGTGTCGGGTTCCGGCCCGCCGCGTTCACTCCAGGGTTCCAGAAGCACGCCGGTGTGGCCTGTCAAGGGCTGGAGGTACACCTCTTCGACCGCAACATGCTGAACGCCACCCTGCTCGGCATGGTGCTTCTCGACGCCGCCTATCGAGCCGATCCGCAGTCCTTCGGGTGGCGGCAAGAGCCCTATGAGTTCATCGACGATGTGCCCGCCATCGATCTACTCACAGGATCGGCGGAGTTTCGCGAGGCCGTGGAGTCCGGTCGCAGTGTGCGGGCGGTACTCGACGGCTGGGAGGAGCAGCGCCGGTTGTTCCTGAACCGTCGTGGGCCATGTCTGCTCTATTCTTAAGCTTGTTCCTGGGGTGCTCTGATCCTCCGCCGCCACCGGCGCTCCCGCCAGCTCCAGTCACGCCGGCCCGAAAGTCGAAGCCGTCGGTTCCGTGGAGAGTGGGCTCCCAGGCGCCCTCGCTGTTCGTCGACGGTTCGGATCTGCTCCTGATCTGGATGGAGGATCAGCCTTCTCCCCGGGTTCGCTGGGCCCGATATCGCGGCGGCTCGTGGAGTGAGGCCGGCACCATAGACGACGGCCCCGGTCTGCTCGTGAACTGGGCGGATACGCCGCAGATCGCACGCGGTGGTGACGGGGCCATGTACGTCTCCTGGCCTCGGATCAAGGTCGAGGATGGCACCGCCTATGACGTGATCCTGGGCCGATCTGCCGACGATGGCGAGACCTGGACCGAGCTCGGAAGCCCCCACCGGGATGGAACCACTACCGAGCACGGCATGGTCAGCCTGATCCCGACGCGAACCGGGGTCGAGGTGATCTGGCTCGACGGCCGGGCCACGACCAAGGATGGGCCCATGGCCTTGCGAGGGGCCGCAATCTCGGCGGAGATCGGGAAGAGTTCCGTCCTCGATGACTCGGTCTGCGAGTGCTGTGGGACCGACGCCGCACAGACCTTGGAGGGGCCGATCGTCGCCTACCGCGATCGCTCCGCCGAGGAGGTTAGAGACATTGGCGTGGTCCGTCGCGAAGGCGGCAAGTGGGCTGTTCCATCCTTGGTTTCCCGCGAACGCTGGAAGATCGCTGGGTGCCCGGTGAACGGTCCGCGAGTGCACGCCCAGGGCCGGAATGTCGATGTGATCTGGTTCACGGCACAGCCCGAACCTGCGGTGCAGTTCGCCAGTTCCCCAGACGGTGGGCGGTCCTTTGGCGCGCCGCTGCGCTTTGCCGCTGCCAACACCCTCGGACGCGTCGATCTGGTGGCCGAGGGCAAGAACGCGCTGATCTTGACCTGGATGGACGAGGTCGATGGCGACGGGATCATCCGTGCTTCACGCTTCTCGCGCCTGGGATCGGCGACCAAGCCCTACGACATCGCCTCGGTGAGCAGCTCTCGAGGGAGCGGCTTTCCACGCGTAGCGATCGTCGAAGAGGATCTGTTCGTGATCTGGACCGACGCTGGACCGCCTCGGATCCTGGAGTACGAGCGTGTTCCTCTCGACGAGATCGGCGGCAACTAACGGGTGATCGCCCAGGCGAAGATCCCGGGAGTATCCGCGATCTCGCAGCCGTTCTCCGCAATGCCGTCCTCGTGGGCCGAGATCGCGTGAGCGACGTAGGGGCGGCCCTCGATCTCGATCGCTTCCGACTCGACTGGGGGCAGGGTGAGGTGGGAATCCGCCTTGAAGTGCAGGTCGTAGCCGATCAACGGCGCACAATCCGTCTCCTCCTCGGCGATGATCTTTTTGCCGGCGTTGACCTCGAGCCCCGGGACGTCGTCCTCGCGGAGCGCGCCGCCCCAGGATCCCTCTTCGACCACCGCAACTATTCCGTCGACATCGGAGAGCACAAAGCCGCTCACGTCTCCCCAAGGATGGCGATAGCGATAGGTGAAGCTGACTTGTCGCCCCTTGGGAGCGAGTCGGGGCGTTCGCACGAACTTGTTGTCCTCGTCCAGGATGCCGAGCCCGAGACTCCAGATCTGGCCCTCGGCGTCCTCGATCTGTACGCCCTGCTCGACCCCACCGCACGGCGCGAGATTGTAGTCCCATGCAAACCGCTCGACGACCACACCCTCGACCGTGATGTCGAAGTCCCCGTCCGCTCCGGTGACCACGTCGGGACCGCCGAGGCAGGCAGCCAGCGATCCGCGCTCCGGTTCCGGCAGCTCACTCGCCGCACATCCAGAAATGACCGCTACTGCCAACAGAACTCTCATCACGTCCTCCTCTGGGGGAGGACTGCAAGAACCAGGCCTGCGAAACTATTCAGGAACGAGCGTGGTGCGGCAGGGAACGACCGGCGAACCTGCGACTATGAGATCCCGTAGGCGGCCCGGGTCTGGGCGATGTTGGCGGGCTCCCGTCCGGTCTCGCGCACCAGGGTGGCTAGGGCGTCGACCAGCTGGCCGTTCGAGGTTGCGCGCTCCCCATTCGGCAGGTAGAAAGTGTCTTCCAGTCCGGTTCGCACGTCCCCGCCCAGCTCCGCACAGCGACGGTGGATTGGCCAGACTTCTTGCCTTCCAATGACGATGCTCTGGAAGTGGGCGCCCTCGGGGAGCTCGTCGATGAGCAGCGGCAGGAGTTCCGCCCTTGCTGGCATGCCGGAGGCGACGCCCATCACAAAGGAGACATGGGTCGGATCGGAGAGCATTCCTGCCCTCTTGAACATCGCGACGGACCGCACGATGCCGGTGTCGAAGGCCTCGCACTCCGGCACGATGCCGTTGGCCTTCATGACCCCCAGGAACTCTTCGATCTTGTTCACTGGGTTGTCGAAGAGCAGCGGTGGCCAGGCCCAGTTCCCGTTGCTCCGCAGCTTGAGGTAGTTCAGAGACCCGGCGTTCAAAGCTGCGATCTCTGGCTTGATGTGCGCGATACACGCCAGTGGGCCGGAGATGTCAGGCCCCATGACCCCAGTCGATGAGTTGATGAGGATCTCCGGGACCTCGGCGCGGATGGCGGCGGTGATGTCGGCGCAGACCTGCGGATCCCAGGTGGGGAGGTGGCCGAATCCCTCCGTCTGGTTGCGGAAGTGGAGGTGCACGACGGTAGCGCCGCCGTCCCAGGCTTGTCGCGCGGCGGCGGCCATCTCTTCGGGCGTGACTGGCACTGGGTGGGTCTTGGGGTTGGTGAGCACGCCGGTGAGGGCGCAGGTGATGATCGCGGCGTCTGGCATCTGGTCTCCAAGCGGGCCTCGTTGTATCGCATGGTGATAGGGAGCGACCCGTGAGCACCCCCATCCACGAGCCCACGATCGCCGAGAGCGGCGTCCTCAGGCCCACCCATCTCGAGGTGGATCTCGGTCGCCTCCGGTTCAACTATCGGGCAGTTCAGGCCCACGTCGGTGCGGCGGGGGTCATGCCGATTCTGAAGGCCAACGCCTATGGCCACGGACTGGTGGAGTGCGCCCGTCTCTTTGCGGAGGAGGGGGCTCCCTATATCGGTGTGGCCTACCTCGAAGAGGCCATGCGTCTCCGACAGGAGGGGATCAGCACGCCGATCATGGTCCTCGGCGGCATCCTCGGACGCCAGATCCCGCTGTATATCGAGCATGATCTGACGCTGGCGGCGAGCTCGGTCGACAAGCTACGGGCCATCGACGAGGTGGCCGCCGCCATGGGGCGGAAGGCCAAGGTCCATCTGAAGATCGACACCGGAATGGAGCGGATCGGGGTCCACTGGTACACGGCTCCCAAGCTCCTGGAGGCGTCGCTGAGGTGCACCAGCGTCGAGGTGGAAGGCATCTTCAGCCACTTCGCAAACGCCGATGCCGCGGACCTCACTCACGCCCGGCTCCAGCTCGAGCGCTTCGAGGAGGTGCTCTCCTTCTATGGGGCTCGCAGCCTGCCAACGCCGCTGCGCCACATGGCCAACTCGGGCGGGATCCTTCAGCTTCCAGAGTCACACTTCGATCTGGTGCGGCCAGGGATCTGTCTGTTCGGGGTCTATCCCTCCAGCGAAGTCGCGTGGTCAATCGAAGTCCGGCCAGCGCTCTCCTGGAAGTCCCGGGTCGTGTACTTCAAGGTGGTCGGCCCCGACAGCCCGATCAGCTACGGCTCCACCTGGTCCAGTGACCACCAGATCCGCGTTGTCACGGTTCCAGTCGGCTATGGCGACGGCTACCAGCGGCGGATGTCGGGTCGGGCCGAAGTGATCGTCGGCGGCGAGCGGCATCCGGTGGTCGGTCGGATCTGCATGGATCAGATCATGGTGAACATCGAGTGGGGCACGGCCTACAACGGCGACGAAGTGCTGCTGCTTGGAGAGTCCGGCGGCGTGTCTGTGCGAGCCGAAGAGCTGGCGGACTGGGCGGACACCATTCCGTACGAGGTGCTGTGCGGGATCAACACGCGCGTGCCGCGGATCTATGTGGACAACGAGGGCCGATGAATAGCTTGGTGCTGGGGTATACGTGGGTGGACGGCGGGATCGTGCTGCGCGTTCGGCACGTCGGCGAGCTGCGAACCTCCGAGATCCCGCTGCATTCCCGGATCACCATCGGCGTGACGACCCAGCGACAGTGTCTTGGATACCAGAGAGATGGACAGCTGCTTCCCTGTCCCGATCGCGCCTCGCCTCGGACAAAGATCTGCGCGACCTGCGCGACCCGGGACGAGTTTCGGCCATGCATGATCTGCGATGGGTCTCGGTGCCCGAAGCTGTCGCGTTCGATGGAGCGCTACTGTCGACAGACGCACCACTTGTACCTCGCGTGCTTCGGCTCCGACACGCTCAAGGTCGGTACCGCATCCGATGGCAGACGAACCCAGCGGATCGTTGAACAAGGCCCCCTCGCGGCGGCGAGAGTCGCCCACGCGGAGGGGCCAATCATCAAGCAGATGGAGGCCGCCCTCGTGGCTACGGGCTTCACCGAGGCCATGCGTCGCAGCCAGAAAACGGCGCTGTTGCGGGGGGCGATGAAGCCTGAAGAGGCGGTGGTCAGAGTCGAAGAGGGGGTGCGCGATCTCGCGGCACAGCTACCGGGAATGTTCCATCGCTACCTGCATTCTCCGGTGTTCATAGAGATGCCAGAACTCACTCTTTCCAGCCGAGGGATGGCGGTCAACGATCTGCCGATCGAGCCCGGTACTGTCATCGAAGGAGACGTCGCTGGCGCCATCGGACACGTCTTGTTCATCGACGACGGAGACGGCCGATTTGCCGTCGACTTAGGGGGCCTCGTCGGGTGGATCGTGGACTTCGATCCAAAAGGTCCGAAGACCAAGCCCCAGGTCCAGCTGGGTCTTTTCTGACAAAACCCGCCGCGGAGGTTGATCCCAGCGGCCGTAAGTCGTATTTACCGGCATGGCCAAGTGGTCCAGTGGTGCCAACACGAGTCGGCGACCGCCTCGGCTTGGAGGTGGCCGTTATTTGGTCACCACCGAGCTGGGACGGGGCGTAAGCTCCGACGTGTATGCGGCGTTTGACCTAAAGTATGACACTTGGCGGGCTCTGAAGCTCCTCGCGATGGACTACCGCGAGGACGCCAACATGCGGTTGCGATTCGAGAAGGAGGCCCAGGCGCTGTCGCAGATTCGGCATCGCAACGTCATTCGAGTGTTCGACATCCACCTCGACGCCTTCCAGCCGTTCATCTCCATGGAGCTCGCCACCGGCGGATGCCTGATCGATTGGATCAAGAAAAAAGGCCCGATGCCCGCGCAGCTCGCGGTGGAGGTCGCGGCGCAGATCTGTGATGGGCTTACGGCGGCGCACAACCGCGGCATCGTGCACAGGGACGTCAAGCCCCACAATCTGCTGGTCAACGAACGCGGCGTGGTCAAGGTGACGGACTTTGGCGTGGCTTCGGTCGACGACGACGACGATCACGCGAGCATGCTCACTCAGGCTGGGGCAGCCCTCGGCACCTTTGCCTTCATGCCGCCGGAGCAGCGGGCGGACCCGAACGCTGTGGATCATCGCGCCGATGTGTACGCGACCGCGGCGACCTTCTACACCCTGCTGACTGGTCGCACCGCCACCGAACTCTTCATGGCGGACATGGACGACAAGCTCCTGGCCGATGTGCACGACGCCCTGCAGGATGTGATCCTCAAGGGCGCTGCCTACAAACCTGACGATCGCTACCAATCCATGGAGGAGCTGCGCGCGGCGCTGCAGGAAGCGACGATGGACATCACACAGGCCCACTCGGAGCTGCCGTCACTCCTCACCGGGATGCCGCTGGAGCTTCCGACCCGGCCACCGGAGCGCCTGGCGGATGGCGTGCGCCTGGCGGAGATCGAGCGCGCGCTAGCGATGGAGGGCAAGGCGCGCGGCGGCTCGACTCCGACGCCCATTCCGAAGAAGAGCGAGCCCGACTACCTGGAAGAGGACGAATCTCCGACCAATCCCGGCGGTGTCGGAGGAATTGGCGTGGTGATTGGCATCCAGGGAACGGAGGCGGTCGAGATGGGGGCGCTCCCCATTCAGGAGCTCGCGACGCCGCCACCAACGGACAGGCGCGAGCCAGAGAAGCCTCGGACACCAACTCCAGCGCCAACCCTCGCCCGACCCAGAACGCCCACGCCGCCTCCCGCGCCGAAGGCTGAGACACCGCCGCCCGCTGAAAAGCAGTACGTGGTCTTCGAACAGGAGGCCAAGAAGGAGGCGGAGCCCGAGCCTCCGCGCGGGTTGAGGGCAGATCCGCGCGTCTGGGCCTTTGTGAGCTTGATGTTTGCGACGATGATGGTGTCCGCGTTCATGTTCGTGTTCGCTTTCTACTCCGCCCGTCACCAGATCCTGGTGGCCCGGGCGGAGTATCAGGGTGCCGAGCGCGCGCTGGCGTCGGTGATCCGTGACGAGAAGTTCGTAGTCGAGAAGCTCGAGCCGGGTATGCCGCGCATCGCCTTACGAGAGCTGTACTTCCAACACGACGATGCCGAGGGGCTCGTCAAGCTCGGTCAAGGCATACACTTTGTGAACGAGGTCGAACTCCAGTACGCGCTGATGACGCCACAGCCGGCCCGCCACACCGAGATCGGACGAGCCATCACGAAGCTGCAAGCGGCGCGGGCGAAGGTGTTGGTGAGTCGCAACGACTGGCGGGCATCGACAAGGGGCGTTCGACCGGTGGTGATTCTCGCGTTGGGCCTGGCGGAGAGTCCGGACTAGCAGCTCGTGACGGGTTGCCGGTGGCCAAGTGGCGCTTACTGCTTTGGCGATGTCGGACGAAGAGAAGACTCCCGAGAAGCCGGTACCCCTCCGGCGGCTCCTCATGCTCGCGAAACCGGAGCTGCCGATACTGTCGGTGGCCACGGTGGCGCTGTTGCTCGGCTCTGGCCTGAGCCTGGTGTATCCCCAGGCGGTGCGATGGATGGTCGACGACATCACCGCCGGCTCCGCCTTCATGGACTTCGACCGCGCCGCCCTGCTCCTGGTGGCGCTGTTCCTGGTCCAGTCGGTGTTCACAGTGCTGCGCAGCTGGCTGTTCACGGTCGCCGGCGAGCGGGTCGTGGCGCGGCTTCGCGGCGATCTCTTCCGTTCGATCATCGGGCAGGACGTGTCTTTCTTCGACACGTCGCGCACCGGCGAACTCACCAACCGGCTGGCGTCGGACACAACGGTGCTGCAAAACACCGTCTCGGTGAACGTGTCGATGGCGCTGCGGTTCACCATTGGCGCTATCGGCGCGGTCGCGCTGCTGCTGTACATGTCGCCGCGCCTCACCCTGCTCGCCATGGCCGTGGTGCCGGTCGTGGCGCTGGCTGCGGCCGGATATGGCCGGATCATCCGACGACTTTCCAAGGAAGTCCAGGATGCACTGGCCGCGAGCACCGAGATCGCCGAGGAGACCTTCGCCGGCCTTCGCACCGTGCGCGCATTTGCTCGAGAGTCCATAGAAGAAGAGCGTTATCGCGGTGCCGTGCACGAGTCATATCTTCTGGCTGCCAAGCGCGCCCTCGCTACGGGTGCCTTCGCGGGAGTCGCCGGCTTCGCTGGATACACGGCGATCGCCCTGGTGGTCTGGTATGGCGGACACCTGGTCACCGACGGCACCATGACCATGGGCGAGCTCACCGCCTTCCTCATCTACACCATGATGTTGGCGGTGTCCCTGGGTGCACTGTCAGGTTTGTACGCTGACTTCATGCGAGCAGCGGGGGCCTCGAGTCGCGTCTTCGATCTCATCGACCGAACGGCAGTGCTGGAGGCCTCTGGCGGCGACATGCTCACCGATGTGCAGGGTTCGGTCCGTCTCGAAGACGTGTCCTTCACCTATCCGAGTCGGCCAGACATCCCGGTCTTGAGTGGCGTCAGTCTCAGCATCGATCCCGGTGAAGTCGTCGCCTTGGTCGGGCCCTCCGGATCGGGGAAATCGACGGTGGCCTCGCTTCTCGCTCGGTTCTACGATCCCGACGGAGGAGCGATCACCCTGGATGGCCACGACCTCCGTACCCTCGAGCCCCAGGACCTTCGCCAGCACATCGGCGCGGTTGCCCAGGAGCCGGTCCTCTTCGCGACCACGATCCGCGAAAACATCTCCTATGGAAGGGCTGACGCAAGCTTGGAGGAGATCCGAGCTGCGGCGCGAGCTGCCAACGCCGAGGTCTTCATCGACGAGTTCCCAGAGGGCTTCGAAACGACGGTCGGCGAGCGTGGGATCAGGCTCTCTGGCGGACAGAAGCAGCGCATAGCCATCGCTCGCGCCCTGCTCAAGGACCCGCGGATCCTGGTGCTGGACGAGGCTACATCGGCCTTGGACTCGGAGAGCGAGCACCTCGTGCAGGAGGCCCTCGACCGGCTCATGGCGGGGCGGACCACGCTGGTGATCGCCCACCGCCTGTCCACCGTTCGCGATGCGACTACGGTTGCGGTTCTCCACGAGGGGCGGGTGGTCGAGAGCGGCTCACACGACGAGCTCATCGCCAGCGACGGGATGTACCGCAAGCTCGTCGAACGCCAGTTCGAAGCGATTGAACCTAGGGCCGCAACAGCACACTGATCTTCGCGAACACACTGCGATCCACTGGGGTCGTCGTGCGGATGTCTGTCGTCTCCGAATAGCCGATGTAGCCCGCAGTCCCAGGCACCTTGAGCCAAGTCAACAGGGCCGAGCTCCTCAGGGTGGGGTCGAATGTTGATCCGGCAGTGTATTCCTCGATGATTCGCAGACCGAGCTCGCGCGTGAACTGCCAGGTCAGCCGGTTGCGAACCAGATGAGAGTTCCGATTCGGCGCGCGGACCTCGGGATCCAGCCACTGGGCGTTGACGTTTGTGTCGAGGCGGATTCCGGCCGTCGGCCGTAGCGTGGACCCCAGTCCGACGCTCGTCGTCTGGGCCGCTGCGAGGTTGGTGAAGTCCATGGAGCGCCCGGTCCGCACCTCTGGCCCGATGTCGAGGACGGCCCCGAACTGCCCGTTCCACTCGATCTCCGCGAACCAGCCATTGACCTGGGCATCGGCCTCGGTGCGGCTGTTGAGCCCGGTCCCGACCTCGAAGCTGTGCACGTCCCAGATCTGGACTCGATGCAAGGTGCCGACGTCGGAGTATCGGTCGCCGCTGCGCTCCAGGGTGTGACCGCCGAAGAGCCTCGGCGTGTAGACGTCCACCGGGCCACGGCTCGGTATGAAGGCGTGGTCGATGCTCTCTGTGAAGTAGTGCAGGCCCGATTGATTCACGAAGCCCGTCTCGTTTCGGAAGTCCTCGTCGACGTCCACTACCCTCAGGGAGAACCCGGTTCCAACCCCAGAAGAACGCGTGAGCGAGGCCTCGTTCTTCTGGCCGTGTGTCCAGCCATGGGCGTCGGGAGAGCTCCACGCCTGAAGTGACGAGCCACCGACGAACCACCGCCCGCCCAGGGGAATGTCCACGTCGAAGCCCCCGACCTCCGAGACTGCGCCGCTGTCGGGGCTCGCTGGCGTCCCGAGGATGCGCTTATCGGCAAAGGTGACACCGACGTAGCCGGTCTTGAAGGCGTCGGCGCGAATGCGAAGTACGGTGTTCTCAGCGTATTTGTCGGCGACCTCGTCGGCGCTGAAGCCACGGGTCCCAAGCTCGTGGAACGAACCGAGGGGTGTCCTGTCCAGGGCGTTCAGGGCACCCACAGCGATGGGGCCCTCTCGGCCGGAGATCTTCACGCCGTAGAGCGGCTCGTTGATGGAGCGGCTGTACAAAGTGCCCTGTCTATCTTGATAGAACTCGCTTCCATCGGTGAAGAACGGCCGCGCTTCCTGGAACCGGAACGCAAAGCGCGGGTTGATACGGATGTCCGACACATCGCTCTCGACCTGGGAGAAGTCGGGGTTCACTGCGGCCGTGATCCCGATGTCCGGCGTGATTCCCAGCCGGGCGTCGAGGGATGGACGGAGGACCTCGAGGGGCGGGTCGATGCCACCAAAAGGCGGGTCGGTCTCCTGTGGCCATCCCTGGGCTGCGGTCAGGGCCGGGATCAGCTCCATGCCACTGCCGCGCTTGCTCGGCTGGACCCCCTGCAATGTCCCAGCTTGTGACATGAGCCGCGGGTGGTTGCTGTCGATCTCAGGGAAGCCGTACTTGGCGCCCTCGGCCGGGATCTTCCGCGTGAGGATGATGCCCCAATCTTGAGTGCCCTCTCCGGAAGGGTATTTGAACGCCCGGAATGGAAAGGCGATCTCGATCTCGTAGCCGTCCTCGGTCACTCGCCCGCGGGACTTGAATGCCGCGTCCCAGCTGGCATTCCAAGCCCCGTTCGACATTCGAATGTCCTGCTGGATGCCGAGGGGATTGAAGTAGAAAATGTAGCCGCTGCGGCCGTCTTTGAAGGTGTCGAGGTACACACCGACCTGATCATCGGCGTTGATACGCTCTCGTGGACTGATGCGGGCACGGACACGAACGGGCGACTCCGAAACCCGAATTCCGACGTATAGTGCACGTTCATCCTGGAGAAAGCGGACTTCGGTGTTCCCGGGGGCTGGTCCGCCTTTTGCGGGTTGGAACCGGATGAAGTCGGTGACCGGTTCGGCATCGGCCCAGGCCGCCTCATCGAGGTGCCCGTCGATGTCAATCGGTGAACGGATAGTGAGGATGGTGGCGAGAGCGAGCGGCAGCATGAGAAATGCAGGACTATATGTGTGTGAGGAGGACTGCCATGTACCTGAGAACCTGCCTGCTTCCGCTCGCGCTCTTTGCGTGTAGCGGAGATCCCATCGACGTCGATACCGACCCAGATCCCGGCACACTGCCGGCATCGATGAATTTCGAGGCTGGGAAGGTCACTCGCGTCGTCGCGGAGACCGTGAACGGCGCGATCACGCTCCAGCCCGGCGTTGACGAAGGCGTGACGATCGACGTGATCTACCAGGACCAGGCAGAGTCCTGGGACTACTTCCTCCAGGACGCGATCCTCCAGATGTGGCCGCTGTGCGAGAACGGCGTCATCGGATGCAGCTCGGGCTTTGCGCTCGGCGCTCCCGCTACCATGGCCGCCGACCTGAAGACGGTCTCCGGGGACGTGGTCATCACCGACTACGAAGGGGCTGTGACCATCGAGAACACCCAGGGCCTCATCACTGGGGACGGCATTCAGGGCGGCAGCATTGTCGCGAATGGCGCAAGCGTCACCATGAACCTGGAGTTCGCCAGCGAGCCGACCTCGGTGGACCTGACGACTATCGACGGGACTATCAACCTCGAGATCCCTCGGGGAACCTACGAGCTGGACATCGTCACCAACGGCAACAAGACCATTGACCAACTGCAGGATGGCAACGGGCCGAAGATCACGGTGCACTCCACCAGCGGTGATATCACGGTGCTCGGCATTCAATAGGGAGTCGCGCACAAGGAGTTTTCCTCGTCTCCTTGTGCGCTGGGCCCCCGATGTCTTCAGCCGGCTAGTTTGTCAGGAACGGAACCAGGTCGCCGGACCGACTCGTGTGCCGGAGCTTCCGCAGCGCGCGAATCTCGATCTGACGAATGCGCTCGCGGGTGAGCCGGAAGCGGCTCCCAATCTCGGTGAGGGAGTACTGCGTTGCCTCTCCGATTCCGAAGCGCATTCGCAGAACCTTCTCCTCTCTCGGTGACAGTGCAGAGAGTGCGACGTCGATCTGATCGCGAAGGGCTTCAGCCTCGATCTCTTCGGAGGGGTCGCGGGCGTCTACGTCTTCGATCAGGGCCTGGATGGGCGTGTCGGCGTCCGGGGTGACCGGCGCGTCGAGGCTGACAGAACGAGGAATGACGTCGAGGATGTCGCGGATCTCATCGGCGGGCGTGTCGAGCCAGGCCGCGATTTCTTCGACGGTCGGTGTGCGGCTCAGCTTTCGCTCGAGGAGCTGGCGGCAGCGATGCACTCGATTCAGGCCGTCGAGCTTGTAGAGCGGCACTCGGACCGTTCGTACGCCGTTGTCGATGGCCCGTACGATGGACTGGCGAATCCACCACATCGCGTAGGTGCTGAAGCGATATCCGCGGGAATAGTCAAACTTTGCGGCTGCGCGGATCAGGCCGAGGTTGCCTTCTTGGATGAGGTCGGGAAGCGGCATGCCCCGGCGGATGTACTGCCGGGCGATTGCGACGACCAACCTGAGGTTGGCCTTGACGAGGGCGGCGCGGGCCTGGTCTGCGTCGACCCCACATTCGTCGGCGCGGCGAGCGACCTCGACTTCGTCTTCGCGGGAGAGCAACGGGATTGCTCCCATCGCACGGAAGTACCGGTCTAGTTGGCTGGTGCCGGCGGGGACGTCTACAGACTTCGCTGCGGCCGGCTGTATGAGGATGGTGTCTACTGTCAAGCGCACCTCAGGCGAACGGATAAGAGCCCCTGTGTAGTTGTAGTGTCGGCACCTCTCCCAGACGGCTCAAGTTTTTCGAGTGTCTTTTCAAGTCACAGCGACGGGGATCGACGCGCCCAGCCGTCGCAGGCTCCGGTTGTGCCCCTCGAAATTTTCGACGTGTTCGCTGCACAAGCGGCGTCTAAACTGCGTTTAGACGGTACGTTGTGGTCGACCGGGCGCAGAATCAGAGGAGCAGGGCGCCTTCGTGCTTGAGGAGCCACGCCTTTCGCTGCACGCCTCCGCGATAGCCAGCCAGCGAACCCGATTTGGCCACGACTCGGTGACATGGCACGACCAGAAGGACCGGATTCGCCGCCATCGCGGCTCCGATCGCTCGCGCCGAGCCCTCGGACTTGCCCAGCTTTCTGGCTAGCTCGCCGTATGTCACCTGGGAACCGTAGGGGATCTCGCAGGTCTCGCGCCACACGGTTGTCGAGGGTGTCTCCGGCAGATCGAGAGGTACGGCGGGCAGCCGGTCGGAGCGGCCCTTGAAGTAGGCGTCGAGCCAGGTCGCAAACAGGTCGAGTGTCGGATCGGCGGCCTGCTCGGCCTCAGCCAGATCTCCTAGGTCGAAGGAGACCTTTCGGAGGCCAGCATCCGAGGTCAGGGCAACCAGGGCACCGAGTGGAGTGTGGAATGCAACGCCTCTGAGCATGGGCCTTGCTAACCGGGTTGCACTCGGTGAGAACAGGTCAAGTCCGGAGGCAACGCCATGGGCTGTGAGCTGTCGTACATATTCTTCGGATTTCGGGGGCGTCAGGGGTGGCTGCGGATTGTGCAGGTTTCACCAGCATATGTTCGTCAGTTTGCAGGTCATGGGTGCAGACGCAGGACTTGACCGGTAATTGGAGAGTCTGTGACCACAGAACGCCATCGAGGCGCCCATCCAGCCGATGCGCGTCTGTTCGGAACGGATCAGCTCCCGGCGCTCCGGAGCGCGGTGGGCGACCTGTCCTGGCTCCTGGGCCGCGGCTATTCCGATGTCGCAGCGAACAAGCTCGTCGGTGACCACCACCAGCTGGCACGCCGGCAGCGAGCGGCGATTTTTCGGTGCTCCGTCGGGCAGGGAGCCGTCGATGCACGACTCGCCTCGGAGGTTCAGGAGATCCGCGGCGAGGACGTGATCGTGGACGGATTCAACGCGGTCATCACCCTCGAACGCCTGCTCTCAGGCGGGATCGTGCTTCGTGGCATGGACGGTGTGCTGCGGGATCTCGCTGGTGTGCACGGAACCTGGCGCCGACGCATCGAGACCGACGCCGCGATCGCGCTCCTGGTGGCGGCCCTCGGGACTGCTCGGAGCGTGGAACTACTCCTCGATCAACCGGTGTCGAATTCCGGTCGCCTCGCTGGTCGAGTCCGGCTGGCAGCTCCGACCTGGGACGTGCGCCTGGATCCAAAACCCGATCCAGTCTTGGCTGCGTCTGACAAGATCGTCGTGAGTGGGGACGGATGGATCCTCGAGAACTGCGCCCGCTGGTTCAACCTCCTCGGGCGTCTGTCAGTCCCCGGGGCGTGGGTTGTCGATCTCAGACCAGGTCGCGGATGATCGCCGATGCGGTCCCGACGGTGGTGAGCCACAGCTGGTGCACAGCGCGGGTGGCGCCCACGTGCAGAAGCCGCCGGGCAGAGGGGTTGTCGGGGTACTTGTTGGCGCTGACCTCGACCAGGATGACGTAGTCGAACTCCAGGCCTTTCACCTGATCGATCTCGGTGATCTCGACCCCGGGCATGAAGGTGAAGTCCTGGTTGGAGACGCGGCGTAGGTGCGGTACTTCACCGCGGTTCAAGCCGGCGTAGTAGAGCCCCGAGATGTCTGCCGAAGCGGTCAGGATCGCGATGGAGGCCAGGGGTTCGTCGCGGACGAGTTCGTTGAGGGCGTCGGCTAGAAACGCCACGCAGGCGCCGTGATCGGTGAAGTTGAAGAGCTCTACCGCTGGGCCCGTTCTGGTGACGATGGGCGGGTCCTCGTCCTCGCGAAGATCGCCGAGGACCTTGATCGCGAAGTCGACGATCTCCTTGCTGGAGCGGTAGCTGACGCGGAGGGTGTTCACCGCCGTACCCTCGAGCCCGAGGTGTCCGAAGAAATCCGCCCACGACGTGAAGCCAGCATCCTTCATGACGTGCTGCTGGGTGTCGCCAGCTAGCGTGATGCTCTGGCGTTTGTCGAGGCAGTCGATGAGGACACGAACCTCGATGGGTGTGAAGTCCTGCACCTCGTCGATGGCGATGTGACGGTAGCGAATAGGTCGTTTCTTCTTGGCCCGTAGCGGTCCGACCCTGAGCTGCCAGGCGCGGAGGAGAAGTGCGTCGTCTTCGGCGTCGAGAGCGGGATCTCCGTCGCGGTCGCCCTCCATTCTGGTGATGATCTCTTCGCTCCGGTCGCGGCACCAGGTCGTGGCTTGCACGAGCTCTGCGTGCGAGAAGGCGTCGGGGTCGATCTCGGCAAACACCTCCTTGAGGAGGTCGAGGCCGGTGAGCGTACTGATCCAGTCGTCGATGGCTTGATCGCCGGTGGACGGCGCGAGCACCCTCGAGATCTGCCGACTCAGCGCCACCATCATCGCCGGATGCAGCTTGAGCCGCACCACGACCGCTGGGGTCGTGTCACGGACAGCCTTTGGCAACCGTGGGAAGTGTCGTCGTCGGAGCTTCTCGGCCCAACCTCGGAAGTCGCAGATCTGTGCCTTGTCGACCCCGAGCGCTGGAAGCACGTGACCGACGTAGTCCTTGAGGGCTGGACTGAAGACGACGAACAGCGTCTTTTCGCTGTTGATGCTGGCGTCTTCGTAGGCGAGCCAGGCGATCCGGTGCAGTGCCACCGTGGTCTTGCCCGAGCCCGCGGTGCCGCGAATGACGACAAACCCCGCGTGGGGCTGGGTGATCAACTCGAACTGCTCGGTGTCGATGAGCCCGGCAATATCTGGCAGCCGCTTGTCCGAGCGTCGCCTCGATCCTTGAAGATCAGTTCCCATGCGGCGATGAGCGCCCTCGCCGATCCCGTGGGCGCGGAGGGCTTCTCCCTCTCCTCCGGCGAGGCGGGCGGGCTCGCGGGCGACGTGCTTCCAAGCCCCTTCTTCGGACAGGAAGGTACCCTCGGGGGCGTCAACTCGTAGGAGTCCACCGCGTCGAATCGTCAGTGTGCGGCGGGCCGCCACGGTGCCGAGGACGTAGTGGTCGCCGAGCTGCTCCTCATATTCTTCGCCCTGTTGATAGCGGTAGAAGATCTTGGAGATCGGCGCATTGCGCCAGTCGACGATGCGGATCCCACGCTGGATTCGAGTGGCCTTGCCCAGGAACACGTCGCGGGTCTTCTCGCCCTCGTTGAGGCGGATGTGCGCGAAATAGGGGGAGTCGGGATCGACCTGGGGCCGATCACGGGCTTCGCGCAACTGTCCGAGCAGCGCGTGTTGCTGGTTGTACTGCTCCATCAGCGAGCCCAGGTCCTCGGCCTTGGCGCCGGGCATGTCTTCGCGGATCCGCAGCAGCTCAGCGACGATCTTCGCCTCGGAAGGCGGGGTGACGTAGGGCACCTCTTCCAGCAGTGTGCGCACATCTGCAAGCAGGGCTTCTTCTTCGTCAACGATGGGGTGGGGCACCGCTGGGCTCCAAAAGTACCCCCGCTTTGGGGGAGCCATTTTTACTAACTTTCTTGGGGCGAAGCGAGAAGCGAAATACCAGCACTGGCCTGCCCTCGCTCGCTGGAGATGAAGTGGAAAAGCGGATTATGGACCTGGAGGTAAAGGTGGCCTTTCAAGAGGCGCTGATCGCCGATCTCGACTTGGTGATTCAGAAGCTCCGAGATCGCCTGGATCAGCACGACGCCGAGCTCAAGGAGCTGCGCGAGCAGAATCCCGAGGAAGCCGCTGACGAAACCGAACCCCCCCCGCACTACTGATGCACGCGGTCACGGTGGCTCCCCAGCCCTTTCTCGCCATGGACGGTGCTCTGCGCGTGCACACCATCCCCGATGCCAGTGACAACCTGGTGTGGATCGCCGAGTGTGTCGAGACCGGCGCCGCGGCCGTCATCGATGGACCGGGGTGTGACGCTGTCCTGACCTACGTCGCCCACAACGGGATCGAGCTGGGCGCGATCTTCAACACCCACACCCACGGCGATCACATCGGGGTGAACACCGCGCTCCAGAGCCGGGGAGAGCTGAGCAACTATCGGGTTGTTGGCCGCGGAAGTAGAGTACCCGGACTCACCGAGGCAGTGGGCGATGGCGATTCTGTCACTCTGGGTGCATTGACGGGTCGAGTGATGCTCACCGAGGGGCACATCGACGACCACATCAGCTTTGTCTTTGGCGACGTGGTCTTCTGTGGCGACGCACTGTTCACCGGCGGCTGTGGCTACTTGTTCGACGGTCCGCCAGCGAAGATGTTCGACAGCCTGATGCGACTGGCTGCCCTGGCGCCGGAGACGCGCGTCTGTTGTGCGCACGAATACACCCAGGATAACCTTCGTTTTGCGTGGTTCGTCGAGCCGGACAACGAGGCGCTCGCGGCACGGATCCGTGATGTCTGGGCGCGGCGCGCAGCGGGGGAGTGCACGGTGCCTTCGACGGTGGCCTTGGAGCGGGCGACGAACCCGTTCCTGCGGCCGGGATCAGAGACGCTCGCGAAGAACGTGGCCGAGCGGATGGGACGGGAACTCGGGTCTTTTGCAGAGGCCTTCGCCGCTACTCGGGAGTTGAAGAACGGCGGCGCTCACAAGAGCATTCCCGACTCGGAGTTGCTGGGGTAGCGCTCGAGAGCCGATAGCGGGTGGAACGGCCTACTCAGTTGTGGAGTAGGGCGTCGTTCTAAGGGCGACGGCCACACTGGCAGTGGAGTAGCCCGAGAACAAAAGGGATATCGGCTACTCATGTGTGGAGTAGGGCGCCGTTCAAAAGGGCGACGGCCACACTGGCAGTGGAGTAGCCCGAAAACAAGAGGAAATCGGCCTGCGCATGTGTGGAGCAGGGCGCCGTTCCAAAGGGTGACGGCGACCTTCATTGTGGAGTCGCCCGATTTCACTTTCTTCGCACCACTGACCCACACCTGGTCAGGGGTCCGGGATTCCAGACGCCGGGCTGACCCACACCTGGTCAGGGGTCCGGGATTCCAGAC
>PJEL010000985.1_pt1 | contig 30854 bp, 33 predicted proteins | sample 1853271 | NCBI WGS metagenome assembly PJEL01 (sample SAMN08108733, study PRJNA415343) | Invertebrate metagenome, whole genome shotgun sequencing project. | host: Globobulimina | place: Sweden: Gullmar Fjord | collected 2015-08 | reverse complement strand
AGTTAATATTTTGAGGACTTTAAATGTATAGGAAGCCTCTTTGGTGAACTATATGAAGCATCAATCAGCTATTTTAATATGAGAGAAAAACTAGAACTAAAAACACAGGACAATCATATAATTTTTGGCACTCTTGACTCAAACGATAATAATAGGTTATTGATTTTTGTTCATGGTTTTACCGGAGATCAATACGAGCATCATTATTTTAATGCGACTCCTTTTTTTATGGAGAATAATTTTGATACATTCAGGTTTGATTTTTATGCAAGAAATGAGAATCGCGCAAGGTCACTGACAGAAAGTTCTATTACAACTCATTCACAAGATTTAAGTGTAGTTATTGATAATTTTAAAAATAAATATGACGAGTTGATTTTGATTGGACATAGTTTTGGTCCGCTGGTAATTTTGAATACTGATCTATCAAATATTTCAAAGTTAGTTTTATGGGATCCAACTACACCATTTAAAAACCTTGAAGATAAAAATGCAATATTTAATCAAAGTTTGGATAAATATATATTTCGTCGGAGTGTGGACTTTCTTGTTAGCAAGCAAATGGTTGAAGAGTGGATGTCTGCAGATTTGAAAGATTTAGTTAGAAAAGTGTCTATTCCATGTAAAATTATTTTTGCGGGTGATTATAACAAGCCTGAGCTATGGAAACCATATTTGCCTGAATTCAAGGTGGAGCATGAATCTGTGATTATAGAAAATGCAACTCATGGTTTTGTTGAAGAAGGAACTGAGCAAAAATTATTTGAAGAAACATTAAAATGGATTGAATAAAAAAGTTTTTAAAATAAAAAATCTTGTTTTTACCATGAAATTAAACAAAGTTATTGACGATGATATTTCTAACCAGTTCTTTTTTTTGAAACCTGAATACTTTTTTCAATTTTATTTTTTCTTCTTTTTTAAGTGCTTATACGCAGCCTTGTTTGATTTAACCTATATTTTTTGGCATGGTAACAAGTTGAATGTAAATAAAAGCCTAACTTCAAATAATAAGGATTATTCAATTGAAAATGCCCTTTTCGTTGGAGACTCTACCATTTCATTCCCTTCTCAGAGCTATTCATATCCTTATTTACTTTTTAATGATGGATATGTAAAAGATGTAGATATTTTAGCAAGACCTGGCGTGAGGACTAGAACCCTACTTGAATATATAAAGCCAATCTTGAAAAATAAAAATAAAAAATATGATTTGATTTTTATTAGCTGTTTCCTTAATGAAATTATTCAGACGGACTCTAAGCTTGATGAGTTTGCAAGGAGCAGTAAGCATTTAATTCAATTTCTTAGGAGCAAACTAAATAGAAGCGGGAAAGTCGTTTATGTTTATGGTGACTTTTCTTTACATCCGATAGTTCCTAATAATTATTTTAAAAAATACTTTAGATATAAAACTAAAAAATTTATATCTTTGTTGGAAAAGTATGAAGATGACAATTTTGAGTTTTCTTTGCTGATGGATTTTAACCCTAACGAGAGCATAGAATTGATTAAGAGCTATTTTTATATGGACGGACTGCATTTTTCTAAGGATGGTCAGATCAGGTTATTTGAAGATTTAAAAAAGAGTCTGGTTTAATTAAATCTTTTAAAGTAGTATGAATTTTCAACTGGGATTTGTTATAATGAGTGCTGTGGGGAAATCAAACCAAAACCAAAAGCAAAAAGACGCAAAAAAACAGTTAAATTTTACAAAGATAATTTAAGTATAAGAAGAAAACCTATATAACAATACCACTCTTATTAATTAAGTAATACAAACATGAAAGCATATTTATACATATTAAACACATTGGCAGATTGGGAAATTGGGCATATTACTGCTGAATTAAACAGCGGTAGGTTTTTGGATAAAACAAAGTCACCTATTCAGTTAATTAAAATTGGAAATACTAATGAATCCATAAAAACGATGGGGGGAATTAATATCGTTCCAGACAAATGTCTTGACAACATTACATTTGAGAAAGACGATTTGCTTATCTTGCCCGGAGCAGACACATGGGACGAAGAGAGTAACAAAAAAATAATAAATCTTATTCCTAATCTTTTAAATAAGAATGTTATAGTGGTAGCAATCTGCGGAGCGACAGTCGCTTTGGCAAAAAATGGAATATTAAACGACAGAAAACATACTAGCAACGATAAAGAATTCCTAAAAATGATTTGTCCAGACTATTCAGGAGAGAAAAATTACATAGATGCTCCTGTAGTTGTAGATAAAAATCTAATAACTGCTTCTGGGCTTGCTCCTTTGGAATTTTCATACGAAGTATTTAAAAAAATAAATGTAATGAAGGTTGAAACTCTTGAAGCATGGTATCAACTATATAAAACTAAGGATGCAAAGTTTTTTCATCTTCTTTTAGGCTCGTTAGAGAAGTAAAATCTACAACCAAACCTTTTCTTTCGTTTTTCTAAACTATATATTTTACTACAACAAAAATCGTAATTGCTAAGAGTTTCAAAATCCACATGCAGACACTCGCTTAATAGTTATTTGATAGTTATACTTAGGAGGTGCATATCGCAGTTATTAGGTAATTAATCTAAATATGTTGATAAATTTTAAAGCAGATAATATTGATTTAACAGATGAGATACGCTCTTATGTAAAGAGTAAGATAGACATGCTCGGTAAGCTACTAGCTAGCGTAGATGACGAAAATATAAGTTATCAGATTGGACTTGCTAAGGGCAAACAGCAAACAGGGGAGACCTATCGTGCTGACATTACACTCCACGCAGGTACCACTAGGCTACATGCTGTTGGGCATGGCGAGTCTCTAAATGGAGCCATAGATGAAGCGAAAGATGACCTTGAACGAAGGATGCGCAGAGAGAAGGGTAAAGACATGGCACTCTTACGCCGTGGGAAGCAAGCTATCAAGAAGATGCTTAGGTTAGGTGTGTAATTTTAATTTACAAATTGAAAATTTCTACCCACGGTAGAGTGTTTCTTTTTTCCCTTCTGGTATTACTTTGTCTATTATTAGCTTACCACCGCCTAAGTGAGCTGATGTTATTTTGAAGCGTTTATTATTCTCATAAAAGTACGCACCAGGCCAACCATCGTATGCACAGATTTTTAAATAATTTTGGTAATCGTCTCCGCTCATGTCTATAAGAGCATCTTCTTTTTTGAATAGTTTACTGAATGTTGCATTGTCGTCTTCTTGCTCTTTAGTTTCTACCTTTCCACTGATCCACAGTGGCGCGGTGCGTGCGAGTAGCTTACCACCTCTGCGTGCTAGTAGCTCATCTAAATCTTTACCCATTATTGGCCATGTTTGCACCTTTACTTTCTCCTGAACAACCACCGGTCCGTGATCCATCTCCTCATCTAGCAATATTATTGATACACCTAATTCGTCCTTCATGTCTTTTAGTATTGCTGTGCGTATAGGAGACGGGCCACGGAGCTTTGGCAGGAGTGATGGGTGTATGTTGAGTGTGCCGTGGTTTGGCAGATTAAGAATTCTTTCTGGCAGTATTTTGCCATATGCAAATACCGTAAATAATAAATCGTCTGTCGTTAGGGTTTGTTGCAAATCTTTTATAAATTTATCGTTCAGTTTTTCTGGTTGTAGTGTAGGTATATTATTTTGCCTTGCCCAAACTTTTACAGGCGGAGCAGTCAAGACGCGCCCGCGTCCCGCGGGCGCGTCTGGCATCGTAACTATCAAGTCAGGCATAGCACCAACTGCACGCATTTCTTCAAGTGCAAATACAGCAAGCTCGGGTGTCCCAAAGAATACTGTTTTTGTATTGTTATTTTGTTCCGAGCTTATCATGATTTCTTTTTTAATAGTAGTAAAATCAATCCAATAATACGGTCTTTTTCTTTTGGTTTTGACTCTGCAACAAGTAGTGTAATAACAGTAAGAGCTTCAGGGGTTATTTTCCCATGATACTTAAAACTTGCTTTTTCTAAAAACCAAATAAAGCTGAATGCACCTGTTCTTTTGTTACCGTCGGTAAATGGATGATTTTTAACTACAAAATATAGTAAATGTGCTACTTTTTCTTCTACACTATCGTATACATCTTTCCCAAATAATGATTGGAAAACATTTCCTACTATGCCGTCTAGGTTGCCAATATTTTTTTCTTGAGCAAAGAGATCAGTTGCTTGTTTTTTATGTACCAGCTCTTTTTTTAATTTTGCTATATTTTCATACAAATCTCTTGACTGAATTTTCACATCTTTTTTTGTGAATCCTTTTTTCGGAAATTTATTTTCATCGTATGCTTCAAGAGATAGCCATGTACCAGAAAATGCTTTTATGAGCTCAAGTATATTTTCTGCTGGTATTGTATTGTTTTTTGGTAAGAGTTTTTTTACTTTTTCTACAGAGCTTAAAAAGGCCTCGTGATTTTCTTTTATAATCTGCGGGTTAATTGTAAACCCTTTCGTGATATGTTCCTTTAAGATTTTAGTAACCCATTTTCTGAACTCAATAGCAATTTTAGAGTCAACACGATAGCCAATTGATAAGATCATATCGAGATTATAATAGTCCACATTACGAACAACATCTCTGTTACCCTCTTTTTGAACTGTTGCAATTTTTGCAACAGTTGAAGTTTTTTCTAATTCACCAGATTTGAAAATGTTTTTTATATGGCGTGATACTACAGATTTATCACGACCAAATAATTCAGAAATTTGACTTAAACTTCCTAAAATTGTATTTTCATTGTCAAAATCTCCACGGAACTCAATAGCTCCACTTTTTGCTTGATAAATTACAAGATTTTTATTTAGTTTTTTAATCTTTTTCATTATATAAAAGCATATAATATGATTGTGTAAGATACAACTTGTTATTACAATTCAAGTAAAGTTTTGGTAAAAATGAGTTGCATGATATATTTTTAAAAGGAATTTAATTCAAAGAATGAATCAACTAATCAATCCTTTTAAGATTTTTATCTACTTTGTGCACATCATTGGCTTTGTCTGTGTACAAGACTCCATTTAAGTGATCTATCTCATGTTGGAAGATCTGAGCTAAAAAGTCTGATGCGCCTCTTGTGTGCTTATTCGCATGTTCATCAAAATATGTAATCGTAACTTTTTGCAATCTCTTAACTTGCCCATATAATCTCGGCACAGAGAGGCAACCTTCAGACATTCGAATCTTCTTTTTGGACTCTTTGATTATACTTGGATTTATAAAAATTTGGTGTTTAGATTTTGTATTTGTGTCTGCGTCTCTTCCATCGGATAAAGAATCAAAAACCTTACCAGCAACAACAAATATACGAAGACTCTTTCCAATCTGCGGAGCCGCTATAGCTACACCATGACTTTCTTTGGCTAGTTCTTTTTGCATTATAGTTAAAATACTTTGTATTTGAGCACTTTTAATATCCTTGAGAGGCACTTCTTTTGCTGTCTCTCTGAGGATACTTGCTCCATCTGTTACTATTTTTGTCATATTAGGTTATTTGTACCACAAATGAGTTTTGTATGGAATGTAAAATTGTAACCAACTTATCATCTGGCCAGTTCTTTATACGCACAAGCGCGCTGAGTGTGAACTTACCACCACGAATTGGTATAAAGCCTCTGAACACGCGCGGGTTATAGGGTTTCAATATTTCTATTAACTTACGCATTTCTCTTGTTGTGTAATCTTTAGATCCTGTTACGGATATCTTAATAAATGTAACATATGGCGGGTATCTAAGTTTATTGCGTAATTCTAACTCATCATTTACAAAACCCGCAATATTTCCTATTTGCGCATATTTGAGCATCTTGCTATTTTTAGTTCTTGCTTGTATGAGTAAATCTCCCTCTGTGTATTCTTTAAGTTTTAGGATAGTGCGGAATACTTGCTCTTCTGCGGAGAAGTTATTAGTGCACAGTAGAGCATCAAGAGAGGTTATTACAGATGTAGTAATGTTTGCCTCTATGTATGGCAGTGCCATAGTTGTCCCAAGTAGTATAGCCTTCTCAGAATTATTGAAATTCGTTACTACATCTTTAATTTTTTTAGGTGTTTTAGTAGTATCACTGTCTGCGCGGAGTATAGGCAATTTTGTAACTTCTTGTAACGCATTTTCTACTCTGTCTATCCCGATACCAAGTGGATTAAGTCTCCAACTTGAGCAATTAATACAAAGAGTCTTAGCATCTTGCATCTCTCCACATCTATGGCATAGAAAGTACCTTTGCGCATCCCTACCATGTAACGCTACAGGTGCTTCGCATTTTCTGCAGGAGACAACATTGCCACAGTCTCCACATACAGTTTGCGGTGCCACTCCGCGCCTGCTTGCAAGTATAAATATGCGACCAGCTGGTTTAATTACCACGCGTTGTATCTCTTTGGATAGTACTGGGTATTGTTCGCGATCTTCTTTTGCTTTGAGAGTATATTTAGCCATATCAATTATTGTCGTGTTGCATCTTGCGCGAAGGCGTCTTTGTGCTTGCTGGAATTCTGTTGCGCGATTGTTCTGGAGTTTTTTTTGTGTTCGCATTGTAAGTAATGTATCTGCGAGTATTAGTTTAGCTCCTAGTTGCTTGGCAAGATTCTCTGTAAATATCCTCGCATCTGCGAATGGTCTATTTATATCAACATATGTATCAGAGCCTTCATTATCAATTATAAATACACCTAAATCTTTGCGTGGGATACTTAAGAATGTGCGGGTGGCTATTATAAGTACTGGTCGTTTCTCTTTTATAACTACTTGCCATCTCCTCGCTTGCTCTTTGGAGCTTAGATCACTATGCAGTACATGAACATACTTTTCTATTCCTTTTGTGTAAAGACAACTTAATCTCTTAGCCTCTGTGGAATTTTGCACAAGTAAGAATATGGAATTACTCTGTGCCAAGGCTCCGCGCAGGATTGTTTTATAAGAACTCTCTCGTTCGGCTTTTGTGGATTGTATTGTCAGTAACTCGTAACTTTTTAGTGAGCTTAATCTTGTCTCGCTATTTCCGATATCTGAATATTGATTTGTTGGTCGTTTAAGTATTGTAGCCGGCACGAATGAGTTAAGCACATTACCTATTGAGGCAACTAGGTATTTTGCCGTGTCATCTACCGCACCTACAAATTCTTTAGTAAATAGCTCTTGTGGATTTGGATTTTTAATATTTTTAGTAGAGTATTTTCTAGTGCGTAGTAGAGATTTAATAGCATTTGCATTCTCTTTACGCAGTACCAGCGCAGGTATCTCTCTATTGCGCAATGGTACATTTACCACAGACCCAACAGGTATATCATTGAAAGTAAAGTAAGAGAAAGAGTCTTTGCCTACGCTTCTTGATATAGGTGTAACATGAACGATATACATATGTGGGATTATAGCATATGTTTTGATTCACTTTTATTTTTTTATATTATAAATCTCTTAGCACCTTGATATCTGCTCCAATAGATGAGAGGCGCTCTGCAATAAGCTCGTAACCACGCTCTATATGATATACATTGCGGAGTATAGATGTGCCCCGTGCTGCAAGCATTGCAATAAGTACTATAACAGCAGGGCGCAGTGCAGGTGGGCACACGACTTGAGCAGCACGCAGTTGACTTGGTCCATTTATAAATACTCTATGTGGATCTGCAAGTCGTACATCAGCTCCGAGCTTATTTAACTCTGTAAAGTATATTGCTCTATTTTCCCAAACCCAGTCGTGCACGAGTGTAGTGCCTCTGGCTTGCGTAGCTATAGGTACAAAGAATGGCAGGTTATCTATGTTGAGCCCAGGGTATGGTAGTGGGTGAATTTTAGTCGGGCTTGCTACTAATTTTGATGGGCGTACTGTTATATCTGCAAGCTTTGTGCGTTCATTTTTTGCCTTGTAAGTTTTACCAACTTCAAATTTGAGTCCCATGTATTTTAGTTTGAGTAGTTCAATTTCTAAGAACTCTATAGGACATCTCTTTACTTTAAGCTTTGACCCAGTAACAATTGCCGCAGTAATAAACATCATAGACTCTATTGGGTCTTCGCTGTTGTAATGAGTGATGTCGGTATTTATACTCTTAACTCCATGCACTGTTAGTGTAGTTGTGCCTATGCCTTCTATTTGCACACCCAACTTTTCTAAGAAGAAACATACATCCTGTACTTCGTAATTTGGCGGAGCGTACTTTAATATAGTTTTACCAGGAATTAAGGCAGCTGCTACGAGTGCATTTGTAGTGGCAGTGTCACTAGCTTCGTACATTACTATCTCTGCAGGTTTTAACTTCTTGCGGGCAATTTCGTAATGATTAGACTTTATCTTTATACTTACACCAAAAGCTTCCAGAGCATGTTTATGTGCTGCTATGCTACGCAACCCCATATTGCATCCACTTGCGTGCGGGAGTGTGAACTTAGACTTATGATGTATCATCGCGCCTATAATCATCAGTACACTACGCATCTTACCAGCACTATTTACATTGATTTTTGAAATACGAAAGTTCTTAGGTGGCTTGATGGTTAGCGTATTGCGCTCACTCCAGACGGCATCTATACCAATACTTTCAAAAACCTCCAACATCCTGAAGATCTCTTCTATGCGTGGTATATTGTGTAACACTGTTGTACCTCTGTTTATTAAAGAAGCGCACATAAGATGTAGCGCGCCATTTTTAGATGGGTTTGTGGTTATAGATCCATGCAACTTCTTACCTCCTTCTATTTCAAAGTCAACACCTTTATTAAGACTCAGTAGTTGATGGTTGAGCACTTCGCTTATCTTTATTAGTTGTGTAGTACTCATGTTTTGCTCTCCACGCTCCATGCGTGTTATTGAGCTTGTAGATGTACCTAATAAGTCCGCAAATGCCTTTTGTGATAGTCCGCGTTTACGCCGCAACTCACTAATAAAATAACCTATTTGCTTATGTGGATTTTTCATAGTATTTTTAAAATAAATTTGAAATTACAAATCTTTAAAGCTCTAACTTCAGTATACTATCGCTGTCTTTTATAAATATGTTACCGTTTCTTTCATCTATTGCAAATGTTGGGGCTGTGCTTGTATAAATTGGCAGGAAGTTACGCGGTAATTGCTGGTCTATATCTAAAGCAAACACCATATCACCTGCCGCTACTAGTAGTGTATCACTACGATTTGGATAAAGAGCCAGTGCACGCACTATATAGTCTGCACTGAATATTACAATAGGTTCTGTGCTTGAACTTTCGCGTACATATATTGCTTGACCATCTGACCAAATATTTATAGAGTCATTTTCTACACTAGTGGTATAGAAGTTAAGATGCTCCGGCACGCTCTCCACTATAGTGGCGGACGCTTCTTTTGGTATAATAAGTGGAGTAATATTTAGTGTTTCTCCTTGTAGTATTTGAAATTCTTTTACCCACGGCCAGTATGCATTCTTCGTGGCTATCAATGTATGCTTACCACTTTTAACTCTTTTAATATTTAGATTACCATTTTCTCTAACCTCTCCTTTTAGCTTTGAGTCCAGTAGTATATGTGTGCCTGCTGGTGCACCTTGTATATTAAGTGAGCCACCGCGTACTATAAACTCGCCATCTACAACAAAGTTATTTGCAAAGACTACTAATAGCGTTGCAAACGCTGTTCCACACACCGTTATACTAACTGTCTTTACTCGTGTTTTGAGCGGGATTACGCATCTTTCTTTTCTTTTACTCATATATATATGCTATGTTGCATAAAATTTTATAAAAACGCAAGCCATAACACTCAGTACAGCTTGTTGTGCGTGGTAATGTTGCTTAGTAATATGTTTGACAGTTACAAAAGAGTACTTTCAGCTAAGAGGCTTTTAGCATCTTTATAAGTGGCTGGCTAGTACAAATGTTTGCAAAAAGTGTTAACTTGCGTACAATGATTATATGTCATTTTTTACACCAAAACTTGGTATTGATCTTGGTACAACATATACGCTTGTTTTTGTCCCAGGTAAGGGGGTTGTATTACGCGAGCCATCTGTTGTAGCAGTTTCCTTGCAAGAAAATAAAATACTAGCAGTCGGAGACGATGCTAAAGACATGATAGGTCGCACACCAGACGATATAGTAGCGTACAGACCAATGAAGGACGGAGTAATAGCAGACTATAGAGTTACAGAGGCAATGTTGCGTCATTATATGAGTAAAGCGCTAAAGTGGTGGAATATATTCAAACCAGATGTAATGATAAGCGTACCTGCTGGCGTTACTTCCACAGAGCGTCGCGCTGTGATAGAAGCTGCTATAAAAGCAGGAGCAAAGACGGCACAAGTCGTAAAAGAGCCAATACTAGCGGCAATAGGTGCTGGTATACCTATACACAAAGCGCAAGGTCATATGATAGTAGATATCGGTGGAGGTACTACCGATGTAGCAGTAATCTCTCTTGGAGGTATTGTGTCAAGTACATCTGTTAAATGTGCTGGCAATCGTATAGATCATGCAATAGCAGACCATATAAAAAAGACTGCAAACCTCGCCATCGGAGATAAAACAGCAGAGTCCATTAAAATAACAATCGGCTCCGCAGTAATTTTAGATGATGAACTTATTATGACTGTAAAAGGACGCGATTATATAACAGGACTGCCACGAAGTGTAGATGTAGCCACAAATGAGGTCGTTAAGGCAATTGGTCGTGAACTACGCGAGATGATTAGAGCCATAAGAGATGTATTACAAGACACTCCACCAGAACTTGCCGCAGACATTATAGATAATGGTATAATAATGACAGGAGGATCTAGCCAATTACGCAGTTTGCCGGAGTTAGTATATAGGCGTACAGGTGTAAAGGCAGAATTAGCAGACGATGCGCTCTACAGTGTGGCAAAGGGCACTGGCATAGCGCTAGATCACCTAGACTTATATAAAAAGGCGATTATAAGTAAGAGGTAGTTTTTATTAAAATAATTTTTTATTATGGAAAGAGAAGGAAAAGGAAATAGAGGAGAATCCAACATACATCTTTTGCCTAGTGCAATAGAAACTATAAAATCAAGTGATGGTCTACCAAAAGACAATCTTTCTAGTGAAGAAAAAATTAAAGAATACTTAGATGGAATTTATCAGCAGAGGCGAAGAGTCATTATAAATAGTGTAGCATGGCATACTGCCGATCTAGAACGCGAACATTCCAATGCTATGTTAGAGGAAGCTACTAAAAAAATTGAAGACGATTTTAATAACGAATTTAATAATGAAGAATATGGTACAAAACATGATATAAAACGATATGCAAAGCAACTTATTATAGATGCCGATGATTCTGATGTATTCCATAATCCATATTGGTATCTTGCAGCTCTAGTTATTATTGAAGGCGATGTGGACACTATTTTTAAAAAAACCAAGGAAATATTTGTTGGAGCATTTAAGACAGCAAAAGAAAAAGAAGAATTAATATTACACCTAAAAGAATCACGCAAAGAAATTTTAGGCGAAGACTGGTTTAAAATTCTTGTAAAAGATATTAAGGAGGCTCGTTCGGAAGAATGGTTAGTAGAGTTTATTAAAAAAGCGACAATAGAAGATATAATTGAACACCAAAGCTTATATATTGCTGTATATACTGTGCTTGAAGAACTTGGAAAAGATAACAAAAAATAAGGTACATAATGAGACAACTTGTAGGAAAAGATGAACAATTGTAAGTGAGAATGAGAAATAGTTTTTATTAAAATAATTTTTTATTATGGGACGAGAAGGGGATGGAGGTGGTGGAAAAAAAGAACCTAATGGAGCCGAGATACATTATTTACCTCTTGCTACAAAAGGGCATGATGGTAATCCTGGCGGAGAGAGCTTAGTTGATGTAAAAGAAATGAAAGAGTACTTAGATGGAATTTATCGGCGCAACAGGAAACTTATCATAGGTGCTGTAGTAAAGAATTTACCATATTTTGATGCTACTAAAACTGAATTACAAAAAGCTATAAACGAATTCAGTGATAAATTTGAATACGAAAAGCTTGGCAAAGACATAGAACATAATAATATAGAACAATATGCGAGACAATTCATTTTTGATGCTATTAAATCAGATGTGGTTGATCCTACTGAATCTGATATATCGAAAGACGAATATTTGTGTCTTGCAGCTCTAGCTATTATTGAAGGCGTTGATATTATTTTGGTAAAAATAAAAAAAGAAGTAGAACCAGAGATAGAATCAAGTAAAATCAGCAGTAGAATCAGAAAAGATAGACTGAGATACATATTACAACAAGAAAAATTATTCAAAAAAAATTTTCCTGGTGACTTTGACTTTCATAGTAAGTATAGACACTTAATTGGAAAAATTGCGCAAGGTCCTATGGGTGTTGAAGAGTTAATAAGGTTTATTAATAACGCAACAGATGAAGAAATAAACGACGATCCAGTCAAATTTTCTACTGCAGTTAAAGTACTTAAGGAAATAGAAACGCAAAATAGCACATAATAATACAACTTATAGAAATAAACAGAAGACGACTTACATTAATAAACGAACAATAATTACAAATGGATCTCACAAGCAACATAAATAAAAACAATCTATTCCATGCTTATGTGCTCGCCGGAGGTGCACCGGTGTTGGCTAGCTTGCAAGAGCATATCGTAAGTGAGTTTGGCATAGAGGTGAAGGCAAATCTATCTCTAAAGTTATCGCATAAACAAGAGACAATTATGAAAACAAGAAAATATATAAATGATAGAGGAGTGATATTTAAGATGCTACTGGAGAGCGTGACTACCTGATGCCTTTTAAGAAGAATTGATGTATAATTTTGTTAAATTAGCAATTATAAGTAAGAAATAGTTTTTATTGAAATAATTTATTTATTATGGGACCAGAAGGCAATGTGGGTAGAAATAGAGAAACCAATTTGAATGGTGGCGCAGGAGGTAATGTGTATTCTTTTGATGTCGCAAAAGAAATGCGCGAGTTAAATCCTGAGGCTAATCTTAGCGGACTTAGACCTCTTAGCGATGAAGTAATAGAAGCGTTCTCTGATGGAGTTAACGAGCAGAAGGCAGAAGTTATTGTAAATTCTATAGTATTGGATACAATCAATCCTATAGCAATTAAATCCAGATTGGAAGGAGCTCTTAAAAGATTTGAACATAAATTCAGAAGCGAAACTAGAATACAGAATATAAAACAATATGCGATAGAATTTATCAATAAAGCTAGCGACCATGACATAGCTGAAGATCAATATCTACATCTTGCATCTCTAGTTTGCGTTGAAGATAATAAGGATGTTATTTTAGAAAAGGTAAATAGAGAATTAGATAAAAGAAAAAAGCAAGAAATGCCTGTTGTAGAAAACAGCGAAATTAATAAAAAGAAAGAACGTCTCATATTTAGTGGGATTAAAAAACTGGCAGAAGGTGGTGAATTTAAAGAAATAGATAACATCCTATTACATGGACAACCTTCTGATATTTTCTCACATCTTACAAATCACTATAAAGATTTAATAAAACAAAAAACTGAGTTATATCAAAGAGAAAAAATAATAAAGTTTATCAATGAAGCAATGGATGAAGAAATAAAAAAAGATCCAATAAAATATTTTATTTTTCTTAGAGCGCTTGAATATGAAGGCAATCTCAACATACAAGAAGATTACTCACATTAATAAACGAACAATAATTACAAATGGATCTCACAAGCAATATAAATAAAAACAATCTATTCCATGCTTATGTGCTCGCCGGAGGTGCATCGGTGTTGGCTAGCTTGCAAGAGCATATCGCAAACGAGTTTGGCATAGAGGTGAAGGCAAATCCAGATGTGCTTGTTAAAGAGCGCGAGCTGTTTGGCGTGGACGATAGTAGAGCTGTGGCACGCTTTGCCCAGATGAAACCACTAGGAGAAAAAAAGATTATTTTCTTGTCTTGCACAAGCATGACTACAGAAGCCCAAGACGCATTACTTAAGATTTTTGAAGAGCCACCCGCGGATACTCACTTTTTTGTTCTGCTCCCATTTGTGCACACACTACGCCCTACACTACTTTCGCGTGTGAGAGTTGTGCAAACACAAATACCACAAAGCTACACTGGTAATACAAATATGCTGGCTACTGAGTTTTTAGAAAGTAATTATGCAGATAGATTAAAAATAATTGCAAAAATTGCGAAAGACAAAGATAAGGCAACTGCAATAGAATTACTAAATATACTAGAGCAAAAATTGTATAAAAGTAGCAAGTCTGACCCATCGCAGGAGTTGCTACACGGGCAAGAGGCAATTATGCAAGCAAGAAAGTATATAAATGACAGAGGCGCGATGCTAAAGATGCTACTAGAGAGTGTTGCTATCCAACTACCAATAATTAAAAAGTAATGTATAATTGCACTTAGAATTTAGCAATTTCAAAATCAAACAACCATGACATACAACTTTTCACAACTAGAAACAAAAATAAAAGAAACAAACCAGTGGCTCCGCACAGAATATCAAAGTATACGCACAGGTCGCGCTACTCCTACGCTACTTGATACTATACAAGTAGATAATTTTGGCTCAAAGATGCCAATCAGCCAAATGGCAAACATAGGCACAGAGGACGCGCGTACACTCCGTGTATCACCATATGACAGCTCACAAATTAAAGAAATAGAAAAGGCAATAACAAACGCAAATCTTGGCGTAGGAATTTCTTCAGGCAGTGATAGTGTGCGTATAACATTCCCAGAGATTACATCAGAGACTCGCAAGTTGTTGATTAAAGCAGCCAAAGATAAGCTTGAAGATGCAAGAATATCACTTCGTGGTGCGCGTGATGATGTATGGGCAGAGATACAAAGTAATGAGCATGATGGTACGATAAGTAAAGATGAGAAGTTCTCCGCCAAGGATGAGATGGAGAGTCTAATAAAAGATGCAAATGAAGCTCTGGACGAGATTTTAAAAAAGAAAGAAGCGGAAATAAGCGAATAATAGTATGAATCCAGTTAAAATTCTTGCAACAAGAGGAGTCAGTAAATATGGTTACAGTTTAAGTTTATCAGCTAAATTTCTAACAGGATGAATATACTAATCTTTTTTGTAATTCTTATAGGGCTCATAGTTGTACATGAACTTGGGCACTTTCTTATAGCTAAACTTTTTAAGGTTAGAGTAGATGAATTTGGTGTTGGATACCCGCCTCGTGCATTTACGCTAGGCAGGATAGGTGAGACAGAATACACGCTTAATTGGGTACCGTTTGGCGGGTTTGTTCGTATATTTGGAGAGTCAAAAGATGATAAAATATCAGAGCAGAATAAAGAGCGAGCATTATCCCATAAAAGCGCACCTATCCAAGCCGCTGTACTTGTAGGTGGCGTGTTGTTTAATGCGTTGCTCGCCATAATATTATTTACAGGTACATTTATGATGGGTGCACCTGCACCGGTAGCCGAAGAAGACATGCACAAACAAGATACGCGTCTACTGATAAACTCTATAGTGCCTTCCACTCCAGCAGAGACATCTACACTTAAGGTTGGTGACACACTTATTAAAATAGAGGCTAGCGGTGAATCACCATTATCACTATCACCATCTGCTGTCGCACACTTTATTAGCAACCACGGTGGAGAGCCAATAGAATTTACATATATAAGTTTAGGAGAGCAATCCGAGCAAGTTGCTACAATAACTCCGGCACATGGTGTACTTAAGGATTCTCTAGGCACACCGGCAGTAGGTATTTCAATGAGCTTAGTCTCAGATGAGCAAATGAATTTTGGCAGAGCAATTTGGCATGGAGCAGATGCTACTGCTGGTAGTATTATAATGGTTACAAATGGATTATGGACAATACTCAAGAGTGCGTTCACTACAGGTGTGGATTGGGAGCAGGTTGCTGGCCCTGTTGGCATAGTTGGCATAGTCGGTGATGCTTCGTCTATAGGTATTATTTATTTACTCAATGTAGTGGCCTTTATATCTGTTAACTTGGCAGTTATTAATCTTATACCACTGCCTGCACTTGATGGTGGTAGGCTAGTATTTGTATTTATAGAGTCTATAATTCGTAGACCAATACCAAACTTATTTGCGACAACTCTTAATATGCTTGGTTTCGGCTTTCTTATAGTTTTTATGATTGCTGTAACATATCACGACATTTTGCGATTGATAACTGGTTAAGGCTTTGAGTCGTTCATTTTTTCTGGTATTATGGCTTACTATGCGACAATCAAAGTTATTTACAAAAACACGCAAAGAGGCTCCAAAAGATGAAGTTTCTAAAAACGCACAGCTACTAATCCGCGCAGGTTTTGTGCATAAAGAGATGGCAGGTGTGTATTCTTTCTTACCGCTTGGTTTAAGAGTCCTAAAAAAAATAGAAAATATTATCCGCGAAGAAATGAATACTATCGGTGGGCAAGAGATGCAAATGGCTACGCTACATCCAAGCGAAAACTGGAAAACAACAGGAGGATGGGACAATGTGGATATTCTATTTAAAGTAAAAAGTAGGACGGGCAAAGAATATGCAATAGGTCAGAGTGAAGAGGAGATAATAACGCCTATTGCTAAAGAATATGTAAACTCATATAAAGATTTACCTTTGGCAATCTACCAAATTGGTCAGAAATATAGAGACGAGCTTCGTGCAAAGTCTGGTGTTATGCGCGGGCGCGAATTTGGCATGAAAGATATGTACAGCTTTCATGATACACAAGAAGACTTTGATAGGTTCTATGAAATTGTTAAGCAATCATATTTTACTGTGTATGAAAAAATTGGGCTTGTAGCAAAGGCGACAGAAGCCCATGGTGGTGATTTTTCAAAAAAGATATCCTACGAATTTATGGTGGTTACAGATGCCGGTGAAGATAATATTATTTATTGCGATGAGTGTACTCATTGTAGTAATGAGGAAATTTCAAAAGTGAAAGAAGGTGAGAGTTGTCCAAAGTGTAAAAAATCATCACTTAAAAAAGCAAAAGCTTCAGAAGCTGGTAATATATTTGATTTGTCAAGAAAATATAGTGAAGATTTTAATCTAACTTATAAAACAAAAGATGGTGATATTAAAAATCCAATAATGGGATGCTACGGTATCGGGACAACAAGACTTATGGGTATTATTGTTGAAAAATTCTCAGATGAGAGAGGTATTACTTGGCCTAAGAGTGTTGCTCCATTTGCAGTACATCTTATACAAGTTGGAGATTCAGATGAGGTTACCAGCGAGGCAAGGCGCATGTATCAGTATTTAACAGACTCAAATGTAGAGATTTTGTTTGATGATAGGGCTGTTCGCACAGGTGAGAAATTTGCAGATGCGGATCTTATTGGTATTCCTTTTAGGGTTGTGGTAAGTGAGAAAACACTGGCAAATGGGCAATTAGAGGTTACAGACAGGGCAACTGGTGTTACTAAATTTATTAGCGAGCACGAATTGTTGGATATTGCCGTATGAAAAACTGGTTAAAGAAAACTAAAGAAAAAATACTGCGCTTTGCATCTGATGATATCGGTATTGACCTCGGTACTGCTAATACTCTTGTGTATGTTAGAGGTCGTGGCATCGTTATCAATGAACCATCAATAGTCGCACTTAACTCCAAGACAGGGCAAGTAGTTGCTGTTGGTCAGATTGCAAAAGACATGCTCGGTCGTACACCTGCACATATTGAGGCAGTACAGCCAGTTGTGGATGGAGTAATATCTGATTTTGAGATTACAGAGGAGATGCTAAGTTACTTGATTAATAAGGCAGATAGCGGTAAGGCAAGTTTTCTCGGTCCGCGTGTGGTTGTGGGTGTGCCAAGTGGTATCACAAATGTAGAGGTACGAGCCGTTGAAGATGCCACACGCAATGCTGGCGCTCGCGAGGTACATATAGTAGAGGAGCCAATGGCAGCAGCTGTTGGTATCAAGCTACCGGTTAAAGATCCATCTGGATCAATGGTTGTAGACATAGGTGGAGGCACTACAGATATAGGTATAGTCTCACTAGGAGGCTTAGTAAATGCACGCAATATACGCGTAGCGGGAGACACTTTTAATGATGATATAATTAACTACATACGCAGTGAGTTTAAAATTTTGATAGGTAAAAAGTCTGCAGAAGAGATAAAAATATTAGCAAGTGCGGTCTTAGAGCAAGACGAACCACTGGATGCCACAGTGCGTGGGCGTGATCTTGTAACTGGTTTGCCACGAGAGGTTATTGTTACAGATACAGATATCCGTGAAGCCATCAGTGCGTCAGTGTCGCGTTTGGTAGAAGCAATTAAGGATGTCTTAGAGACAACACCGCCAGAAGTAATCTCAGATGTAATGAAACGAGGCATATATCTTACAGGCGGAGGCGCGCTTATACGCGGGCTTGCAGAGCTACTCTCAAATGAGCTTGCTGTTCCTGTTCGGGTAGCAAATGAGCCTTTGACCGCAGTAGTGCGTGGTACGAGTTTAATACTAGACGATATAGAGGGTTTCAAAGAGGCGTTAATTACACATGATCATGATTTTTCACCGACAGAATAAAAAAAAACTACTAATATTAATTGCAATAATATTACTTGTAGTATTGTTTTTTATTAATCAGCAAACCAGTGGCAAAGTCAGCAATGCAGTCCGCACCTTAGCAGGGCATATCTGGGATGTTGGCGATACCACATCAGGCAAACTTTCAGGGCTAAAGGAGTCATTTGTAAGTAAAGATAAGCTCGCCGAAGAGCTTGCGCGTACCCGAGATGAGCTAGAGCAGGTACGTAATCTAAAGTATGAGAACATATATTTAAGGGCGCAAAATAGTACATTACTTTCACTAACTTCAGCAGGATTGCAAGAAGGAATACACAGTCGCGTACATGCTAGCGTTTTTTCTACATCTGGAGTTACACCATATGGTACGATTATGATAACTACCAAAGCTGGAAGTTTGAATGTGGGAGCAGTAGTGCTTGGTAAGAGTGCGATTGCGCTCGGTAATATCTCTGACATATCAGGCAAGGTAGCTACTGTACATTTATTTTCAATGGCAGAGCGTTCAGTAGATGTAATTATAGGTATTGGTGAAGATGCAATAACTACAAAAGCGCTCGGTGTCGGTAGTGGTAACTTTGTAATCTCTGCGCCGCGTGATGCACATGTGCAGGTTGGCGATCCAGTGTTTGCGGCTTCAGCACTCGGATACATTATAGCTATTGTTGGAGAAGTAGAGAGTAATCCTGCTGATGCGTTCATCAGAATATATGCACGAGTACCTTTCAATATACAAGCACTTAACTCTGTATTAGTACAATAATTTACACCATGAGCAAGATCTTAATAATCCGACTCACTCTCTTGATACTCTTTTTCTTTTCTATCTTTTTTGGTGATTGGTATGTTACTGCTATGTTTGGTTTAATAGCTCTCACTGTATCTTCGGCTTGGGAGATTATAATAGGAGCAGTACTTATTGATCTATTATATACTACTTCGTTTGGATTTTTAGGCTTTCAGGCTGTATGGACAGTCTGTGCTTTGGCAATATATTTTGCATTTCACCAATTACGCAGTAGACTATTCTAATGCGTAAAAAAGTTAAAAATACAATAAATCCAGATGAGGTATTTATTGATGCTTTCAACTTACCATCATTTGACAGGAGTCAATTTGAAGGACGCGTTATACGCCCTATAAACCGTATTGCCACGAGCATACTTGGTTTATTCTTCATATTTATTGTAATAGTTTTTTTATACAGAGCTTGGTATTTGCAAGTCAGCAGAGGTAATGAATTTGCCGCACTCTCAGAGAGTAATCGTTTAGAACATAATATAGTCTTTGCAAAACGGGGAGTAATTTATGACAGATATAAAGAGGAACTCGTGTGGAATGTACCAAATGACTCAGAATTTAGTAAGCGTAAGCATACTAACAAAAGTGGATTTTCATATTTGCTTGGTTTTGTAGGTTACCCAAAGAAGGATGAGGCAGGTAATTGGTGGAGAGATAAATATGTAGGCAAAAGTGGTGTAGAATACAGTTTTGACGATGTCTTATCTGGCAAGAATGGCTTGCTGATAGTAGAGGTTGATGCTACAAAAGATATTCAATCAACCAATGTGTTGCGGAGCCCAGAGCGAGGTAATAACTTAGAGCTTACTGTAGATGCATCCATGCAAGATGCAGCATATGATATGCTAGAGTATAGTGTACATAGTGCTGGTTACATAGGTGGCGCAATGGTTGTACTTGACACAGAATCTGGTGAGGTTCTTACACTTACAAGTTATCCTGAATTTAGCTCAGAGGTTATGGCAGATGGGGAAGATAAAACCAAGATAGAGTCGTATACTAACAGCACGCGTAAACCATTTTTAAACAGAGCCATCTCTGCAGTGTATGCACCCGGTTCTATAATTAAGCCTTATGTTGCTGTAGCCGCACTTGCTGAAGGTATAATAAGTCAGTGGAAGCAGATACTCTCTTCTGGAGTATTAACTATACCAAACCCATATTATCCAGACAAACCGTCACATTTCTTAGATTGGAAAGCGCATGGGCTTGTAGATATGCGCACTGCTATTGCTGTGTCTTCTAATATATATTTTTATGCAATTGGTGGCGGGCTAACTGCTGATCTTGGTCTTGGCACACAAGAAGGATTAGGTATTGATAAACTTGCGGCATATGCACAACGCTTTGGCTTTGGAGAGAGTACCGGAATAGAACTAAAAGGAGAAGTGGATGGTAATGTGCCAACAAAGCTATGGAAGAGCAAAATGTTTGATGAGGATTGGCTACTTGGGAATACTTACCATAGCTCTATTGGGCAGTACGGTTGGCTCGTAACTCCACTGCAAGCTTGTACATATATAGCAGCACTTGCCAATGGCGGGACATTATTTACACCACAGCTCTTACTAGATGTACAGGCAGAGAGTAGAAGTGTAGGAATATCAGATGAATATCTTCAAATAGTACGCGAGGGTATGCGACAAGCAGTAACAAATGGCACATTAAGCGCGCTTAATTATGGAGATTTAGAAATAGCCGCTAAAACAGGCACGGCACAAGTCGGCAGTAATAATGAATATAAGAATTCTTGGGTTGTAGGATTTTGGCCAGCAAGTGAGCCAAAGTTTGCATTTGCAATAGTACTGGAGAGTGCGCCAGAAAGTATAGACTACGGTGCGGTAAACACTTCAATAGACTTCTTTAATTGGTTACGACAAAATGAACCAGATTATGCACAAGGCAAATATCCAGAGTAATTTAATGCTTGGACAAATGTTTTTTATCTAGTACAATTATGCACGATGACTAATGAAATAAACAATGTATCAGATAACAAGCAGTATCTAACACAAAAGAAATTTAATGAATTCGTTAACGAACTCAAGGATTTAAAATTGAATAGGCGTAAGGAAATAGCAGACCAGCTTGAGTATGCTCGTTCGCTCGGTGATCTCTCTGAGAATGCAGAGTACAAAGAAGCACGCGAACTCCAATCTGCTCTTGAGGGTAGAATAGATGTACTTGAGAGTATACTTGCAGATGCACAAGTTATAAAGAGCGCACAGAGCGATGCAATTAACATAGGTTCAAAAGTCTCAATAATGAAGGTAGGTGAGAAAGAGGAGCGAGAGTACGAAGTTGTAGGTTCAGCAGAGGCCAATATGCGTGAACGCAAAGTTTCTCACATGTCTCCACTTGGTAGCGCAATGATGGGTAAAAAGAAAGGGCAATTTTTTGGATTTGAAACTCCAAGCGGAGTAATGAAATATAAGATAGTAAGTGTCAGTTAGCTTAGATATTATATGACAAACTTAGAAGAAATACGCACCGAACGCATAGAGAAACTAGAGACACTGAAAAGCAAAGGCATCAACCCATTTGCTCTAAGCACTGAGCGCGACACAGAGATTGCGAAATTTTTAACAAATTTTGACGAGATTGAAGAGTCAGGTGAAAAAGTAGTTATCGCAGGCAGGATTATGTCGCGACGCGGGCACGGCGCGCTTGCATTCTTAGATATATTTGATGGCACTGGTCGCACACAAGCTGTACTTAAACAAGACAAACTTGGTGAAGATAAGCATGAGCTATTTGTGGAGACGGCAGATGTTGGCGATTTTATAGAAGTAACAGGTACAGCATTTACAACCGAGAAAGGGCAACAGAGCATATTAGCTACAGATTGGAAGATGCTAGCCAAGAGTATTTTACCGTTACCCAAAGAGCATTTTGGTCTTAAAGACGAGGATGATAAATTTAGAAAGCGTTACTTGGATATACTACTTGACGATGAAGTTACAGATATAGTGCAGAAGAAGTCTGTATTTTGGAATGTGATGAGAAGTTTTTTACTAGAGCGTGGCTACACAGAGGTAGAGACTCCAATACTTGAGAATACTACAGGTGGGGCAGAGGCGAAACCGTTTATAACCCATCATAATGCTCTTGATATGGATGTATACTTGCGAATTTCTCCAGAGCTTTGGCTCAAACGACTTATGGTTGCAGGTATACCAAAAGTTTTTGAGATAGGTAGGATATTTCGTAACGAAGGCATAAGCGCAGAACACCTTCAAGATTATACACAGTTAGAATTTTACGAAGCGTATTCAGATTATACAAAGGGTATGGATATGGTCAAGGAGCTTTATAGAAAAATTGCACACGAAGTATTTGGCACAGGTCAGTTCACTATTAAAGGGCATAAGGTAGATTTTGACGCAGAGTGGAAAATATACAATTTTGTTGAAATAATTAAAGAGCAATTTGGTATTGATCCTGTTGCTGAAATACATACAAAAACAGGCGAGAGAGTTACTGGTGAGGATTTACAAAATATATGTGAGAAGGCCGGTATAAAGTGCGAACATGCTACATATAATATGGCTCGTACGGTTGATAATCTTTGGAAATCAATCCGTAAAGAATATTCAGGCCCAGGATTTTTAATTGGAATACCTAAAAGCATGGAACCACTTGCCAAGAGTTCTGAGAAGGATCAAGGTATCGTGGAGCGTTTCCAAGTTATACTTGCAGGTAGTGAGATGGGTAAGGGCTTTAGCGAGCTTAATGACCCTATTGATCAGCGCGCACGCTTTGAGGAACAACAAAGTATGCGTGACGCTGGAGACGAAGAGGCCCAAATGGCAGACATGACATATGTCCAGGCACTAGAGTACGGTATGCCACCAACATTTGGTTTTGGTGTTTCTGAAAGATTATTTAGCTTTTTAATGGATAAAAGTGTACGCGAGACACAGCTATTCCCACTTATGAGACCAAAAGACGATTCTAAATAATTAGGCAAAAGCAAAAGCGCTTTATTTTATAATGTGTACCTGTAAATTTCTTGCCTTTAACATATTTCGTCATTCTCCATCTATTTTCTCATATTTATTGGCCAAGGATATGTCAGGACTAGTTAAGCTGTAGGTATGTTGTCCCCTTTGCAATTTATTGTTAAGGGTTTATCAGAGGAAGAGTGCCATATGTTGTGGACGGGTACAAATACTTGATTATATTATATAATCATGCTTTAATTAGATTAGCATAGAAAAGAGGATTAAGATAATGGACAAAGAATTTTCACGGCGCCTTGAGCGCATGAGAAAAGAAGAAGGACTTGTTAACATCCGCTCAACGGTCGTATATAACAGAGACACAACAGTACGGAAGTTAGTGGCAGTGCTTAACAATCTCCTTCGCATTCGCGAGAAAAATCGTAATAATGGTGAACTTACACCTTTCATTACGGTAGATTGACACGTGGCCCAGTCTATAATCTGTAAGGGGTGGTGGGATTAATCTCACCAACCTCTTTTTTATTTTAATTCATTCTACTATTGTTTTTATACCTAGTATTGAAAATAAATATTGTAAGCATAAATTATGACAGATATAATTCAATAACATATATATTCTATTGCACTACTTTCATATAGTAGAAAAATTTTACCAAGTGATATGTCTTAGTACAAAGAGTGCGCTTTGAACTTTTGTTTCATAAATAATGTAACTTATCAAGTTAAGTGTGGGGGTGTGGATAACTCGTTTCACAAAGTGGGTTATTGTGGTGTAGAATGATAGCTAAGTGGGTCAAAGTGGTTTTTTTACATTTTTACTCACTAGTAAATATTTATGCTACTTGGAGAATATACACATACACTAGACGACAAGAAAAGGCTTGCACTACCCAAGAAGTTTAAGACTGAGCTAGGTAAGAGCGTAGTACTTACACGAGGTTTGGATAACTGCCTGTTTCTTTATCCGAAAAAAGAATGGGAGCGTACAGCAGGAAAGCTTAAAGAACTCTCATTTACAGCAGCTGATACTCGTGGCTTTAACCGCTTTATTTTCTCAGGGGCAGCAGAGGTAGAGCAAGATAGCGCGGGTAGAATTTTGATTCCAGACAACCTTAAGAAGTTCGCCAATCTTAAGGGGAGAGTAATTTTGGCAGGAGTCTCAGACAGGGTCGAAATTTGGGACGAAAGACAGTGGCGAGTGTATACAGATAAGGTGGAGAAGCAAGGTGAGCAACTAGCAGAGAAGCTAGGAGAAATTGGAGTTCTTTAAAAACTTAAAAATTGGCGCATTTCGTTGTCGCATTACACAAAATTTCATTCGCTGTATGTATAAATACATCTCAATCAATTTTGTTTATGCTCCTAGAACTGCATCCAATTTGTAAGTTTTTAAAGAGTAAAGGTAAAGTTTGTGGCACAGAGCCGCCGGTGGAAAAGTAAGAATTTTCAATACTTACTTCATCAAAAACGTCATGCGCACTCAACAGACGAAATCCTCCGGCGACTCGGTGTCAGAAAAAAGCACCGAACACAAGTCAGTTCTTTTACATGAGGTAATAAGTTGGTTAGACATATCTAAAGACGATATTGTATTTGACGGTACACTTGGAGCCAGTGGTCATGGTCTTGCTCTTGCAAGTAATCTTGGCAGTAGCGGAGTCTTTATCGGTACAGATGTAGACAGTAAGGCAGTTGAGAGAGCCAAGTCGGCACTTCTTAATGTTAGTGCAAAAGTAATACTTGCTCATACAAACTTTGTAAATATCACCAGAGTTTGTAAAGAAAATAATATTACACACTTAAACAAGGCATTGTTAGACTTAGGCTGGAGTAGCGATCAAATGAACGAAAATGGTAGAGGACTTTCATTCCAGAAGGATGAACCGCTAGATATGAGACTCTCTGATACGCTAGACACTGTAGCACCAAATATACCAGTGTCTTTAACAGCTAGAGAGATAGTCAACGAGTGGAATCAGGAGAGTATCGCAGATGTACTCTTTGGCTGGGGTGGAGAGCGTTATGCTAGGAGGATTGCCAAGGCAATAGTAAGTGCTCGCGAAGAGTCAGAGATAAATACTACTTTTGAGTTAGTAGAGATTATTAAGAGCGTTACTCCATCGTCATACAGTCGCGCGAAGTTAAATCCAGCGACACGCACATTCCAAGCACTACGGATTGCTGTTAACGACGAGATACGAGTATTACAATTCGCACTTGAGGCAATAGTAAATTTGTTAGCTCCAAGTGGGCGTTTAGCAATTATTAGCTTCCATAGTGTTGAGGATAGGGTAGTTAAGCATACATTTAAGAATCTTGCTCTGTCGGGAATAGGCGAAGTGCTTACCAAGAAGCCAATAATGGCAACAAAGGCAGAGGTAGATACAAATCGGCGTGCGCGTAGCGCAAAACTGAGAATATTTAGTAAATTATGAAGAAAAGGAAAACAAACAAAAAAATACACACAGCACTCGCAGTAGTGCAAGCAGTAGAAAGGAGGGCAATAATTATTGCCGTTATGCTTATATTACTACTGTCTGTATTATATGCATACTTTGTTATTTCAGCTATTGTATCTACAGTAGTTTATAAAGATATAAATATAAATATAAGTAAATTACACTCAGAAATTGCGTCACTAGAGACTGAATATATAATAAGTAAAAATAATATTACAGGAGAGCTTGCACTTGCGATAGGTCTTAAAGAGATTACAGATAAAACTTTTATCAAGCGAACAACACATGTTGGTCGTGCAGAATAATTAATTTAAATAAATATGCGCGCAAGTATAGCTTTATCACGAATTAGAAGCTTATTTATATTTGAGAGTAATTCTAAGAGAGCAATTTTAAAGTCTAGAATACGCATTATATTTGCACTAATCTTTTTATTTACCTTACTAATAATTTCAAGACTTTACTTCTTACAGGTTGTTCATGGTGATGAATACTCTGCCATGGCTGATGGACAATATATAAAGCAAAGCACAGGCTTTTACAATAGAGGCGATATATTCTTTACAAATAAGAGTGGGGAGGAAATTTCTGTAGCTACAGTTAAGGATGGTTATATACTGGCTATCAACCCATCTATGGTAGAGAATGCTGGAGAATTATATAAAAAGATAAACACAGTAATAGATTTAGACGAAGAAGAATTCAGCAAAACAGTAGTTAAAGTAAACGACCCATACGAAGAGTTGAGAAAGTATCTAACCGAGCAGGATGCAGAAAAATTAAGAGCATTAAATGAGGAGTCAATTATACTTGTGCGTCATAAATGGCGTTACTACCCAGGAGATGTGCTTGCTGCACATGCACTTGGCTTCGTTGCTTATGATGGCAATGAGCAAGTAGGGCTCTATGGTCTGGAGAGTTACTTTGAGGATGTACTCAAGCGTGAAGGTAGCTCATTATATGTTAACTTCTTTGCCGAACTCTTCTCCAGTGCGCGCGATATCATTTTCCTTCCGTCTGAAAAGCGCGAGGGCGACATAGTAAGCACAATTGAGCCATCAGTACAGTTACATCTAGAGCAGACACTAAAAAATATGGCAAAGGAGTGGGAATCTGAGATGGTTGCAGGTATAATTATTGAGCCTAAAACTGGCAAAATCCGTGCAATGGCTGTAAGTCCAGACTTCAACTTAAACAAATTTAGCAAGGCAGATCCAAACTTATATCCAAATATTCTTGTAGAGAGGGTTTATGAGATGGGCTCTATTATTAAACCACTTACGGTAGCAGCTGCCATAGATGCAGGTGCAATTACAACAGATACTACTTACAACGATACAGGTAGTGTACAGGTAGAGGGACACAGAATATACAATCACGACAGGGTTGGTAGAGGTGTAGTAAGTATGCAAGAGGTGCTCTCACAGTCTCTAAATACAGGTGCAGTATATGCACAGCGCGCTATTGGGAAGGACGCCTTCCGCAAATATATGTATAAACTCGCGCTTGATGAGGAGACTGGAGTAGATCTCCCACATGAATCTATGAATCTTGTAAATAACTTAGAAAGTAGTAGAGAGATAGAGTACGCTACGGCAAGCTTTGGGCAGGGGATAGCTCTTACTCCAATGAGTACCACTCGTGCGCTTGGTGCGCTTAGTACTGGCTACCTTGCTCAACCACACTTGATAGAAAAGATACGCTCCACAGCTGGGCTTACAGATGTTAAAGATTATACAGATATGCAGGTTCCAGTGTTTGACAGTGATACTGTTGAGGACATATCGCGTTTACTTGTAGAGGCAGTAGATGAGACACTCTTAGGAGGCACGATGAAGATGGAGCATTACACCGTAGCGGCAAAGACAGGCACGGCACAAATACCAAAAGATGAAGGAGGTTATTATGAAGATGATGTACTGCATACATTTTTTGGGTACTTCCCAGCCTATGATCCTAAGTTTCTTATATTTACCATGAATATGAGACCGCAAGGTGCACCATATGCATCTCAAACTCTAGCGCGACCGTTCTTTGATATTGCAAAGTTCCTCATCAATTATTACGATATCCCGCCGGATAGGTAAGACTCTGCGAAGCGTTCCATCAGTTAGCAATTTGGAAAAATCAAAGCCCTTCCAAATCAAATTTTTTAGCAATCACTTAACCAATTCGCCCAATCCATTGCGGTGCTACCTACGATTAAAATTTATTTGTTCGTGGTTTTGTTTACCAGTCCAAACAACGGTACTATAGTATATACTATAGTATATACTATAATATATACTACACACTCATCTTGCCATGTAAATATGAACATATGGGCAAAGACTCTGTTTGTCAATTAGTATATCTAAATATGTGAGCCACGCCTATCCGCTACCTTTTTCATTTTTCTTTTTAGTACTTGTTGAATATCAATCCCAGCTGTACTAGCAATTTGCAATGCCACGATAATTACATCTGCTATTTCATCTCCCAAATTTTCTTTTTTAAACTTTTTTAATTTTTCTTTTCTTTGTCCCCTGCCTATGTAAAGCAAAACCGCCTCTGAAAGTTCACCAACTTCTTCTGTCAGCTTAGCCATATGGAAAAGTAAGAACTCATTATCCGAAGGGTTGTTATACACTTGAGATAAATATTTTAACTCTTCTTTTGTGAATTTTTTTAATTCTTCCATATTTATTTTATTAAAATGTCCACCTCAATTATTATACTAATTTTAGTGAATAAATAAAACTTTAACGATTCACAGCTTTTTACCAAAAAAACTCCTAAACATAGCCCTCTAACACCAAACGGCTCACATCTTAAGATGTGAGCCGTTTGGTTTTCTATTGAATATATGTGCAAGTAGACATCTTACCCACATTAACCATAAGAAGAAAACCGCCTTGAAAGTTAGGACGGCTTCCTCCTAATTTCTTGGCGGTGGCAATTAAGTGAGTTTTTACTTGAGCATGATAACTGAAATGCTCTTCCTAACTTAGTAGCGATGTCCTTTTTATCAAATCTGCTATCAATTTTTACGGGAATGCGGCGTTCGCCGACAAAGATAACGATTTCCCCACCATTTATTTTAATGTGTTTGTGCGCTCTCGCGGAGGTAATACCAACCTCCGACTGTGTTCTTAATTTGTATTCTCTACATTCTCTTTTCATCCGCTATTCTCCTCCTGTAGTTGCTTTTTTGAATGGTTAGACTGGGGTTAGATGTGAATGAACATCTATATGTGTTTATATCATTAGTACAAATGTAAGTCAAGTAAATGTACCCGTCCACAACTTATGGCATTCCTTATCTGATAAATCTTTGACAAGAAAACATCAAATAAAGGTTATAATTTCTTCACATAAAATTGTTGCACAATTTTTGCGCGACATGTTTTCAACTTTCTATACAGCGTATCTGCTATTTGCAATAGTTATGAGTTGCTCTGGGATACAAGTTATTCTTTATGATTTTATAAGTTTATCAGTGTATCCAAGTGATACCAAGAAATTAAAAGCATCCCAGACATTTTTAGGAATCTCTTGTTCTATTTGATACCCTAAAGTTGGATATTTTCTTATCCTCTCCAAATCTCCAACCATTGAATGTAGCCAATGCTCGTTGTGATTATTTATTTCATTTGGGTAATCTTCTAATTCAATTTGTGGTGAAGTAACGATCAATCTTAAATCTGGCCAGTGTTTTTTGCCTGTAGCATATGCTCGTCTCTCTGCATATGGTTTCTGTATTATAATCACTGTTCTTGGGTAAATCCCATGTTTTACGAGCTTTTGCTCGGTAAATGCGTAATTTTCTCCTGTGTTTTGTGATTTGTTCTCAATGATGATAGATTCCTTTGGTACGCCCATATTTATCGCGATATCAGTAAACACCTCTGCTTCAGAAGAATTTATGAATTGTTCACGACCTGGCTTGTTGTTATGTATGCTTCCAGAACCACTGAAAACGAGTATCGGTGCTAAGCCATCAAGAAAAAGTTGAGCCGCATACTCAGCAATTCTTACATCACGACTACCTAATACCACAATTGCATCAGCTTTTTCTAACTTATGCCCAAGAAGCATATAATCCCAAATAATTTTAACTGCTTCCTTTTTGTTCATGTAATTATTTGCGGTTATTCATTAGATTGCGTCCCAACAGACTTAGTATTTTTATACCTCGTTTAGTGACTTCATTTAGACAGGCTTTACTTTTTGCTGTTGTGGTTGATTAACAATAATCGGCTGAAACTGCTTCCCCCAAGAAACTCCGTGGACACTTTCATAAAGCTTTACAAAAGGACTTATATTGAAAAACCCGTTTAACAAAATATGTGCTTCCCAAAGTAGATCTTGCAGTTTTTCATCTGCGAGTTCAATCTTTAAACCAAATTTTTCTAGTTTTTCTAGCGATAAAGGGCGTGAATGCAAAAGATGCTTGTCGTAGTCAGAAAAATAGTTAACAGCTTTTTTTATCTTACTTGCAACATTCTTTTTGTCCTTAAACATATATTTCTTTAACCATGTTGTGGCAAGTTCTTTTGAGAGTTTCTCGGAATCTTCACAAAGTTCCAAAAGATCAATGGAGTACTTTTCAATCAGTGGGATATACGCAGGCAATGTTTCTGGTCCCTCTTTCGCTATTCGCTCTTTTACATTTTCAAATCCTCGTTTAATAGAACGCGCAGGTATCCCGTTGAGTTGTGGGTCTATTGGTCCGAGTGCTGCACTCGGGTGTAGGACAATACAATCTCCCGCAAGTGCCAGCATTGTTGCTGCAGAGTACGCAGAATGCGGTATCAAAAAATTAACTTCTTTGAACCTATCCCTCAATAAGTTCACAATACGCTCTGTTGCATCTGGTCTACCACCGGGACTGTGTAATAGAACATCAACCACACCATTTTCTTTTACGGAATTTATCAAATCAGTAAAACCATCTACATCAGATATATCTATGAAATTTGGAGCACCTGGTGGTACATCCTCTAAAAACTTTGTTGCATATACCAAAAGTGGGCGACCACGATGTTTCTCTATATTTTTATATACTGCTTTACGCAACTCAAACAAGTCCTGTCCCGTTAGGGCTTGCTTTTCCTTTTGGACGCGCGTCCGCTTTTGGCCCCCCCTACGGGGCCCCCCCCCCCCCCCCTTCCGTCCCCC
>PJEL010000984.1_pt1 | contig 30861 bp, 31 predicted proteins | sample 1853271 | NCBI WGS metagenome assembly PJEL01 (sample SAMN08108733, study PRJNA415343) | Invertebrate metagenome, whole genome shotgun sequencing project. | host: Globobulimina | place: Sweden: Gullmar Fjord | collected 2015-08 | reverse complement strand
CATTGGTGCGCTCTACCTGGATGTTGAGCCTTGCGGTTGCCTTTTCGACGTCTGCGCCCGAGGTGTTCGCGCCCATCAAGCCGAAGCGAACGAATCGTTTCTGGTTGGCGGTGATCGGTGTTGCGCCAATGGTCTGGTACGACCAGCCCACTGCGGTCGACCAGTCTCCCAGCTCTGTCACTGTCGAGCTCCAGTTGACGCCGTCGTCGGACATGTTGTAGCCGTACCGAACCTCGCACTTGCCCGTGTTGCTCTCGATGTACTTCGAGACCCGGACGGTCCCGAGCCCAACCGTGTTGATGGGCCCCGTGACGGGCACGAAGTTCGCCGAGTCGGTATCGCCCTTTGCAGACCAGACGGTCTTCAGGCCTGTTGTGATCATCTCCCTCGCCATGGTTCCTCCAAACTCTTAGGTACTAAGGCGGGTATCGACGCGCAGCGTCGCGAGACAGGTCTCCGCCTTGCCGTCGGTTCCGTTCTTGCAAACGATGCCGAAACGAACCCACTGTTTCTCCAGATCTGGCGTGAGCTCCGCGAAGGTCGCGCCGTAGGTCTTTCCGTTGCCGTCCTGTGCCGTGCCGAACACCGCGCTGCTGTCTGTGGCTCCCGCCGAGGCTCCGGATGCCCACGTCTGCCCGTCGTCGCTGACCTGGTAGGCTGCCTGGATTATCGCGTCGCCACTGTCACCCTCGCACGTGACCGTGGAGCGGATCTTCTCGACGCTCTGGATTGGGATCTGCTGCGTCAGCGCGTGGAAGAGTGTGCTGACCGATGTGCCGTCCGACCAGACCTGGGTCGGTGGGGCCGCGAGGGTGCGCCCCCCCGTCGGAGTCAGCTCGACGCTCAGGCGGCCCATGGCCCGTTCGACTCCTACTCCACTGTCGTTCTTGACCTCGAGTCCAAAGCGAACCAGCAGCTTCGGGTCGACGCTAACCGTCGTCTCAGTGCTCGTGTTGTAGACCCAACCGGCGGTCGTCGCGAAGCTGCCGATGCCTGTTACCGTGGAGCTCCACGTGATCCCGTCGTCCGACATGTTGTACGCCGGCCGCACCGTGAGATTGCCGCTGTCGGACTCCAGGTAGCGGGAGATCCGAACCTCTTCGACCTCGGTGGAGTTCAGTGGTTGGGTCAAGGGAATGAACACGGCGGTCGTCGTGCTCTTGGCAGACCACAGACGCTTCAGACCGGTATCGATAACTTGCTTGGACATGCTGCCCTCCTACCGGGGTTTGAATTCGGCGGTCATGCTGACGAGCATTTCCTCGACGATCGGTGATGCGGCGCCAGCATTGCGGGCTTGCATGCCGAGGCGCATGAACTGCTTGGAAGGAGAGGTCACGGTTGTGTAGGCGCCCGCGTAGTCGAAGCCCGCCACGGTGACGTACGACGAAGAGCCGAAGTTGACAGCGGTGTCCCAGGTGATGCCGTCATTTGAGTACGAGACCCCCCTTCTCACCTCGATGTCCCCGCTCGACGCCCGCAGCTCGACCGTCGCGCGAAAGCCCGAGTAGTCCGCAGTTCGGACAGGCGGAGTCAACGCAACAAAGACCACTGTGCTGGTGCTCGCAGCCGTCCAGACGCCTCCGCGCGCTCTTTTCGTCTTCTTTGATCCGCAGCTCATTGCTTTCTCCTGGGTTCAACGTGCTGTGCACACCGAGGATCGGGTCGCGAGCGAAGATCGCCAAGCGCTGGCGACGCGCCAACGAGGAGAACTCACCTTTGTCCGACAGTGCCGCGTTTGGGGGGACCGCTCCGTTCCTTGCATTTCAACCGCGTAATTGTGCCCTGTTGCGGTGTGCCAGATCGACGCCAGCAAAACGCCAGGAAGACAGTGGCATCTGTCCTGACGGTGGCTCCGCGTCTCGAGTGGCGAAACCACTGGCCAGTCACGCTGCGGGGATCGGCCATCTGCCTTGGGGCAGTTGCTTGGATGAGTCGAAAGCCACGCGCCGTGAATTCACTCTCACGAAGACGCGATCTGACGAGATCTCAAGCTGAATCGTGGCCGCCGGCTCCCTCTGTCGAAGCAAAGCCCCAAAGAGAATCGCCTTCTCCGCTCCATCGCCGCGACCGAAGTTCCAGACCTCATCGGGTTGAGCGAGTCGGCACCCACCTTCGTAGATCGATGTGTTTGGCAGGCGCCGGAGCAATTCCGCGATCTCTGGAAGGCCCAAGTGGCGCGTCACCTCCACGCACACCGGATTCCGAGACACGGCAGCGTGTAGGAAGGCCTCCAGGCCCGTCACTCCAACGTCGCGATGCACGTGGAGAGCCAGTCGGGCGATCGGGTTGGTCGCTTCCTGGGTCCTGACATGCTCGAGCATCGCTCGCGGATTCGAGAAGCCCTCGAGCTCGAGGCGAGTCGCGACCGAACCGCTCGAAGCGACGGGCAGAACACTCGTGACGTGGCAGTGACGTTGGAGGTCTTCGACAGCTTCTCGGCTGAGTTGGGGTAGCGCAGCGGCGCAGGCGGGGTCCGTAGGGGAAAGCACGTTGCACGCCAACTGGTCCTCGACCACCCGCAGCGGGACCCGGCCTGGCAGGCTCTTCGACGCTGGGTCGGCCAACAGAGCTAGGAGGCGGTTGCGACTTCGCTCCTCCAACCGGTGCGGGCTGTCGGCCTCCGCCGCCATCGCGGCCTCCAGCGCGACATAGCCGTGGCGACCTAGCAACTGGAACAGGGGCTGGAGATCGGGGCGTGAGCGCAAGAAGCCGATCAGATGTTCGCCGCGGATCCTGTCAACCGAGGTGAAACCGTCGAGCAGGCTCCGAAAGCGGCGATATCGGGCAGGATCGAGCGTCGAGCCGAGCGCGCCGACGCAGCCATCGACGTTGGCTACCGCGGACGCCCGTTCGTGCTCGAGCGCCCGTCGTGCCCGCAGGCCGAGCCGAGTCCCGTTGAACCACATGCGTTGTGTCACAACCCGGCGGTTGTTGGTGAGTAGGAGGCAGCCGTCCAGCTCCACGAAGCCCTGCGCATGGAGAGGCGTCACGATCATCCAGAACTGATCCAGAGGGAGTCGCGCCACTACGAAGAGAGCGGCGCCATAGAGCGCCATGAGAGACACGCACTCGCCAGCGCCCTTCCCGTCGGGACGGACGTGGCGGAAGGCCTCCATCGCCTCCACAGTCTCCGTCTTCCAGTAAGGGATCACCTCGTCCGGGTAGGCGTCGAGACCGAAGTGCTTGCGGATCCCCATCTCGAAGTAGTGGCGATCCCCTTCGCACTCGAGAAAGGGGCTCAGGCGGCAGAGCTCGCTCTGCGGGATATGCGGGGCGAAACGCTCTGTCTCCGCATTCTGGGTCGTGAGTCCCCACGTCATGAGGTCCAGGTTGAACGCGTATCGGTCCATGATGAACTGCTTGACCCGAAGCACGCGGCGATAGGGCGACAGCGCCTCGATCCCCGCGAACCAAGGATCATCGCGCCAACGCCACACCACGGGCGAAAGGACATTGGCGATCAGAAGCGCTGGCAGGAGGCTTGGGAAGACCGCGACCTCTAGATCGGTGAGGGTGTACGCCGCGGAACGCAGCTCGAGCGGGAGCAAGGCGCTGTCTGGCGATGTCTGGTGGTTGACCACGTTGAGCTATTCAGCGTGGTCGGAAGCGAGCCAGGCGTCACCGAGGAGCCGCCCGATGGCCCACGTCGCTCCCACCGACCACGCCACCAGAACAAACACGTCGTATGGCCCGTGTGCCGGGAACCCGGATGAGAAGACCGTCCCGTAGGGGGCCAGCAGCACCAGGGCGAGGGCAACCCAGGTGCCGGTGCAGACGATGCACTGGACGAGCTTGCCGAAGAGGGGCACGTCTACGATCGCGTCACGGAAGCCTGCTAGGAGTCCCGATTTTGAGATGCCCCATGCGCAGCCGTACACGGCACCTGTGAAGAGGAGGAGGTCAAGCCAAGTCATCGGTCCCTTGTGGAGTTCACCTCCATGATCGGGGCGGGCGAGCAGGTCGCTTGTCGAGAACATTCAGGGTCTCCGGGAAACCCTGCGGGCGGTGGCATAGTGCGGCGGTCTCCTTCGTGTGCCCGCTGCGATTTCAGTCGTGCAATTGCACGGAGGCGTATATTCGAGCTGCCACGCGATTCGTACCGAGTCGGTCGAAGCTGGCGCATTGTTGATTGCGTTCGTTGAATCGCACTGGCGTCGATGATTCCATCGGAGGTGCCGTTGCGCGCCAAACACGGAATCCGAGGGGGATGTCACGCGTCGAGCGTTCCGCGAGGCGCCATGAGCGAGGTGCGTCGTGCGGACTCGCGGCAGAATCTCTCAAGGGGTCCGTCCATGTCTTGCCGTTTCTGTCACACCACCAACCTCACGCTGGTTCTCGATCTGGGCGAGCAGGCGTTGGCCAACCGTTTTCTGAGAGAATCTGACCTGGGTCGCGTCGAGGTCAGATACCCGCTTCGATTGTTGCTCTGCGAGCTCTGTGGCTTGGTTCAGCTCGACACGGTGGTGCCCGGCGATGTGCTCTTTTCCGACTACCCCTACCGAACCGGGCGAGCCCCTGCACTCATGTCGCATCTGCGAGATCTCGCGAGGGAATACGGCGGCCAAACTCGATCTGTGCTGGAAGTCGGGAGCAACGACGGAGCCCTGCTCCAAGCGTTTCGAGACACTGGCGCGAGCGTCCTGGGAGTCGATCCCGCGGTCAATATCGCCGCGATCGCCAACAGGGCAGGTCTAGACACGTTCGTCGGGACGTTTGATGCGGAGATGGCTAGCTCAATCCTCGCTTCCGTCGGCGGCGAGGTTGACGTCGTCGTCGCCCGGAACGTCTTTGCCCACGTCGCAGATCCGCACGCCTTCCTTGCGGCAGTGAACGCTGTGCTCGGTCCCGATGGCGTGCTCCTGGTGGAGGCGCCATGGATTGCCACGATGGTCGAAGGTCGTCAGTTCGATCAGGTCTACCACGAGCACCTCGGCTATCTGGGCGTTCGCAGCATGGGCGAGGTGCTGGGGAGGCACGACTTCGTCGTCTCTGATGTGAGAGTCGTCGACTTTCACGGCGGTTCGCTCTTGTACGACATCCGGCGGTCGCGGGCGCGCCCTCAGGTGAGCTCACGAGTTGGAGCGGCGCTGGATCGCGAGTTGAATGCTGGGTGCTACGACCACGACATCTGGGCTGACTTCCGAGCCGACATCGCGCGAATGCGAGGGGCTTTTCTGGAGCGTCTGACCGCCTACAAGGAAAGTGGCACCACCGTTGCCGGCTACACCGCCCCAGCCAAGGGCAATGTGTTCCTTCAGTGGTGTGGCATCGGTAGGGAGGACCTGCCCTGGATCGCGGACACGACACCTGAGAAGCAGGGATGCTACACCCCTGGCACGCACATCCCCGTCGTTCACCCCGACCGGATGCATGGAGAGATGCCGGATGTACTCGTGGTGTTGGCCTGGAACTGGATCTCGGAGATTGCAGCAGATCCGACGATCACGGCAAGGCTGGTGCCTCCGTACGGCCCTGAATTCGGTAGCGCTTCGATGCGGGCAGGCCGATGATCGGGTTCGCATGCTGTTGGTATCGCAGTGGGGTGCGTGAGCGCTGTTTCGATGCAGGCGTGCGCCTGGTGGCAGAACCCGACTCCCGCGTGCTGCTCTCTTCGCCGAACGAAGCCAGCATTCATAGCTTCTACAATCGCGCTCTAGAGGCATTCGCCCGTGAAGATGTCGAGTTCGCAGCTCTACTTCACGAGGATACCGAGATCCTCGATGCCGACTTCGTGACCAAGTGCAGGATGGCGTTCTCCGATCCTGACGTAGCCGTCTTGGGTGCGATCGGCGCCCGCGGCGTTACCTCTCTCGGCTGGTGGGAGGGGCGGGGAATAGGCGCTGTGCATCATGGCACCGAGGCCTCGATCCGCCCCGGCGTGTACTTCACGCCTCGGGAGGGTGAGGTCGACTCGGTGGATGGCCTGATGCTAGTTCTCTCTGGGTGGGCTGTCCGCAACCTTCGTTGCGACGAGGAGATCTACGAGGCGTTCTACGGATACGACAACGAACTCTGCTTTCAAGCCCGCAAGGCTGGAAAGAAGGTGGTGGTCCTCGAGACCGAGGTACGGCACCACACTCGGTGTGGATACCACAACAAGCCGGCCTTTGACCGTAGCAACCAGTCGTTCAGAGCCAAGTGGTTTCCGTCCTACGAGGGTCGAACACCATGATGGTGACCGTGATCGGGCGTGGCAACTCTGGTACTCGGGCGATGTCTCACACGCTCTCAGCCAGTGGTGTCTACATGGGTCGGACGAATGTGTCCGGTGACTTGATTCCACCGCGCGCCATGTACGACGCCTGTCGAGTCATGGCGGCGCACGTAGTTCACCGGGGTGGCGTCGATTGGGACTTCTCGACGCTGCACGCGATGCCAATCGATCCACACTTCGAGCGGCTCGTCCGACGGTATCTGGCGTCGATCTTGGGTTCCAACGAGCCCAATCGGGGTTGGAAGATCCCCGAGACGACTCTGGTGTACCCATGGATCGTCAGGATGTTCCCGGACATCAAGTACATCTACTGGATACGTGACCCGCGGGACTGCATCCTCGGCGAGCATCTAACTGACGATCTGGGTTTCTTTGGCATCCCGTGCGATACTACCAATGACATTCGGCTTCGTCGGGCCGTGAGCTGGAAGTACCAGTCGCTCGTCTACAAGGCCACGCCGAAGCCAAGACACCTACTGGAGATGCGCTTCGAAGACTTGGTGCTCGACCAGACCAACGCCGTGGCACGGCTGTCGGCGTTTCTTGGGATCGACGTCGCCCACATCCCAGTTCGACCGGAGTCGGTTGGTAGGTGGAAGCGAGCCCCCAGAGCGACCTGTTTCGACTTCCTGGAGCCGGAGTTGCGGGAGAGAGGCTACGAGCTGCCTTAGTCGGCGTCGGTCGCGAGCGTGTCGACCAGAGCCGCCTTCCAGTGCGGTCGCGTGACGCCGAAGACCGACTCGATCCGTTCGCAGCCCAGAACGGAGTAGCGAGGGCGGACGGCTGTCCCCGAGTACTCGTCGGAACCAATCGCAACCAGCTCCGGCGCCAGTCCAGATGCCTCGCAAATCGCCGCCGCGAAGCCGAACCACGTCGTGCTGCCTCGGGCGGCATAGTGGTAGGTTCCCCAGACGTTATCGCTAATCGAACCGGCGATTTGCAGAATTGTGTCGACTATCGCGGTGGCGGGCGTCGGTGTCCCCCGCTCTTGGTCGACGACTCTTAGCTCTCCATCCTCTGCCCCGAGTCGTTGAATCGTCGAGACGAAGTTGCGCCCGCGTCGGGCGTAGAGCCAGCCCGTTCGGATGATGATGTGCCGCTCGAGTCGTGAACGGACCTCTAGCTCTCCAGCCAGCTTGCTCTCACCGTACACATTCAGCGGGCGCGTGGCGTCATCCTCGATGTAGGGCTGGGACTTTCGGCCGTCGAAGACATAGTCCGTCGAGATATGGATCAGTGGCATGCCCGCTTGATGGCACGCCGTGGCCAGGTTGGCGGCTCCGTGCTGGTTCACCGCCATGGCCTGGCGTCGGTGGGACTCGGCGCCTTCGACATCGGTGTACGCAGCGGCGTTGACGACCAAGTGGCAACCCGCACTCAGAACCGCGCGGCAGACATCATCCTCGTCGGTGATATCGAGCCGCGAACGAGGCATGGCTGTGATCTCGTGGCCACTAGCCCTGCCGCTTGCGACGAGAACACTGCCGACCTGGCCGTAGCTACCGGTGACTAGGATCTTCACGGGTTGTCCACAGTCCAGTCCCCGCGAGGAAGTCCCTTTGCCTCATGCTTTCGAATACGGTCTGGCCGCGTCCGGCGACTCGCTCGCGAAGCCGCGCATCGCTCAGGAACCGTAGGCAGGTTGGGACGATGTCCTCGTAGGAACAGAAGCCGATCCCACCTTGGAACGGTTCATCCACCGCCGGGTTGCAGCTGGTCTCCGAGACCACACACTTCTGGTTGGCGAGCAAGTAGGAGATTCGGACGATCTCAAGCTCGTTCCTCTCATAGAAGTGGACGTTCAGGATCAACTTTGCCCGAGCGATGTAGTCGTCTCGCTCGGTTCCATAGACGCCGTTGAGCACGACCAGTTGCACGCCGTGGTCGGCGAGCTCCTCGAAGACCCGCTGCCGCCGTTCGTTCAAGGAGCCATAGAACAAGACGTCGATGTCCTCGGTGCGCGGCGCTATGCGCGTGAGCGAGGGCACGTAGCCGATCGGGCAGATCCGCACGCCGTGAATGCCGAGAGCCCTGAGGGCCTGGACATTGTCCTGTCGGAAGTCCCAGACCTGATGGGCTCCGAGGAGCTTGAGGTACTCTGGAGTGATCCATGGGGACTCCGGGTCGACGAGCTCGAGGTTGTAGAGGATGGCATCCGGTGGCAGCTCCACAGGGGGCACGGCGGCGAGCAGCTGGGAGCCTAGGATGATGGTCTTGTCGCAGAGTCCCCACGGGTAGTAGGTGATAGCTGCCTCGACTCCGAGGCCCATGAGCCCGTCCCGGAGCGCGAGTGCGATTTCATCGAACACGCGAGAATGCGCATATCCAAAGGGCGAGACAACCCAGATGGTGACCTCTTCGGTTCTCCGACCGAGGCCGCCGGCTGCCAAAAGTGAGCGGTAGAGAGGGGCTATCTTGAAAGAGGCGGGTGCGATCCTCAGACGGTCTGGCGTCCGTTCTGTGACAACCTGGAGTGCTGCGGAGAGGTTGAAGTCCTGCATATCGAGATGGTCGACGATGCGAGCCAGCGACGCCGCTGCGCCCTTCGGGTCCAACAGATCCTCGATCGGGACGACCAACGTGCTGGCCGGCTCGAGAGTTCCCGTGAGGAGCTCGGCGTATGCGAGCCAGAGTGCAGAGCTGGAGCAGTGTTCCGGTGCGTCAACGACCAAAACGGGCCGGATGTCGTACCCGAGCATGCCGAGCGCCTGGAGCCAGAAACCAAGACACAGCGCCGTGGTCGGGTCGCTCCAGCCCCAGCTGGCGCCCTGGCACTCCATCGCCAGGAATTCCCGGATTGCGCACAGCGTCCCTTCGTCGGGGACCATCTGCCGGATTGCGCCGTAGGTGGCCAACATCCTCTCGCGGCCAACCTCTACGGTCGCCGTGCATCCCACAGTGCCGAGTAGCTGGGCGTTGGCTGACTCGAAGAACCCGCGCTGGGGACCTGCGAGGTTCACACCGAGCCTTTCGAGTACGTCAACCACCTGCTGGTTGCGTGAGCTGGGCGGCCCCAGGACGGGGGCCACGATCTGTGCGCGCGCACTAGAGTGGCCCTTCATGAGTCACTTCTGCAGTTGCTGAACGGGGGCTGGAGCTGTTGGAGAAGCGGCAAGCGCCTATCCTTGTGGGACAACAGACGCGGATCGGCGACATCGGGCCAGTGAACCCCGATGGCAGGGTCGTTCCACAGGATTCCGCGGTCGTGCTCGGGCGAGTATTCTCCGTCGAGCAGATAGTGGACCTCGGTCTGAGGCAGCATCGTGCAGTAGCCATGTGCGAATCCCTTGGGGATCAGGAGCTGGTTCTGCTCGACTGCGGAGAGTATCACACCTGCATGCTGGCCAAAAGTTGGCGAACAACCTCTAATGTCAACGGCGACGTGGAAGCTCTTGCCCCTGCCGACTCGAACCAGCTTGGTCTGGGCCCAAGGGGGGAGCTGGTAGTGAAGTCCGCGGACTGTGCCTGTCGCCAAAGAGCGAACGAGGAGTTCCCGCGCGAACTCGTTGGGGACTCCCTCGCGAGCGAGTGCCGCTCTGTTCCATATCTCCGAGAGAGATCCGCGGGCGTCCTCGATCAGTGTCGGGCGCAGGATCCTCAGGCCGGGGAGGCTCATCGCCCACCAGCCTTCACCACGCTGTCACTCCGGGTCTCGGGTTCCCGATACGCGCCACTCAGGATGTCCGCCGTCCACGAGCGATGGGTGAGATACCAGTCGATGGTCTTTCTGATCCCAGAGTCGAAGGACTCGTCAGGCTGCCATTCGAGGTCGCGCTCGATCTTGCCGGGGTCGATGGCGTAGCGGAAGTCGTGGCCGGGGCGATCCCTGACGAAGGTGATCAGCTCGCGATGGGAGCCATTCATACGAGGCCGAGCCCGGTCCAGCGCATCGCAGATTGTGTGGACCACGTCGACGTTGCGACGCTCCGTTCGTGCGCCGATGCAGTACGTTTGTCCAGCGCAGCCACGCTCCAGCACCGCTAGCAGCGCCGCACAGTGGTCGTCAACATAGATCCAGTCGCGGACATTGTCGCCGAGTCCGTAGATTGGCAGCGACCGGCCGGCGAGGGCATTCGAGATCATCAGCGGGATCAGCTTCTCCGGAAACTGGTAGGGCCCGTAGTTGTTGGAGCAGTTGGTGGTGATGACGGGTAGTCCGTACGTGTGATGGTACGCTCGAACAAGGTGGTCCGATGCGGCCTTTGAGGCGGAATACGGCGAGTTTGGCGAGTAGGCCGTGGTCTCGGAGAACAGGCCTTCGGGACCGAGGGCGCCGTAGACCTCGTCGGTGGACACGTGCAGGAATCGGAAGGTTCGATCTGCATCCCTTGGTTTCGTCAACCAGCACCGAACCTCGTCGAGGAGGTGGAATGTGCCGACCACGTTGGTCTGTATGAAGGCGTCGGGATCCGAGATCGACCGGTCAACGTGGCTCTCGGCGGCGAAGTGCACGATCGCGTCTGGTGTGTGCTTGCGTAGCAGCTGGCGAACCAGTCTTCGGTCACCGATGTCCCCGCATACGAATGTGTGTCGTCCCATGTCGCCGAGATCGACCAATGATCGTCGGTTGCCGGCATACGTGAGCTTGTCCAAGATCACGATGTGCGTGGCGGGCCCCCGGGCCAGAGCCGCCCGAACGAAGTTGACGCCGATGAAGCCGGCGCCGCCGGTAACGAGCAGTGTGCGGCTCATCGGAGGCGCCCTTCGCCGAGCAACCGGCCCAGGTATTTGCCGTAGTTGTGGCCCACCTGCGCGGCCAGGTGACGAAGCCGTTCGTCGTCGATATACCCAAGCCGCCAGGCAATTTCCTCCACACACGCGACCTTGAGCCCCTGCCGCTGCTCCATTACTCGAACGAACTCGGCCGCAGCAAAGAGACTCTCGTGGGTGCCTGTGTCCAGCCAGGCGTTCCCCCGCGACAACACCGTGGTGCGCAGCTGGCCGCGACGGAGGTATTCGCGGTTCACATCGGTGATCTCGAGCTCGCCACGGGCCGAAGGGCGCAGGTTCGCGGCGATCTCCAGGACGTGATTGTCATAGATGTACAGACCGGTGACCGCAAAGTTGGACTTCGGGGCTTTGGGCTTCTCTTCCAGGCTCACGACCCGGTGATGCTCGTCGAACTCGACGACGCCGTAGCGCTGGGGGTGCGCCACTGGGTACGCGAAGATCGTTGCCCCGAGGTTCTCTTCGACGGCCGTCCGAAGACCGGTGCCCAGCTCCGGACCGTAGAAGATATTGTCGCCCAGGACCATCGCGACGCCACCGGATCCAACGAAGTCGCGACCGATGAGGAACGCCTGCGCGAGCCCTTCTGGTCTCGGTTGAACCGCATAGGTGAGCTGCAGTCCCCACGCTGTGCCGTCGCCGAGCAGCTCCCGCATTCGCGGTAGGTCCGCGGGCGTGGAGATGATCAGGATCTCCCGAATACCCGCCAACATCAAGGTCGAAAGCGGGTAGTAGAGCATCGGCTTGTCGTAGACTGGCAGGAGCTGCTTGGATACCACCCGTGTCACGGGATCGAGCCGCGACCCAGATCCACCGGCCAGGAGAATGCCCCTCATCAGCTTGCTCCCGTCAATGTCAGGTAGCCGAGATCTTCGAGGAGGTATCCAGCTTCTTCCGTGATCTGGGCGACCTGCACCGGCGTGAGTTCTCGCCGCCACTGCTCCTGCTCGTCGACCTCGATGGCGCGCAGCTCGGCGCTGTCCAGCACGGAGGGATCCCAGTCTGCCCCGAGGAACGCAAATACCCGGCGCATGACGGTTTCGGGAGACTGGACCAGCTCCTCGAAGCGGATCTCCAGGACGGATCCCAAGATATCGGCGCTGTCCTGGCGCGCACACTGTACGACCTCCGCCCAATAGGCGGCTGCCGCACCGGCACTGGCGCAGAAGGCCGACGGCTCGCCCGTCGCGGGATCGCGTAGAGGTTGGCGGAGGAGCGACGCGACCACCGCTCTGCCGTCGCGAACTATGTGGAGGCAGCGGGCTCTCGGCTGCATGGTGACGAGGGCAGCGAAGTGCAGCGCGTTGTGCGGAGTCCACTCGGCCAGTCGCTTTCCGATCGGGCACATGGCCTCGAGCGCCGCGTTCGTGAACGCGCGGAATGCGTTGTCGAGAGCACCCGAGTCCAGGCCCGCAGTGGCTAGCGGAGCCGAGTACGCCGTCTGCCAGCGCTCGCGAGTGCTCAGCAGCTCGGGCATGATCATGAGCTCTGGGGGACAATGGAATCCTCGATGGGCGTGAAGGATGGCCCGCAGCAGGTTGGCGCCACTCCGACCAGCACCTCCGAGAAAGACTGGTTCCCCTGTGGCCGTCACGGCGCGCTGGGCACCCTCGAGGAGGAATGCGCGATGCGGCGACCGCCAGGCACCCGAGCGCTCGAGCGCCGAATCACCGCACGCGGCGACCTCATCCCACTGCGCCAATGCCAGGCGTGCGCACGCTCGGAGAGCCACAGAATCTGTGGCCTGCCCTGCGCCAACTCGCTGGAGCACATCCAACGCCTCCTGGGGACGTCCCCCTCCAATGTGGGCTTCGGCCAGTCCGAGGAGGACGTTCTGCCGATCCGGCGTCTCTGCGTGGTCGAGCTCGGCGAACATCTGGGTCGCGCGTTCGTAGTGTCCGAGCTGCGTCAGGACCTGGGCGAGCCGGGCGGCACTTCGCTTTCCAGTGACTCCTGGGACGACGTAGGCCGTCCACCTCGAAGACTCGAGCTGGAGGAGCGTCTGGTAGCACCCGGCCGCTTCGGCGAGCAGCTGCCAGCGGGCGCGACGATTGGAGATCATCGGGGCACGACACTCCGCCGACAGACCCTTGTAGAACAAGATGTTCGGGTGCAGGTGTTGGCCAGTGTTCTGGGGGTACAGCTCCAGCGCAGCTGCCACCGTCCGGGCCAGCTCTTCGACTTCGCCGTAGTGCCAGTGCAGCTGGGCTCGGAGTGTGAATGCGGGAATGAGTCGTCCGAGCAGGTTGCTCTCCGTCTCGTCGAGGCCTCCGGTGACAGCGTCCCACGCATTCTCCGCGGCGACGCGCGCGTCCTCCGGGTCGCCAGCGTCCATGAGTTCATTGCTCAGATGCACCCACAGATTCACCTTCTGCGGCTCTACGGCCAGTCGCTGTCGAAGGAGCCGGATGTTGCGGTCGCTCTTCGCGCGGGACTGCCGGATCGCTGGCAGCGCTCCGTAGTGAACCAAGTCGACCCGCAGGGGCGCGACTCGATCCACCCGCTTCTCGAGCCAGTGATCGACGTCTTCGTGCACACATCCGCGCCAGGCCAGATCGGGCGTGCGCCTCAGAAGCCGCGGCAGCAAGATGGGCTCCCCGCTGCGAGCGCGGCCTCCGACGATGTCCTCGGGAACCGCTTCGAGTGACGTTGCGTTGTGGAGCTCCAGCAGCCCGCAGTCGAGATCGGGCCGCTCGATTGCCGAGCGCAGCGCGGCCCCGCCCACCGCGAGCCGCTCATCGGCGTCGAGGAGCAGGACCCAGTCACTCTCGACGGCCGCGAGCGCCGTGTTCCTGGCGGCGGCGAAGTCATCCCGCCACTCCTCTTGCAGTACCCGCGCGCCGGCTTTCTTGGCGATGGCCATCGTGGCGTCTGTGCTGCCAGTGTCGACGACGACGATCTCGTCGATGACATCGGCAACTGACGCAAGACAGTCGGGCAGGAACGCTTCCTCATTTCGCGCGATCATGCACAGTGCGAGCGTGCTCATTGGTTCTTCCCCAGGCAGTAGATGGAGTCTCGTGGACCCGCGTGGTGGTGTTTACGCGCGTAAACTGTGTGGACGCGATTCCTCATCGACCGCACCGCGCCAGGGCTCGCCGTCGGATCTCCCGCTGCACCGTGCCGAGAGCCTGCAGGGCGGACTCGAACCGCTGGACGGCGTCGACCGTCTCCCCGCCGTTCAGACCTCTGAACAACACTTCGTGGCGGGCGTCCCCCTCCAGGCCGCGACGGATACCCTCGAGTTGGTCGAGCGCACGCATGAAAGTGGCGGTTGGCGGCCGTCCTCCTTTGCTCCTCTTCACTCGGACCTCCCGCAGCCGCTGCTCGAGTTTCCGGCTTGGCCAGCGCTCCGTGGCCGCTTGGACGGCGAGCTCGTTCCTCACCGTCTCGGCCGGCGCATGGAGCAGCGCCCGTTGGTGTGTGTATGACAGCCCACGTGCCTCATCTGGAAGGTCGCCATGCTGGGCCGTGACCTGGACCATCTGCCACAGTTTGCTGTACGACACGGCAAGATCGGGGTGAGCCGCCAGCTTTCGATAGCTCATCGAGCCCCGCGAGGTGTCGGTGACACGACTCAGATCGCCGTCGAAGATAGCCGCCACGACCAGCGCGCCAACCTGTAGCGCGGTCTGTAGTGTTCGGGTCTCCAGCGTCTGGTTGATCTCTTGAACGAGCGCATCCAGGCGCGAGTCGCTCTCTTCGAACGAGTGTTGGACTGCCATCGTCGCCCTCCCCCCGGATGCACAATTGTGGCCTCGTCCAGGATAGTGCAGTGTCTGGGCCGGCTTTGGCCCGAGGCGTGGTCCGGTGCGCACCTCCGCGCCGTGCGATGTGTTGTCGGATCCATCGCCCTGTGGCTTCAGTGTCGCGCAGCGCGCGGGTTCCTATGATCGGGGCCTTCGAAGGGCGTTTGGGCGCCGCCTGAACCGCGCCCGAGGAAGTGCAGACAGATCCGGCGGATGCATTTGAACCACGGGTGGTCCTGTCTCAGAGTTTTGGAGACGAAATTGTGCATCCGTCCAAGTAGCTGTCGAGTCAGCATCGCTAGGACGGCTCCAGCGGCTCCCGATCGGAGCTGTTGGAGCGACTCTGGCCCAGAGTAGTACACTCGAATGATCGGATCAAAGCTGAGGTTTTATCTCAGGTATGCTCGAATCGTTGTTGAGTCTCAGACGAGCCGGAGGCTGTATACGCGCGTATACTGCGGCGAAGTCAGTCACTTGTTGCAGCGTGCAAGTGCCCGGAGCCTGATTTCGCGGAAGTCCTTCCCTAGAACCTTCAAGGCCTCCTCGAACTCGCGGACGGTCTCGACGGTCTCGCCAGCGTTCAATCCCCGAAACAAGATCTCGTGGTCAATGCGGCCCCCGAGGGCGTTGCGGATCTCCAGCAGGTCGCGAAGAGCTCTCACGAGGGTCGCCAGAGGTGGTCGTCCGCCGCAGCCTCTCGGTGCCCTCAACTGCGAGATTCGACGCTCGAGCTCGCGCGTGGACCAACCCGTGGTGGCTGCTTGGACGGCGAGCTCTGTCCGCACTGCGTCGCTCGGGGCTTGGAGCAGCGCTCTTTGGTGCGTGAAGGACAGCGTCTGCGCGACGGGCGGCAAGGTGTTGTATTGCCGGGTGACCCGCACCATCTGCCAGAGCCTGCTGTGCGACATCGCAAGATCGGGATGGGAAGTGAGCTTTCGGTAGCTCATCGACGCGGGTGGACGCGCTGAGATGCGATTCGGGTCGCCGTGCAAGACGGCCTTTATCACCATTCCACCGATCTTCAGAGCGGCGACGAGTGCCTCTTGCGCGAGCGTCTGGTTGATTCGAACGACCAGATTGTTGAGAGCGTGTGCGTCGGAGGGAGTCCTCTTTCGCCCACGCGCGAACAGGACCGTTCCATGAACTGCTTTGGGACTGGCGCACAGCCTGCATTTGTGACACAACAACACCACACTGTCCTGACTGGCACGGACGCGCGTGCAGCGATCTCGCGTCAGATGCATGGACCCCCTACCGTACTCGATAGATACACCGTACCAGAAAAGTGACTATCTAGTGTTCTTGTCGCCGTAGCGTCCTGGCTGGTGACGTGCGTCTCCGACAGCGTCTGGTTGCGATGGTCGTATGATGCCGCCCATGAGCGACGCCGACCTCCAGAAGCTGACCATCGAGATCCTGACGCTGTCGGACACGCTGGAGCGGGACCGGGCCGAGTCGGTGGTGGAGATCGGGGAGCGGTTCGTAGTCGCACGGGAGCTACTCGGGCGAGGCGAGTGGGGTCGCTGGGTCGCGGATGAGGTGCCGCACACGAAGCGAACGGCGCTGAACTACATCGCACTGGCGACGTGGGCGGCCGAGCAACCAGGGCTGTTTGGGCGCTTCAAGTCACTGGGGCCGAGCAAGCTGTACGCGCTGCTCAAGCTTCCGCCGAAGGTGGCCGGGGCACTGCCGGATCCGGGGTCGGATACCGAGCCACAACTGGAGCGGCTGGCAGCGCAGCAGGTTCACGCGCTGGTGAGGGAGCTGCTAGGTGAGGAGCCGGTGATCCCGCCGGTGGAGCGGCTGATCCTGAGCGGAAAGCAGCGGATGCGGGGTGTGCTGGAGGTTGTGGACTCCCTGGCGGACCGCGAGGTAGAGGCAGAGGCGGTCGCTGGACTGCGGGAGATGCTGGAAGATGCGCTGCGCCGTCTTGTAGGGTAGGATGAGGATGTTCGGGATGAGGGAGTCCGAGAGAAACGCGAAAACGAATTTCCCGTTTCTATTATTTGGACTTTTGATCAACGGACGAACGCCGACAAGAAGCCACTTTGAGCGAACCGCTCAAAGCGGCGAAAAGTGCAGTTTCAACCGTGGGTGAATTATGACCTTATTGCTTGATGGGCTGGAAACCAGGGCCGGAAGGCCTCTTTCGAGCATGAGGCCGTCGAGTTCGGACGTGCGCGAGTGGAACCTGTTGGTGGACGAAGGGCAGGACTCGAGCTTCGACTACCGGGTTCTGGTGGGCATCTCGGTGACGCTGCGGAAGCCGGCCTATGGCGAGGTGACGGCGTATCACGACGAGGTGGCGGGGCAGCTGAAGCGGGGCGCGCCGTGGGTCCGGGAGACCACAAGGGTGGCGGGAGAGGTGCTGCTGGCGATCGATGAGGGCGTACAGCTCCCAGCGGCCCTACGCGAGGTGCCGTGGCGACTGGTGCCGAGTGCTATCGACAACGTGCGTGACGGTAGGGCCTACGATGACTGGCCGAAGTCGGAGAAGCCAAAGGAAGGCGAGAAGGAGATCGCGAAGCGGGTGAGGCAGCTGGTCTCGGCTCTGAAGAAGATGGAAGACCACGAGGAGCAGGGGCGTGCGCTCCGTCACTCGGTGGACGCGCTGCTGAAGCTCGCGAAGAAGCTGGGTCATGGGGTGCCGCGGTGCCAGTTGCCGGGAATCGAGGAGCCGACGACACGGACGGTCGCCGAGGTGCCCGATGTCGCGGTGGTCCCAGATGCAGTCGAGGGCGACGAGGCCCCCAGACCCGGGAGACGCCGGCCAAGGGGAGCCGGGCCACGTGGAGGCCGACGCGACAGGCCTTCTGGCGTTCGGGGCGAGCACGACCAGTAGAAGCCGTCGTCGCTAGGTGCGATCTGCCGTGACGTCCAGCGTTTGCTTCGCTCGCCCCTGGCGTCTGGCCAGCCGAAGGCACTCACGCAACCCGTCGTAGAGGGACCGGTGGGTCTCGATGGTGGTCATGTCGATGCCGATGGTGACCAGCGTCTGGGCCACCGCTGGCTGGATGCCGGTGAGCAGGCAGCGGGCGCCCACCAAGCGCGCAGCGTGGCTCATCTTGATCAGGTGGTCGGCGGTGGAGGTGTCGACCAGGTCGACCCCGGTGATGTCCACGATCACGTAGGCGGCCTGCTTCTGGACGATGGCGTGCAGCAGAGTGTCCATCATCTGTAGGCTTCGTCGGGTGTCCAGGATGCCCACCACAGGCAGGACCAATACCTCGGGCCAGACCTCGAGGATGGGCGTGGTGAGATCGTTGATGGCGTCCTGCTGGCGCCGGATTGTCTCCAGCTGATTCTCGAGCTCCCGTCTGCGCTTTTCGGCCTGGTCCGCGGCGGTCCGCAGCGAAACAATCATCTCGTTGATGCCGAGGGCGAGCGCCGCCATGGGGCTGTTGTCCTCGGGGTCCACCTCGATCTCGGCGCTGAGGTCGCCGATACCCACGTCCGTGATGGCCATCAGGATGTCCGTCACCATCTCTTCCATCTTCATGCCGTCTTCAGACATCGAACTCCCCATCAAGACCACCGGATGTGTACGCGGAATGTGGGGCCGCGAGTGCCCTCCCCGGGAATGACCGTCACCGTGACGCCTGGGTCCTCGACGCCTGCCAACACAAAGGCCCCTCGCGCCCACCCCTCCACGACGGGGCCGAACAGCTCCACCGCACCAAAATCCTCGATATAGCAGGTGCCGCCGCCATTGTCTTCATCTCGCTCCACCCGTGTGGTCGTCTGGGGGGAGTCGTAGTACTTTCGGAAGAACTGGGGGAGTCGCCCTAGCAACATCGCAGGTTTGATGAACATGATCAGTAGCTTCAACACCGACCCGAGGTTGTCTTCACCGATGAACTTGCCCATGTCTGCGAGCAGGCCGTCGCGAGCCTGCTCATCGGCGGTGGCAACGACCACCAATGTCAGCGAGTCGAACCAGGACGCGGGATACCAAGCTCCGGGGCGCAGGTCGGCGATGGCCTCTTGGAAGTCGTCCGGGAGAGCATCCATGACGCGGCGATGGTCAGCGGGTTCGAGCTGGTCCTTGCACCACTTGAGCGAGCTCGTCAGCGCGTAACCTCGGATCTTGGTAGTGGTCATGGTGGGTCCGTCCTGTAGCGTCCATCCTACCGCGGTTGCATGCTCCTTTGGTGGAGTGAGCCACCAATTTTAGTGGGATGCAGGCGGCGGCTGTTTCGCTGCCCTCGACCTGGACGTCGACCTCTATCCGCCATTGTTCGATGATCGCCCAAGATCCTATGTAGTGCTCTGCGTGGATGCAGACTGTGTAGTCGTGTGTGGTACGCTGGTGGCGATGGCTGACGCCGCGAGAATGATACATCGGTGGATCCTCACACGGCGCGAGGACAGCTATTGGTGCTCGGGACGGGGCAAGAGGGCTGCATTGGCGCTGGGATTCGACAACCAGGCGGCCTCGGAGGTAGCCATCGCCATCAGCGAGCTCGTCAGCAATGCCGTCAAGTTTGCGGGGGAGGGAACTTTCAGCCTGTCTGCCCTTGATGCGCCCCGCCCCGGTCTCGAGATTCGAATGGCCGACCGGGGTCCGGGCCTCGAGGACTTCGAGGCGGCACTGCAAGACGGCTACTCAGAGGGCCGGGATCTGAGCGATCCCGACCAGCAGAGGTGGCCGCGGAGAGGCCTGGGCTCCGGCTTGGGCGCAGTGAAGCGGCTCATGGACGAGGTGGAGGCCGAACACCCGCCCGAAGGTGGCCTGGCCGTCATCGCTCGGAAGTTTCTCTAGCCCCAGCTCAAGCGTTCAGTGCCTTCTCCATGAAGAGCTGTGTACCGCTGGGCGAGGTGAGGATGCGCACCCGATCCATGAGGTTCTTGGTGCCGTTGATCCCCTTGCCGAGCCCGGTCTTGGACTTGTAGGTGCCATTCTCCAGCTCAGCCAAGGTCTCCAGCGGGATGCCCTTGCCCTTGTCCCACACCTCGACGACGAACTTGTCCCTCCGCATTCTCGCGGTGATCCCTCCCTTTCCAGCGTAGAGAAGCACATTGCGAACGACCTCGGCGACCGCCGTGCAGATCTGAACCTGAACGAGGGGGCTGTAGCCGGCCTCCTTGGTCATCTTGGCGATCTCCCTGCGGATGAGGCCCAAGTCCTGCCTGGACTCGATGGGCATCTTCAGCAGGTTCATCGCCTACCACCATTGTTTTTGGTGGTGGAGACGCCGGTTATCCCGAGCGTCGGCAGGGCGTCCTCGAGGCTGAGTGCGGTCTGGATCTCCCCAAAACCGACCCCCATGGTCTCGAGAGTTATGGCGATGATGGGGCTCAGACCGGCCACCACCGAGCGCACCCCCATGAGCTTGGCGGCGGCTGCGATGGAGGCGATGACGCCACACAGGTAGCTGTCCAGGAACTCGAGACCCGAGACCTCGATGACGAGACCCTTCGGGTTGTCGCGCTCGATCCGCGCGAGGATGTCCACCCTCAGCTGGCTGATCTGCTCGTCGCCGATATCGCCCTGCAGAGGCACCAACAAGGTGTCCCAGAGCTTGATGATCGGGATTGCGCTGTTGTCAGCCATTCGGGCCTCGAATATCGGCGATGAGCACCGTCGCGTCATCGGCATCGGTGCTGAAGCCGGCCATCAGGTGCTCGCACGCCGTCGTCGCTGGGAGCCTGCGGATCTCGTCTCGGGCGAACCTCTTGATGATCCCGTCGGTATACAGGACCAGCCGGGTGCCGCGGGTCACGGTCGTCTCGGCGACCCGCAGCCGCGCGAGGCGGACCCCAACCACCCCTGGAGATTGCAGCATGGGGACGCTGGCGCCGATGCTGAGCAGCTCTACGTTGCCGACGCTGCAGGCGGACAGCTTGTGGCCGTCCATCAGACAGAGACAGGCTGCCGTTCCGCGCGTCCCGCGGGCGACTTTGTGCATGCCCTGCATGATCGCGGTGAGCCCCGAGGACAACGAAGCTGTGGCGAGGAAGTCAGTGCAGATGCCCGCGGCAGCCTCGGCCGCAGGGCCGTGTCCGAGCCCGTCGATCACCGCGAAGAGTCGCTGCTCGCCTTCGGTACGCACAAAGACCGCATCGCCGTTGTGAACCTCTCCGACGGCTGGCCGGCTAAGGTGCGCCACCTCCAGCGTGAGCGGTCGGGGTTCGGCCACCTTATTCACCTTTGAACCCTGATGTTTCGAGTGACCGCAGGTAGCGGATGGAGTCGCTCAGGCCCTCCTTGAGGTTGCGAAGGGTGCGCACTTCGTTGAGATCGGCGCCGAGCTCTACCAGGGTCTGAGCTACTGCTGGGCGCAGGCCTGTGAGCACGCTGCGGGTCCCGAGGAGTGTGGCTGCTCGCACCACCTTGAGCATGTGGTCGGCGGTCTTGGTGTCGACGATCTCGACGCCGGTGATGTCGATGATGACGCACTTGGACTGAGTATCGACGATGCTCTGGAGCAGGGTCTCCATGATCTGGGTTCGCCGCCGCGAGTCGACGAGGCCGTACACGGGCAGGACGAGGATGTCGTCCCAGACCTCCATCACCGGAGTGGAGAGGTCGGCGATCTCCGATGCCTGCTTCTGGATCACGAGGATCTTCTCCTCGAGTTCCTTGACCATCGAGGAGTTGGTGGACTCCAGGCTGCGTACCCAAGGCTCTGCTTGGTCGTCCCACTTGTCGTGGGGTTTGATCTCGAACTCGCAGCGGTCGTGGCCCATGCCCATGCACTTGGTCTCGATGGCCACCAGCTGACAGCCAAAGAACGCCGACGACCACCCGCTGGCATACCCGGTGAGGCTGTGACACACCGGCGCATCGGACGGCCCGAACTCGCTGAGGTGGATCTCGGCTTCATAGGAGTTGCGCCAGATCCCTGTCATGTGGAAGTGGCCGGTGCCGCGGTCGAACTCCAGAAACGTCGGCTCGACGTGCACGATCCCTTCCCACGTGTGCATCACCGGGCCAGCTCCGAAGCGGTCCTCTTCGGTGTCCCACTCGTAGAGCCGGTTCAGGGTTTCGAAGTCACCGTGGCCGCATCGGTAGCCGAACATGCTGATGATGGCTCGCGCGTGGGTCTCGCCTAGCTGGTCGAACATGAGCTTGCGCAACACCGCGAAGGAGTCCTGCCTGAACAGGAGCATGCGGTCGTTGTCGAGCAGCAGCTTGCCGGTGCCCGGATCGAAGTTGAGCATCTTGCTGAGATCGATATCGGTGAGTTTCATGCTGGGTTCCGTGGCTGAGGTGGCTCACTGTGCGGTTGGCGTGGTGACGCCTTTCGTGGCTTCGTCTTCCCAAACGCTCCACGGACACTGATTGTTAAGCGAATGTCATCAACACGCTACCATTGCCGAGGCCCGCACCGAGTCGCCCAGGTTTGCACGACTGAGCCTAGCGAGAGATCGTCCAGGAAGGGTCAGGCCTCTCCGAGTTTCTCCAGGTTTTCTACCAAGTCCACTAGGCTGCAGATCCACTCATTGCGTTTCGGCGCGTCTGCTTGGTTGGACTACCTGCGGCCTCCATGGGGCACTTCCTCACTGGAAATGACCTCGCCCCGGGCCGTCACGGAGCCGGGAAGATCCAGCCCTTCCTCCAAGTCCTCGAGGGCGGTCGCGAGCTCGGAACGCTCCACCCTCAGCCGGGCAAGGGTCACCTTCTGGCGGGCCCGAGTCATCCGCACCCGCAGCGCGCGGGTGGTCTCGCGCACCAGCTGCAGGTAGCGCAGCGCGACCATGCCGCCGACGATGCCCAGCGTCAGCACCGCCAGGGCCGCCCATTGCGGCGCTACGGGGATCACCTCGTATTGCTGGTGGAGCCACGTGGAGAGCACAGCACCGAGCCCGGCCGCGGTCATCCAGGTCAGGGGGTAAAGCAGCGCACCAGCGAGCACCTTGATGGTCGCTACATCCTTGACCTTTCGAGAGGCCAGGCGAGAGATGATCCGCAGCAGCAGGTAGGGACCGATGTTGATTGCGCTGCCCAGCACCAGCAGTGCCGGCATGAGCAGGTAGACACCGACCATCTGGCCCATCAGCAGGGCGAGGCGAAGGGCGCGACCCCTCGCCGGCGCGCGGTCCAGCTCCTCGTCCTCGATGCCCAGCGCACGCATGTCGGCGTCATATTCTGCGACTCGGACCATGAGCGCCCGGGTCTGCTCGGGACGGGTGCCCAGCCAGTGGTAGTAGCCCGCCCAGATCCGCGCAAAGCCGAACTCCCGCTCCACCATGCCGAGGCTCTCGAGCTCGGCGTCGACGCGATGGGCTCGCTCGGCGCGGACCAGCTTGCTCGCCCGGTGCATGATGTGATGCATGTCCCAGCTCTCGGTGGCGTGAACCACCTCGCGAAGCACCCGGTCGATCTCGTCGGTGAGGGCTCTACAGCGGTCTCGGGCGACCTGTTCGGGCTCGTCGGCAGCCGGCGTCAGGTCGAGGGGGTCGGGCAGCTGCAGGGGAGGGTGGATGGAGACCAGCGCGCTGCTGCGGAAGCGCTGCTTGTCGTCGTAGTGCAACCCAACCGGCAGGATCTGCGGGGCTGGCTGACCGGGTTCTTGCTGCTGGCGGGCCTGGTAGTAGAACCGGGCGGCGCCGGTCTTCAGCGACAGCAGATGCGGTGCGTCGTGGCTGTCGCCCTCTGGGAAGAGGCAGCTCACCCCTCCACCAGCAACCTTGGCCGCCAGCACGTCCAGGCTGTGCCGGTTCGCAGCCCTGCGTTCCTCTGACGTCCCCGTGCCCTTGTCGGTGGCCCGGTAGATCGGCACCACCCCGGCGGCGCGCATCATCCACCCCAGCAGCGGCCATCGGAACAGGCCGTGCCGGGCTCCAAAGATGACAGGGCGGGGCATGACGGCCACGATCAGGCCCGGGTCTATCAAGCCATTGGGGTGCCACGAGACGACGATGACGCCACCGGTCTCGGGCACGTTCTCCAAGCCCTCCACGTCCACCCTGCGGAAGAAGGCGCGGGCGAGCAGGCGCACAAAGCGGGCAATGGGGTCGTACAGGACGGGCATCTCTGGTGAGTGTCGCACGCACTGAGCTGCCAGGTGGCGGCGATCAATAGAGATCCCAGAAGACCAACGAACCGTCCGATTGCCCGGCCATCATCTGCTCGAACGTAGCAACACCCCCATAGTTCATCTCCTCGACTAGCGGATGTATGTGTTTCAGTGGTGCATCCTCGACATCCTGAAGGTGCCAAAGCCCGCTATCTCGGTGCCAGAACGAGAAGCCTCGGGGCGTCCACGCCAGCAGGTCCAGATCGCTGTGACGGATCGCTCTCTCCCTCTCCCACCGGGCATCCCAGCTGTGTCCAGGAGGAACCGCCGTCGTGCGCCGCAACCCAGTCGCCAGCTCGACGATCTCCACACCGCGTTCGCTGTGGTAGGCCAGGTTCTCTGCGTCGGGCGACAGCACAGCCTTGGTGCGGTCCATCGGCGGCGGGTCGAGCACCTCGGTCTGAACCTCGTCGCCGTCGATCTTGAAGAGTCCTGCGGGCGTCACCACCAGGGCACGCTCGTCGGTGAGGAGGATTCCTGTGGCCTTTCTATGACTCATCTGCCACGAGTCGCTGGTCGTCTCGTCGATGCGGAGCACTCCGCCCCGGGTCGTCCATACCCAGAGGACTCCAGCGTCGGAGACCTCGTAGCCGGCGATCCTGGCGTCGTGGCCCTCCGGTCGCCCCAGGGCACCGTGGGTTCGCCAGAGGGTGTCGGAGAAGGAGAGCTCTCCCGTGCGGGCATTCCACACCTGAATCTCGAAGACGGCGTTGGTGGCGACCCAGCGACCATTGGAGGAGATGACCGCGCCGTACATCCGTCCGTCGACGGGCCAGGTCCGCCGGATCCTGCCCCCCTGGGTCATGAGGGAGAGCTCCCCACCGGCACGGACGAGTATCCAACGTGCATCTGGCGTGATGTCGAGCGCGACCATCGGCGATATCGGGGAATCGACCGCGGCGGTGCCGTGCAACCGCTGAAACACACCGCTTCTTCCGAGGAAGAACGCGTTGCGACCCCTCCACAGGTGACCCCAATCCTCCAGTGGGGACTGGTCCGCGACCGTCCACTCTTCGGTCCTCTCCAGCCGGGTCACGGTCCAGTGCGTGGCGCCGATCTCCCGGTCGCGCACTGCGAGGAGGGTGTTGTCTTCGAGCCAGACCACGTCGGATGCGGGCCCCCTGGAATGGGAGATGGCAGCGTCAGAGGCGTCCCAGATCGTCAGCTCCTCCCCCGCCATTGCGACGGAACGGCCGTCGGGCGAAACCGCCATCTCGCGAATCTGGCCTACCGGCAGCGGATGAGCACCGTCGGCGCTCAGCTCCCAGACGCCAGCGTTCTGGCCGGAGCAGCCCACCCATGCCCGCTCCGGATCGACCAGCGCTCCGACCCGAGACCCGCATCCCGGCTGACTGACCTGCCACTCCAGGGCGCCATCCGGGACGCTCCGGACCGAGAACTCGCCTGGATGTTTGTACGTGAGGAGGTGCTTGGCGCTGCTGTCGAACGCAACCGGCGCCTCTTTGTCGGCTATCTCGAGACAGCCTGCCTCGTCGCACAGCTGCAGTCCCTCCGTGGAGGCGTACGCATAGGTGATTCCATCGGCGGTCGCTGCGCACCCACGGTGGGTTCCCGAACGGGGACTGGGGCTCGACGGGTCGCGCTGAACGTGTAGGCGGACACCTCCCGCTTCGCACGCCAGCACCGGTCCCCCGCGTCGTGGGCCCACCGTGATCGTCTCGGTCCAGGACTCGGACATCGGCCCGCGAATGTGGCGGGCCGCGCCTTCGGGAGGCTCGCTGGCGCCAGCGACACAGACAAGGAGGAAGAGGACCATGCCCGGGATTGTACAATGAGAAAGTCATGCTCCTGCTTCACCTCGCAGTCATTGCCTCCGCGGGTCGCCTTTCGAACGAGGCACCACAGCTGTCTGTCGAGGATCTGACTCGGATGGCGGATGTTGTCTTCTGCGGGACGGTCATCGGCACAGAGCCCGCAGAGGACGACTACCTGACTTCCACATATGGCCATATGACCGCACAGACGCAGTTCCGCGTGGAGCGCGTCATCGAAGGAGGCGAGCTCGGCGCGGAGGTGGCCTTCCGACACCACGTCGCAGCTGAGTCCGACATACTTCGCCCTGGCGGTCGGCCGTCCTTGCCGACCATCTACAACTTTCAACCTGGCTCCCGGCGGGTGGTGTTCGCTTGGCGCGCGGACGATGGCGTGCTTCGGCAGGTCGACGTGGAGACTCGGTCGAAGCCGGAGATGGGTGCATTCCCTCTCCCGGAGTCGATGGTCTGCGACGGCTCGCCCTCCGAGGTCGTCCGGGATGCGCTCCGGCAGCTCCCGTCCGATCCGGATCCATTCGCGGCGACGGTTGGCATCGGCTATCTGGCGCATACGACGCTGCGAAGCGGGTGGTGGGGGAGACGTCCGATCGGCGACCTCGACCTGGACGAAGTGGTCGCAGCCCTGCGTCCAGCGTTCGCGCATCCCGCCCCGCGCGTCGTAAAGGCAGCCACCTACGCCGTCCGCGGGGAAGCCGTCGTTCCCTGGGCTCTGGATGGTCATCCGCATCCGATCGAACGGCTGGACAATCCGGTTGCAGAGGCGCTTCGCGAGGAGCTGATCGGCGTCGTGGATCATCCAGGCTACGGCGCGGCCCGCTCCGCGGCGGCGATGGGGCTCACTGGTGTCCACCATCCAGCGGTCTTGAGAGCGGCCCTCCGTTGGTCCGAGGACCCGAGCCCCCAGATCAGAGCGTCGGCCCTGTACATCCTCGCGCATTATCGCGACAGTCCCGAGGCAAATGCGGCGCTGGACGATGCGCACACAGACCCGGAGCTGATCCGGTCGCTGCCGGGGATCAGCTTGGTGGCGCGACGGCCAGACATCGCAGCTGCCCTTCTTCACTCCGAAGAAATGAACATTGCCGATCGCGCCGCACGCGTGCTGGCCCTCCTGGGAGGGGACGAGGCGATTGGGGCTTTGATCGCGGGTGGGTTCAAGGAGCGCGTCGACCCACGAGTGTGGCTCGTTCATGCCGAGTCGACAACGGAGTGGGCGCCGTGGTTTGCTGGAAGCCTGCGCTCCCGCCGGGGCAACAAACAGGCATGGTGGATGCTCTATCGCTACCTCGGGGCCCATGGCTCCGGTATCGACCCGCTCGATGCCGAACAGCTCCTCGACGCACTCGCCACGGCGTCGGTCAAGGTAGCGGGCCCGGCCGAGAGGAGAACGCTGGACATCCTCCGGGTCCAACGCGGGTGGGACTGACAACGCCGGTCACCCCTCCACGGAGATGTCCGCGCCAATCTCCGCGACCGCGCCACGGAACCACCGATGCCCAGGGTCTGCCTCCAAAAAGCTCGCCCAGGCGATGTGGGTCCAGTAGCGCAGGTCGCCGGGCAGGGGCGGCTCGAACAACGTCACCGGCCACCGACGGGCAAAGGCGGTGGCGGCGCTGCTCGGCAGGGTGACGATCAGATCGCTGTCGACAACCAGGGAGGCCGCGACGAGAAAGTATGGAGTCCGGCCCGCAATTCGACGTTTCAGGCCGGTTTGTGCCAGTCGTTGATCGATGGGATAGTCGCCGCGACCGGTGATCCGGAACACCGAGTGAGGCCACCGCACATAGGCCTCGGTCGTGATCGGGGATGCCAGGATCGGATGCTGCTCGCGGACCATCGACACCATTCGCTCCTGCACGAACTGCTCGGCGTGGATGTCCGATGGCACCGAACGGGGCCCGAGGATGGCCACATCGACCTCGCCGCTGCGGAGCTGATCGTAGACGTCTCCGACCCGTAGCGGGAGCACATCGACCTCGAGGCCCGGACCCGCATCCGCCACCAAGGAGAACAATCTCGGCAGGACACTCGGGGCGTAGGTGTCGAGGCAGGCCAAACGGAAGACCCTGGTCGCCGCCGAAGGGTCGAAGGAGGGGGTTTCCTCGATGGTCCGCTCCAGAGCGCGGAGGGCCGCCCGCAGCGGCACCTGGATCTTCTCCGCCCTCGGCGTCGCCACCATCCTCGATCCGCTTCGAACGAGCAGGGGGTCGTCGAGGGCCTCTCGGAGTCGCTGCAGGGTCTGACTCATCGCGGGTTGGGTGACGCCGAGCCGATCGGCGGCACGTGTCACCTGGCGCTCTTCGAGGAGAACGTCCAACGCGACCAACAGGTTGGCGTCGATCTGGTGAAGCCTGTTCATCCTTTCCCATAAGCAATGATTATGAACACATCTACATAATCCATTTTACTTCTTTGCTGGCGGAGCCAAGTTGGAGCCGTCGAGACCTGGAACCGTCCGGGACCGCCGACCCCAACAACAAGGAAGAGAAACCTATGAGTGAGAACACAAACCGCGTCGCAGTCGTCACTGGAGCCAACCGAGGAATCGGCCTCGAGACCAGCCGCCAGCTCGCCTCCCAAGGCATCACCGTGATCATGGCTGGCCGCAACCGCGAGTCAACTGATGCCGCCGCTTCGGCCTTGACCCAACGGGGACTGAAGGTGCTTCCGGCAGTTCTCGATGTCACCAACGCCGAGCAACTCGAGTCCCTACGGCTGAAGATCGAAGCCGACTTTGGGCGCCTCGACATCCTGGTCAACAACGCCGGCATCATCTCGGGCGAGGGTTTCTTTGGGAACTCTGTGCTCGAGGTCAGTGCCGAGTCGGTCCGCAACACCATCGAGGTCAACCTGCTCGGACCGATTGCCGTGACGAGAGCGCTGCTGCCGCTCCTCCGCAAGTCGGCCGCTGGGCGCATCGTCAACGTCTCGAGCGCCCTCGGCTCCCTGGCGATCAACCGGGACTTCGAGGGAGACTTCGCCGGCGCCAAGCCACTCGCCTACAACGTTTCGAAGGCGGCGCTCAACATGTTCACCGTCTTGCTGGCCTCAGAGCTCCAGGGCACGTCCATCAAGGTCAACGCCGCCCATCCGGGATGGGTGAAGACCGAGCTCGGCACCGATGCGGCCCCGATGGAGGTCCCCGACGGCGCGAAGACGAGCGTCGCTCTTGCCCTCCTCGGAAGCGATGGCCCCACTGGGCAGTTCATGCATCAAGGTGAGCCGCTGCCCTGGTAGTGGCGGAGTCGGGTGGGGCCGCCGCCACCAGCCCCAAGCTTGCGCGGATCACCGCCGCGCTCGAGCCAATTCGCACATCCAAGGGCGAATCCGCCCCACGAAATGTGCAAATCCGACTAGCGATCACCCACCCGCCGAGGGAAGCTGGGACATCAGGGCAGGAGAACTCCATGACCACCCGCATCCTCGGCATCGCCACAACCATCGCCATTCTCACCGCCTGCGGAGGAGGAGGCTCGACGGGCGATACCGCCGACACAGACGTCAGCTGGGAGCCCGTCAGCTACATCGACGAGGGCGATGTCTGCTTTGGAACCGTAGACGCCGACGCCGACAGCACCGTGAGTGTCGTCGTCCAAGACTGCATGTCGAGCAGCTGCAGCCGCGCATTCCAAGGTGCCTGCACCGCCGCTGTCGCCGGCACCGAGATCACGCTCACCAGCGACATCTCCTGGGAGGACGCCACCGGCAACATCGACTGCACCGACGACTGCGGCATCCCAGCCACCAGCTGTACGCTCGAAGGGCTCGCCGAAGGCACGTACAATGTCACGTTCGGGACCGAGAGCCTCACACTTGCGGTTCCCAGTTCAGAGGACTGTGACCACTACTAGATCAGTCGAACGCGGCCTCGGAGATACAGGCGTCGGTGTAGGATTTTCCCGGGCGGACGTCGTCGATGGTGATGCGCGCCCACTCAGATGTGGTGGGTTTCAGCGCGTGCTCGTGAGGTTTCGTGTCGTCCGGCAGCGTGAGCTTCTGGGAGGTTCTGTCCGAGAAGCTGACCGTCACGCCGATAGGGGCGGCGGCGTCCCGATGCGCCGTTCCGAACTCGCACATGCCGGTGCAGATGCTCGCCCTCGTCAGCTCGATCCACTCGCCCACGCCGTCGTTGACTGTTGCCCTCGCACCAATAGGTGTCCTTGACGCCGTCGGCTCCCATGATCGGGGCGTAGCTACTCCTCTTGTCGGTTCTGTACTCACTGGAGGCCGTCGCTTCTTTGAGCACGACGCCTGCCGTCTGATCGTCGTACACCCGGATCTCCGAGATCGCCGTGTCTGCGAAAGTGCTTCCGCCGAAGATCCGTTTGACCATGAAACGGACCGAGTTGGTGTTGACGGGCTTTGCCAGCACCAGCGTCTGAGGCACCATCGAGTCGGTCATCATCCAGGTTTGTTCGGTTCCATCGCCGAACCGAATCTCGAGCTCCTTTGGCCGATTGGCGACCCTCCAAGCCTCCGTTGTGGACCAGTCGCCTGGCAATACCACGATGCGGGTGACCGTCTGTTCTCCCTCGAACTTCACCTGATCCACGAGCCCAGAGGCCCATGGCCTCTCTGACCTAGCTCTGTCTCAGAGGTTCACGTCCGCGTCCACGAACTGCACCAGCGCCCGCACCATCAGCGCAACGGCGTCCTCGGCGGGGATCTTGGCTTCCGCAGCGTCGACGGCCTCGACCCAAGGCATCGGGTCCGGCTCGGCCAGGGCTGCCTGGATCGAATAGACGTTGAGATGATCGCGCTCGATGCCGGCCGCCAACGCCGCCGACACGTCCTCCTCCAGGAAGCTCGCCTCGTAGGTCGGGTGCCCGATCACACCGAGGTCCAAGCCCGCCGAGTCGCCCCAGTGCTCCCGAGCCGTGAGAGCGTAGTCGTAGACTATGTATGGAGAGATGGGGTCTTTCAGCCCAAGCACGTCTTCGAACCCGCTTCGATACAGCTGAAAGGTCACTTCGTCCCAGGAGATCGCCTGGACGGGTACGTCGAACAAGCGCTGCACGTCATCGTCGCCATCGATGGGGTCGTCCAGCACCATCGACAGCGTGCTCGCCCGCACGGAGTAGCCTCGGTCGCGCGCCTCCTGGGCGAGAGCGTCGAGCGTGGCGGTGCCTTCCTCGAAGATCACAGGATCGTAGCGAGTAACCAGGAGATCGGCGAGCGCTCCGAGGTCGGTCGTGGATTGCAGCTGCAACAGCACCTCCAGCTCGGGCTCGAGATCCACCACCAAGCTCTGCACCGGCAGTCCCTCGAGCTGATCGAGGATCTCCAGGCTCCAGGCCGCGAAGGGCTCAGCAGTGCGCACACCGGCGAAATATCCGTCGTCGGGTAGAAGC